>OGMW01001879.1_pt1 | contig 16158 bp, 14 predicted proteins | sample 1573281 | NCBI WGS metagenome assembly OGMW01 (sample SAMEA2581907, study PRJEB24529) | metagenome | biome: Human gut stool | place: China | collected 2011 | reverse complement strand
CCCGCAGGCCCGCCGGCGTGGCCGCGCTGCCCAAGCCCAGCAGGTTGGCGGCCATATTCTGGGATAGGGCTTCCCGAGCCGCCTTATCCTGCCCCTGGCGGCCGAACAGCAGGCGGATCACCGGGGTGAGGGCCTTGGATATTTTATCTGTGAGGCCGCTTTGGTTCATCACTTCCATCACGCCGGACCACACGCATATCGTGCCGCCGATGGCCAGCACCAGCTGCACCGCGCCGGCCGCCCCCTGGGGCAAGGCCGCCGCCACGGCGCCGATGTTGCCCCCCAGCAGCCCGAAAAGCAATGCCGTTATAAACAGGACTGCGAATATTTTCGCCATCATGTGGGCATGCCCCCTTTCTGCCTCTATGTGTATGAGGGGCGGGGCGGCGGTATGCCGATGGGGCAAACTGAAATAGTCAAAGATACGGACGAATTCAAAGCACTCGGGCTGCTGGCGTTCCGTACAAAAAATAATGATTTAAAAGCATGAAATATTAACAATTTTGTCACATGTCGTTTATTGACACTTTCTGTAAGACTTGGTATGATTATGTCAGAATCGGTATTATACAGAGAGGAGGTTTGCTATGAAATCCACCGGAATCGTCCGCAACATCGATAGCCTTGGCCGCATCGTGCTGCCCATCGAGCTGCGCCGCACACTGAATATCGACGCCAGCAAGGGTGACCCCATCGAGATCTACATGGAGGGCAGCTCCATCGTGTTGCGCAAGCATGAACCGAACTGTGTCTTTTGTGGAAGCTCCCGAAAGGTCACAGAATTCAAGGGCAAAAACGTCTGTGAGAATTGCCGCAAAGAATTGGCTGTAAAAGAGGACGAAGAATAAGGGCGAGCGCATGAAAAAAGCCGGGATGCTATCGTCACCCTGGCTTTTTGCCTGCCTGGCCGCCGCGCCGCCTGGGATATGCAAAAACAGCGGGGCACCCTCATATAGGGTGCCCCGCTGTTTTTTTGTGTTTTATTTTTTCTCCTTAGGGGCCGCCGGCTGGCCCTCCACCAGCAGCAGTGCGATTTTATCGGCCAAAATGCGGCAGGCGTTGGCCTGGGCCGCCAGTTTGAGCGACAGCTGGGCGAGCCCCTCCTGCAGGTGGGCGGGCTCCAGCTGTTCCACAGCCTCGTGGGCCGTCTGCGCCGCGTGCCGCAGGGTGGTGCACTGCTCATCCACGAATAGATCGAAGGTCTTGGGCAGGCCGGATTGCTCGGCGAAGCGGCCCGTCAGGCTGGACAGCACGGGGATGGGCAGGATCTGCTTGAGCATGCAGATCGCCATCAGCTGGGCCAAATGCTCCCGGTTGTACTTTTTTTTCACCGGCGGCGGGATGATGCCCAGCTTTACGTAGTTATTGATCATCGAGGGGGTGATCAGCTTATCGCGCCCATCGCCGAAAAGGGCCAGGTATTTTTCCATAAATACGATCACTTGGTCCATATAAAGCTCCAGATCCGGCAGGGCATCCCAATGGGGGATGGTGGGGGAGGAAAGCCCCTCGATAAAGGTCTGGATCGTCTGCTGCAAAGTAAGTTCGTCCATACTGCACCGCCTGTAAAGATATGCCCGCTGCCGGGCTGCATGCGCTTGTTGTGTTATTGTGGATGTTAGACCAAAAATTATTTTATCACGGTTTTGATAAAGATGCAATGCGCGGGGAAAACTGTTGACATAATTCAATAAATGCTATATGCTAGTTATTAAAATCAGATAATGATATTTGCGGGAGGCACTATATAGAGTATGTTACGGAAAATGGCTGTTTTGGGCGATTCGATTTTGCGGGGCGTGGTGCTGGATGAAAACACCGGCCACTATGTGCGGCTGAAGGAGAGTTGTGTCAAAGCGGCTCAGCAGCAGCTGGGCCTTTCAATCGATAATTTTTCCCGATTCGGCATGACCAGCGACAAGGGGCTGGAAGTGGCGGAGCGACGCCTGCCCCAGCAGGGCGGTTACGACGCCTGCCTGATCTGCTTCGGGGGCAATGATGTGGACCACTGCTGGCCCCGGGTGGCGGAAGATCCGGAGGGCGAAAACCCGCCCAACGTCCCCTGCCGCCAATATGTTAAGAACATGGCCCGCATGGTGGATCTGGTGCGCCGCCGCGGCATGGAGCCCGTGCTGGTCACGCTGCCGCCCATCGATTCCCAGCGGTACTTCCGCTTTTTCAGCCGCGATATCCCCCACCGGGAAAATATTCTGCACTGGCTGGGCAGCGTGGAAACCATCTATGAACAGCACAAGACGTATAGCGAGAGCTTGTTTTCCCTTGCAAAACAATTGAATTGCCGTATAATAGACGTAAGGCAAACATTTTTTGGCACTGGCGATTACAAACGCCTGCTTTGTGGCGACGGCATCCACCCCAATGCGCTGGGCCACGCCTTGATGAAGGATGCTTTTATAGCGTACGCCCAGTCAAGCCAAGCATAACGAAGAGGAGCAATATCTATGTTTGAAATCGTTACCGATTCATCCGCAAACCTCACCGATGCACAGATCGACCGGTACGGCCTGTCGATCCTTTCGCTCACCGTGCGGGTGGAGGATAAGGAATACGTCAGTTATGTAAAAGGGGTCAAAAGCGACATCAAGCCCATTTACGACATGATGCGTGAAAAAAAGGCGGTGGAGACCTCGGCCGCCAACCCGGGCCAGTGCCGCGATATTTTTGAGGGATTGCTGAAGGCGGGCAAAGACCTGCTGTACCTGGGGTTTTCCTCGGGCCTCAGCGGTACATATCAAACGGCCAGCATGCAGTTGGAGGACTTGAAGGAGCAGTACCCCGACCGCCAGATCTACGCGGTGGATACCCTGGCGGCCTCCATGGGCGAGGGCCTGCTGGTGTGGCACGCCTGCCAGCTGCGGGAGCAGGGGCAAAGCATACAGGATGTGTATGAATGGGTGAAACAGAACCGCCTGCATTTGTGCCACTGGTTCACGGTGGACGACCTGTTCCACCTCAAGCGGGGCGGGCGCATCTCGGCCGCCACGGCGCTGGCCGGCACCATGCTGGGCATCAAGCCTGTGATGCATGTGGACGATGAAGGGCATCTGGTGCCCGTGGGCAAGGTCAAGGGGCGCAAAGCCTCCCTCAACGCCCTGGTGGACCACATGGCGGAGACCGCCATCGACCCCGCGGGCCAGACCGTCTTCATCAGCCACGGCGACTGCGAGGAGGACGCCAACAAGGTGGCCGAGGACGTGAAGCGCCGCTTCGGCGTGCAGACCGTGGTGCTCAACAACGTGGGCCCCGTCATCGGCGCCCACTCCGGCCCGGGCACCGTGGCCCTGTTCTTCCTGGGGAGGCACCGCTGATGGAGGACGTGAAGTGGCTGGAAGTGACCCTGGACACCACCGAGGCGGAGCTGGACGCCCTGTGCGCCCGGCTCACCGGCAACGGGGTCACCGGGCTGGCCATCGAGGACGAGGAGGACTTCAAGACCTTCCTGGAGCAGAACCGCCAGTACTGGGACTACGTGGACGACGGCCTGCTGGCCCGCATGAAGGGCGTCTGCCGGGTGAAGTTCTACATCACCGACGACGCCGACGGCCGGAAGCAGCTTGAGGGATGGCTGGCGGGCATCGACCAGCCCTATTCGCTCGCCAGCCTGGGGGACAACGACTGGGCCCACTCCTGGCAGAAGTACTACAAGCCCATGCCGGTGGGGGAGAGGCTCTACATCGTGCCCGAGTGGGAGCGGGGAGAGCCCGTCCCGGCGGGGAAGGCGCCCCTGTACCTCAATCCTGGCCTCACCTTCGGCACCGGGAGCCACGCCTCCACCCAGCTCTGCCTCATGGGGCTGGAGCGGTACACCGTCCCCGGAAAGCCGGTGCTGGATCTGGGCTGCGGCAGCGGTATCCTCTCCATCGCCGCCCTGGTCCTGGGGGCCTCCGCGGCGACGGCAGTGGATATCGATCCCAAGGCGGTGGATGTGGCCTACGAGAACGCCGCTCTCAACGGCATCGGGCGGGACCGCTATAACGTGCGGGCGGGCAACGTCCTCACCGACGGGGCCCTGGTGGCCGAGCTGGCCCGGCAGAAGTACGCCCTGGTGCTGGCCAACATCGTGGCCGACGTGATCATACCCCTGTCCGCCCGGGCGGGGGAATTCCTGGACACGGACGGGGTGTTCCTGTGCTCCGGCATCATCGACACCCGGGCCGGCGAGGTGGAGGCCGCCCTGGAGCGGAATGGCCTGGCCGTGTTTGAGCGGCGGGAGCAGAACGGCTGGGTGGCCCTGGCCGCCCGTGCGGCCCGGTAGCGGAGTTCAAGAGGGGGGTGTGCGCCAGCACGGTGCGCACCCCCTTCTTTGTCAAAAGGTATGACGAGAAATCCTCCTTGTGGATTTTGGCGGACGGCATTATAATGAGACGAAATGGACTGAAAACGAGGAGGGAACCCCATTGAAGGAGAACCTGATCATCATTCACGGGGGCGGCCCCACCGCCGTGCTCAACTGCTCCCTGTATGGGGCGGTCCGGGAGGCCCAGGCCAGCGGCCTGGTGGAGCATGTTTACGGCGCTGTGGGCGGCACCGGCGGACTGCTGAAGGAGAAGCTGCTGGACTTCGGCTCTGTGCCCGAGGGGGAGCTGGAGCGGCTGCCCACCACCCCCGCCACCGCCATCGGCACCTCCCGGGACGCCCTGGAGGCGGAGGACTACGCCCGCATGGCGGATATCCTGGCGGAGAAGCACATCCGCTACGTGCTGATGAACGGCGGCAACGGCACCATGGACGCCTGCGGCAAGCTGGCGGCGGTGTGCCGGGACAGGGGGATCTCCGTCATGGGTATCCCCAAGACCATGGACAACGACATCGCTGTCACTGACCACTGCCCCGGCTTCGGCAGCGTGGCCCGCTACATGGCGGGCACGGTGCGGGAACTGGGGGTGGACGTGCGCAGCCTGCCCATCCACGTGGTGGTGCTGGAGGCTCTGGGCCGCAACGCGGGCTGGACCACGGCCGCCGCCGCCCTGGCCCGGGAGCAGGAGGGCGACGCGCCCCACCTGCTCTACCCTCCCGAGCGGCCGTTTCATGAGGACGAGTTCCTGGACAGGGTGGGCGATATGTACCGCAAGCTGGGCGGCGTGGTCGTGGTGGCCAGCGAGGGTCTCCACGACGACGAGGGCAAGCCCATCGTGCCCCCCATCTTCCAGACCGGGCGCTCCACGTACTTCGGAGATGTGTCCTCCCATCTGGCGCAGCTGGTGGTGCGGCGGCTGGGCATCAAGGCCCGCAGCGAGAAGCCGGGCATCCTGGCCCGGGCCTCCATCGCCTGGCAGTCCCCGGTGGATGCCGCCGAAGCCGAGGAGGCGGGCCGCGCGGCCTGCCGGGCGGTGCTGGCCGGGGAGACGGGGCAGATGGTGGCCTTCCGCCGCCTGTCCTCCGCGCCCTACCGCTGCGAGACCTTCCTGGTGCCCATCGAGGAGGTCATGCTGGGCGAGCGGGTGCTCCCGGCGGAGTACCTCACCGCCGGCGGCACCGACGTGACCGAAGCCTTCTGCGGTTGGTGCCGGCCCCTGCTGGGGCCGGAGCTGCCGTCCATGGCACGGCTGTTCTGAACCTGCGGTTCCCAATGAACCCGGCCGGAGCGTTTGCTCCGGCCGGGTTTTTGATGCAGCGCCGGAGAAAGTATGATAAAACTTCATACTTTCCGAAACCGGCTGGTTTTTGTATACTGAGAAGCAACAAAGGAGGCTCGGTTTCGATGCGACTGAAAAAATCGTCTTTCTGGAGCAAAATACCCAACTGGGTATGGGTGCTCATTTCACTGGCCGTTGCGATTGCAATCTGGCTGTTCGCCGCCTATACGTGGCCACTGGTGTTCGCTACACCGAAAGCTGTGGTGGATGCCTTTATCAGTAAGGCCGCCAGCGGCGTTTTGTGGGGCCATGTGTGGGCCAGCCTGTCCCGTGTACTGTCCGGCTTTGCCATCGCGTTTGTAGTATCTATCCCGGTGGCGTTCCTCATGGCGTGGTATGACCCCTTTCGCCACGTGGTGGAGCCCTGGATTCAGTTTATCCGCAACATCCCCCCGCTGGCCTATGTGTTCCTGATCATCGCAGCACTGGGTGTAGGCCAGGTCAGTAAGGTCACCGTTATCTTCATCGCCGCGTTCCTGGTCATGGTTATCACCATCTATCAGGGCGTCAAGGGAGTGGACACCACCCTGATCAAGGCGGCCCGTGTACTGGGCGCCAAGCAGAAGGACATTTTCTTCAAAATCACCATCCCGGCCTCCACTCCCTTCATCCTGGTCGCGGCCCGGCTGGGCCTGTCCACCTCTATGACCACTCTGATGGCCTCTGAGATTGTGGGCGGCGACAAGGGCATCGGCATGATGATTCAGCAGGCCAATGGATACTACCAGATGGACGTAATGCTCATGGGAATCATTCTTCTGGGTATTATCGGCATCTGCTTTGAAAAGATTGTGAAATTCCTTGAGAGGAGGTTTACGGGATGGCAGGAAACCATTCAGCAGTAAAGGTACATATCGACCACGTCGTCAAGAAGTTTAACGGCCGCAACGGTGAGATGGTGGCCCTCAACGGCGTGGATATGGATATTCATGAAAATGAGTTTATCTGTGTTGTCGGCCCTTCCGGCTGCGGTAAGTCCACCTTGCTCAATATTATCGGCGGACTGGAGACCCCTACCGAGGGCAAGGTTTTGGTAGATGGCGCAGAGGTTACAGGTCCCGGCCCCGACCGTGGCATCGTGTTCCAGCAGTACGCCCTGTTTCCCTGGCTCACCGTGGAGAAGAACGTCCAGTTTGGGCTCAAGCTCCAGGGTAAGAGCAAGGAGGAGGCCGAGGAGCTGGCCCACAAGTATTTGAAGATGGTGGATCTGGAGGGCTTCGCCAAGGCCTACCCCAAAGAGCTCTCCGGCGGCATGAAGCAGCGCGTCGCCATCGCCCGCGCCTACGCGGTCAATCCCAAGGTGCTGCTGATGGATGAGCCTTTCGGCGCCCTGGACGCACAGACCCGTACCCAACTCCAGCAGGAGCTGCTCAACACCTGGGAGAAGGAGCAGAAGACCTGCTTCTTCATCACCCACGACGTAGAGGAGGCCATCATTCTGGCCCAGCGGGTGGTCATCATGTGTGCCCGCCCCGGCCGTGTCAAGGAGATTGTGGACATCGACATCCCCTATCCCCGCGATCAGGAGACCAAGATGAGTCCTCGATTCCTGGAACTGAAGAATCACATCTGGAGTCAGGTCTATCAGGAGTACCTCTCTGTCCGCAAGTAAGTATGATTGTTCCGGGATGAGCCGGATCATCATAAATAATTAAGGAGGAACTATCATGAAGAAGAAACTGCTCTCTCTTGCACTGGCCTGCGGAATGGTCTTCTCCCTGGCCGCCTGCGGGACTCCCGCCAACAATGAGTCCCCAGCGCCCAACACCGAGTCCCCTGCCATCGGCACCGAGACCCCCGCGGCCGACACCCCCACCTATGAGCCCGCCACCGTCCGCGTGGCGTACATGCCCAACCTGGGCTCCGCCGGCTCCCTGTTTGTGGGCATTGAGCAGGGCTACTTTGAGGAAGTGGGCCTGACCGTTGAGACCTTTGAGTTCCAGGGCGGCCCCGCCGAAATCGCCGCCATGGCCTCCGGCGACATTGACATTTCCCAGATCGGCCACGGTGCCCATAAGCTGTGCATTCAGGGCGAGGCAAAAATCTTCCAGATGGATCACACCACCTCCCTGTCCGATGTGGTGGTGGGCAACAAGGCCAAGGGCATTGAAACCATCGAGGATCTGAAGGGCAAGACTGTTGCTGTGTCCTCCGGCACCTCCTCTGAGATTATTCTGGAGCAGGCCCTGGCCCGTGCCGGCATGACCATGGATGATATCAACACCGTAGAGATGACCGTGGACGGTATGACCACCGCCATGATCTCCGGGCAGATTGACGCCGCCGCCTCCTGGTCCCCCAATACCGTCACCCTGCAGAACGCTCTGGGCGACAACTACGTGGATCTGGGCACCAACGCCGACTTCCTGGACAGCGCCATCTTCCCCTCCAGCTACATTTGTACCCCTGAGTACGCCGAGGCCAACCACGACATCCTGGTGCGTTTTGCCCAGGCCCTGGACAAGGCTCATGACTGGCGCGCTGCCCATCCCGAGGAGATGGCCAAGTTGCTGGCCAAGGAGCTGGACGCCCCCGAGGACACCATGCTGGCCGCAGTTGGCGAGGCCGACTGGCAGACCATCACCGAGGTCTGCGGCGACATGGATGCCATCAAGACGGTCTATGAGACCCAGCAGGGCATTTTCCTGGATAATGGCACCATTACCGAGAATGTTCCTGTGGAGGACTATGTGCTCTTTGATGTAATGCAGGAGGCTTACGACGCCTACAGCGCCGCGAAGTAAATGACTGCCAACCCCGCCGGGGCTCCGTATTTGGCGGAGCCCCGGCGCTCTTTGTGTTATGCGTTGCACTGGCGGAGAGAACGCGATATAATAAAGAACTGAATCCACGCAGGGGGGAGAGGCACCGTGCTGATTCTCGTACTGATACTGTGTCTGGCCACATCGCTGTATGTGGCTCTGCGGCGTAAGGACTCGCTCTCCCTGTATTTGCTGGGCATGAGTGTGTGTAACCTGGTCATGTTTGCGGGCATCATTGTCTATATCGCGGCCATCGGCGGCACAGCAGCCCAACAGCGGGAGTTCCTGTTTCTGGTTCCAAAGCTGCAGGTGTGGCTCCATGCGCTTCCAATCCCTATGGACCGGCTGGGCTATGTGGTGGCAGTAGGCCGCTCCCTGTTTCCCCTGTTTGCCCTACAGGCCGCACTGGAGGCCACCATGATCCCGGCCCTCCGGCGCAGGATGAAAAGCCTGCGCCTTGCGGCATGTGTGGTACCGGCATTGTCCCTCGTTTATTATTATCCGGCCGTGTTTCGCACGGTGGTGAGTGGGCGCTTCTGGCTCCTGCCGCTGACCATTCACGTTTCGCTGACCTGGATCATCCTTTATCTGGCGGCGGCGGGTCTGCTGTTTTTCCAGGAGTACCATGCCACCACCATGCCAGTTTTCAAGCGCAACACCCGCTATGTGCTGCTCTCCTTCGCCAGTATCTCCACCCTCTACCTGCTCTACGCCAGCAAGGATCCGGCACAGATCTACAACATGTTCATCTCCGAGTATATCCGCCTGGGCATCAGCAGCTACATCAGCGGGGCGCTGCCCGCCCTGGGGTGGATCATCCTGGGTCTGTGCACGGTGTTCTTTGTGGTGCTGGGCAGCTACAATCTGGTGCGCTATACCCAGCTTACCTATGACGACACCCGGCAGGATATGATCCTCAAGCGGAAGTTCGACGCGGCGGGCACCGGAGTATCCGTCTTTGTCCACGGGGTAAAGAACCAGCTCCTGTCCAGCCGGGTGCTCCACAAGAAGCTGTCCCGGGCTTTGGCGGGGGACCCTCCGGACATGGCGCAGGTGCGCGCCTGCGCCGTTCAGCTCAACGAGCTGAACGAGGGAATGCTGCGGAGGATGGACGAGCTCTACCGCACGGTCAAGAACAACTCCATTGCCCTCACGGCCGTGCCGGTGGAGGGGCTGGTGGAGGCGGCGGTGGAGCGGTTTCACGGCAAGTACCCCGGCCAGCCGGTTCGCCTGGATGTGGGTACCGACCGATTAGTGCTGGCGGATCTCAGCCACCTGAGCGAGGCGGTGTGCAACCTGCTGTGCAATGGGTATGAGGCGGCCGTTCAGGCGGGGCGGGAGGAGCCGCAGGTGGTGCTTCGTGTCCGCGCCGAGCGCATGTGGACCGTGCTGGAGGTGGAGGACAACGGCCCGGGCATCCCGCCGGAGCGCCAGGGCAAGATTTTCGAGCCCTTTGTCACCAGCAAAAACACCAATTACAACTGGGGCATGGGCCTGTACTATGTGCGGAAGATCGTCCGCAGCCACCTGGGCCGCCTGCGCCTGGAGAGCCGCGACGGGGAGGGGGCCCGGTTCCAGATCATGCTGCCCCTCTACGACCCCCGTCAGAAGGAGTGATCACACAATGGCAAAGATAATCCGGGTGATGGTGGCGGAGGACTTCCCCCTGCTGCGGGAGGACTTCTGCGACGTGGTCTCCGCCCAGAGCGATATGGAGGTGGTGGGCTCCGCCGCCTCCGGAGAGGAGATCGCTTCCCTGGCGGACACCGTCCCCTGCGACGTGATTCTGATGGACATCGAAATGGAGACCATCGACGCGGGCATCCGGGCCGCCGAGGTCATCACGGCGCGGCACCCGGAGGTCAAAATCCTGTTCCTCACCGCCCATGAGACCGACGACATGATCACCAGCGCCATGGGCACCGGCGCGGTGGACTATGTGGTGAAGGGCTGTGAGGAGGAGAGGCTGCTGGAGCACATCCGCCGGGCCAGCGAGGGGCGGGCGGAGCTGGACCCAAAGATCCAGAACACCGTCATGCAGGAGTACGCCCGTCTGCGCCGCAGCGAGCGCTCCCTGATTTTCTTCATCAACAACGTGGCCCACCTGACGCCGGCGGAGCACGAGCTGGTCAAGCTGCTGCTCCAGGACAAGAAGGTGGCGGAGATCGCCAGGCTCCGCTGCGTGGAGGTGGTGACCATTAAGACCCAGATCAAGGGCCTGCTGGGCAAGTTCGGCTGCTCCCGCACCAAGGAGATCGTCAAGATGATCCGCCAGATGAATTTGGAGCACCTGTTTCAATGACAAAAGGAGGTACGACTATGGACTACTATCATATTTCCGCCCAGGAGCTGGGCAAGGGCGCCAAGCTCCCCATCCTCAAGCTGGGCGACTCCGGCGAGGTCTTTTACGAGATGGCCGCCGAGATGTGCGCTGCCATCCGCGCCAACAACGCCGCCGGAAAGCCCACCGTCTTTATCTGCCCGGTGGGACCGGTGGGGCAGTACCCCATCTTCGTGCGGTTGGTCAACCGGGAGCAGCTCTCCCTGAGGAACTGCTGGTTCATCAACATGGACGAGTACCTCACCGACGACGGCCAGTGGATCGCCGAGGAGAATCCCCTGTCCTTCCGGGGCTTCATGGCCCGGGAGGTATATGGCAAGATCGCCCCGGAGCTGCTCATGCCCGAGGAGCAGCGGGTCTTCCCCGATCCCAACGACCTGGGCCGCATCCCCGCCCTGATCGAGGAGCTGGGCGGCGTGGATATCGCCTTCGGCGGCATCGGCATCACCGGCCACCTGGCCTTCAACGAGCCCCAGCCGGAGCTGACGGCCGAGCAGTTCGCCCAGCTCCCCACCCGGGTGCTGGACATCCACCCGGAGACGAGGGCCACCAACTGCGTGGGCGACCTGGGCGGCGCGCTGGAGGATATGCCCAGGAAGTGCGTCACCATTGGCATGAAAGAGATTCTGGGGGCGCGGAAGCTGCGCCTGGGCGTGTTCCGGGACTGGCACCGGGCTGTGTGCCGCCGGGCGGCCTACGGCGAGGTGACCGCCGCGTTCCCCGCCACCCTGGCCCAGAACCACCCCGACGCCCTGCTCTACGTCAACGCCAACGCCGCCCAGACGGCCTATTGAGGAGGCCGCCATGGACAACTCCTTTTATCTGAAAAACGGCTCCGTCCTGTGGAACGGGGCCTTTACCCCCCTGGACATGGCGGTGGAGGACGGGCACATCACCGCCCTGAGCCGCGGGCACCACAATGAGAAGGGCCTGCCGGAGGTGGACGCCGCCGGATTGCGGGTGCTGCCCGGTTTTCTGGACCTGCACACCCACGGCGCCGCCGGGGTGGACGTGAACGCCGCCGACGCCGAGGGCCTGCGCACGATCGGCCGGTTCTTCGCCTCCCAGGGCGTCACCGGCTGGCTGTGCTCGGTGCTCACCGACACGCCGGAGCAGACCCTCTGGTGCATGGAGCAGGCCAGACAGGTCATCGAGGGCGGCCCCTACGACGGGGCGGCTCTGCTGGGCATCCATCTGGAGGGGCCGTGCCTCTCCGCCGAGTACAAGGGCGCCATGCCGGAGCACCTGCTGATGCACACCGCCGACGCGGAGCTCTTTGCCAAGTATCAGAAGGCCTCCGGCGGCCACGTGCGCTATACCACCCTGGCCCCCGAGATCCCCGGCGTGCCCGGGCTGATCCCCCGCCTCAACGCCATGGGCATCGTCTGCGCCATGGGCCACAGCGGCGCGGGCTACGACCAGTGCGCGGCCTGTGTGGACGCCGGTGTGCGTTCGGTCACCCATCTGGGCAACGCCATGCGCCTGTTCCACCAGCACGACCCCGCCATCTTCGGCGTGGCCCTGGAGCGGGATGTGTATGTGGAGGCCATCTGCGACGGCCGCCACCTCCACCCGGGTACCGTGCGCCTCTACCTCAGGGCCAAGGGGTACGGCCGGGTGGTAGCCGTCACCGACTCCATCATGGCCGCCGGCCTGCCCGACGGCAGTTACAAGCTGGGAGTCAACGACGTAATTGTGGAGAACGGGGACGCCAAGCTGCCCAACGGCGTCCGGGCCGGCTCCACCCTCACCATGGCCCAGGCCCTGCGCAACCTCATGGCCTTCACCGGGGAGGGGGCGGAGACCGTCTCCCGCCTCATGACCGCCAACCCCGCCCGCCTCATGGGCTGGGCCGGCAAGGGGGAGCTGGACGTGGGGAAGGACGCCGATCTGGTCCTGCTGGACGGCGATTACCAGGTGGCCCGCACTGTGGTGGGCGGGCGCACCGTCTATACAAGATAAGGGAATAACCGAAAGGAGAATTGCTATGCCTCTGGTACCTCTGCGTCCGGTTCTGGACGCCACCGTGAAATACGGCTATGCCCAGGGGGCCTTCAACGTCAACGCCGTGGCCCAGGCCGAGGCGGTCATCGCCGTACACGAGATGTTCCGCTCCCCGGCCATTTTGCAGGGGGCCGACCTGGCCAACGCCTTCATGGGCGGCCGGGTGGACTTTGCAAACGGCACCCTGGAGGACAAGAAGAAGGGGGCCCGCAACATCGCCGAGGCGGTGAAGAAGTTTGCCGAGCAAAGCCCCATCCCCGTGGTGCTCCACCTGGATCACGGCAAGAACTTCGACTCCTGCGTGGCCGCCATCGAGGGGGGGTACACCTCCGTGATGATCGACGGCTCCTCCCTCCCCTTTGAGGAGAATGTGGAGCTCACCCGCGAAGTGGTCAAGTACGCCCACGCCCGCGGCGTGTCCGTGGAGGGCGAGCTGGGCGTGCTGGCCGGCGTGGAGGACCACGTCTTTGCCGCCAACTCCACCTACACCAACCCCCTCTCCGCCATTGAGTTCTTCAAAAAGACCGGGGTGGACGCCCTGGCCATCAGCTACGGCACCATGCACGGCGCCAGCAAGGGCAAGGACGTGAAGCTGCGCCGCGAGATCCCCATCGCCATCAAGGAGTGCATGAACCACGAGGGCATCCAGGGCGCCCTGGTGTCCCACGGCTCCTCCACCGTTCCCCAGTATATCGTCAATGAGATCAACGCCCTGGGCGGGAACATCCAGAACGCCTACGGCATCTCCAAGGAGGAGCTGAAGGCCGCCATCCCCTGCGGCATCGGCAAGATCAACGTGGACACCGACATCCGCCTGGCGGTGACCCGCAACTTCCGCGAGCTGTTCCGCGACCACCCGGAGCTGAAGAACGACCCCAAGGCGGGCGGCGTCTGGAAGCTGCTGGACGAGAAGCGGGACGCCTTTGATCCCCGGGCCTTCCTGGCTCCCATCATGGACACCGTCATGTACGGAACCGGCGACGAGGGGGCCGTGGCCCGGATCACCGACGCCATGCGCCGGGGCGTGAAGGAGGCCGTGGGCACCCTGATCGTGGAGTTCGGCAGTTACGGCAAGGCCCCCCTGGTGGAGCCGGCTACCCTGGAGGACATGGCGGCCCGCTACGCAAAGGAGGGCTGAGCATGGACGGCATCACCCTGTCCTTTGCCGACGCGCGGCCGGTGCTGGCCCCCGGCGCGCTGGAGGAGCAGGTGCGCGCCGCCGCGCCCCTGCTGGCCGAGGCGGCGGCGGGAGAGGAGCGGTACCGGGACAACCTGGGCTGGCACAGTGTGGACGAGGCGGCCGGGCCCGAGCGGGTGGACTTCCTGCTGGAGCAGGCGGCGCGGGTGCGGGCCGACGCCGATGCCTTCGTGGTCATCGGAATCGGCGGCTCCAACCAGGCGTCCCGGGCCGCCGTCAAGGCCCTGCGGCCGGAGGGGGGCCCCGCCATTCTGTGGGCGGGCAACACCATCTCCGCCTGCGAGATGGCCCGCACTCTGCGGGAGCTGGACGGATATCAATCCATCTACATCGACTGCATCGCCAAGAACTTTGAGACCCTGGAGCCGGGGATTGCCTTCCGGGTGTTGCGCCAGTACCTGGAGCGGCGCTACGGCGCGGAGGGCGCGGCAAAGCGCATCTTCGCTACCGGCACGCCGGGCTCCACCCTCCACCAGCTCTGCCTCGACCAGGGCTATACGTTCCTCACATTCCCCGAGACCATCGGCGGGCGGTACTCGGTGGGCAGCGACGTGGGGCTCTTCCCAATGGCGGTGGCCGGGGTGGACATCCGCGCGCTGGTGCAGGGGATGCGGGACATGCGGGATACCCTCCTCGCCGCCCCGGCGGAGGAGAACCCGGCCCTGCGCTACGCCTGCCTGCGCCGGCTGCTGCTGGAGCACGGCTACCGCCTGGAGATGCTCTCCTTTTTCGAACCCCGGCTGGATTACTTCGCCAAGTGGTGGATTCAGCTCTTCGCCGAGAGCGAGGGCAAGGAGGGCAACGCCCTGTACCCGGTGGCGGCCTCCAACTCGGAGGATCTCCACTCCATCGGCCAGTTCATCCAGGAGGGCAGTCCCATCCTCTTCGAGACCTTCGTGGAGGTGCGCGCCCGCGACGCGTCGGTGCTCCTGCCCCCCGAGGCCAAGAAGGACTACTTTGACTACCTGACGGGCATGGACTTCTGGGACATCAACAACACCGCCCGCCAGGCCACCATGCGGGCCCACGGCGACCGGGGCATCCCCTGCATGAACCTCTCCATCCCCGCCATCGACGCCCACACCCTGGGCGGGCTGTTCTATTTCTTCCTCTTTGCCTGCTATCTCTCCTGCAAGCTGCTGGGCGTCAACCCCTTCAACCAGCCGGGCGTGGAGGGCTACAAGGGCTATATGTTTCAAAATTTGGGAAAGCCGGGTGTCAACTGAATGAAACACATTTTTTTGAATCTCAAGCGTTTTGACGTGCCGGTGGAGCTGGGCGGGGTCAACCGCCTGGCCCCCGTGGCCGAGTGGGGCAGGGCCATTGTGGCCGGGACCCAGCAGGGCCTGACGGGCTATGACCCGGCGGAAGCGGAGTTTGTGGACTTCTTCCCGGAGGCCCACCTGATTCCCGCGGCCGCGGCCCGCACCGCCGACAGCCGGGTGGAGCTGGGCTGCCAGGGGGTCTTCCGGGCCGACACCGCAGTGGGCGGCAACTTCGGCGCCTTCACCACCAACCGGCCCGCCCACGCCGCCGCCGCCCTGGGCTGCGGCTGGGTCCTCATCGGCCACTGCGAGGAGCGCAACGACAAGGCGGGCATCCTGGCGGAGGCCGGCGTCACCGACACCGCCGCCGTCAACCGCCTGCTCAACCAGGAGGTGAAGGCCGCCCAGGCCGCGGGGCTCAAGGTGCTCTACTGCATCGGCGAGAAGAGCGAGGAGCAGGAGGCCTGGCAGCAGGTGCTGGGCGACCAGCTCGCCATCGGCCTGGACGGGACGGACAAGAGCCGGGTGGTCATCGCCTACGAGCCCATCTGGTCCATCGGGCCCGGCAAGACCCCGGCCGACAAGCCCTACATCGAGAAGATCGCCCGCTTCGTCAAGGAGCGCACCGGCGGCCTGGACGTGGTGTACGGCGGCGGCCTCAAGGCGGACAACGCCGCCATGCTGGCCTCCATTGCGGACATCGACGGCGGCCTCATCGCCCTGACCCGGTTCAGCGGCGAGATCGGCTTCTACCCCGAGGAGTATCTGGAAATCATCCGCCTGTATCTGGGCCATTGAGGACGGAGGTAAATTATGAAACTGGAATTTGAATACGGGCAGGGCCTGCTGGGCGCGGAGCTGCCCGACAGCACGGACATCTTCATCCCCGGGGAGACGGTAGCGGATCCGCCCTGTCTGCCCCAGGACTGGG
>OGMW01001872.1_pt1 | contig 16226 bp, 21 predicted proteins | sample 1573281 | NCBI WGS metagenome assembly OGMW01 (sample SAMEA2581907, study PRJEB24529) | metagenome | biome: Human gut stool | place: China | collected 2011 | reverse complement strand
TTTACCAATGTGTCAAGGGAAATACCTTTTTTGTCAAAGTCATTGCAAAGAGCTAGCGCTGCCCGCACCCACGGCAAAGAGCAGCAGGGATGCCGCGCAAAGCACGGGAAAGCGTTCCTCCTTTCCGGTGGCTTGCAGGATCGTCTGCGCTTCCGATATCTCACGGCGGAAGAGACCGGGCTTTTTGCGCTGGGTCGTCTCATTGATGTCATCCCGGATGCTTTTGGGCCCGGCGGTCAACCGACGAAACACACCCAGCGTGAAATCCATGGGCGAGATGCGAAAGATAAGAAATGCGCCGGTGATCATGCCGACGCACGCAGTCAGCAGCAGGGCTGTCAAGTGGCGTTCACCTCCTTCTTGGGGTTCAAAAGAGCCTGCAGCTCCTCGTTGGGCATACCGTTTTCCAGCAGGCGTTTGCGCAGACTCACGGAGATCTCGTTCACCTGCGTGTGATGTCCTTCGATGACGAATTTGCCGTCCTCCATGTGATTCTCCGTGATAACATAGCGGAACAGCGTGTTGTAGCGGCGATCCCCATTGGGCAGGATCTCACACTCCATGATCTCCATCATGCGGCGCTGCTTGTTCTCCAGCTGCTTGCAGAATACCACGATGGGGTATGCCTCCGTCACATAGCTGAGAAGCGTTTCGTCCGACATATCCACGGCTCGTTTGCACAGGGACACCATGCGGCGGTAGGTCGCTTCACAGGAGTTGGAGTGGATGGTGGTCAACACCGCCACACCCACGCGGGCGGCCTCCTGCGCGGCATTGGCCTCGGCGCTGCGCATCTCGCCCACCACCAGGATATCCGGGTTGAAGCGCAGGCAGATATCCACCAACGCGATCTGGTCGATCCGCTGACGCTCATTCTCACTGTCACGGGTCAGGGTGTGGACCACCGAGTTAACCACCTTTCCGTTTTCCTCCCGCACCAGCTCCAGTTCGCGGGAGCCGTTCTCAATGGTGAAGATGCGTTTGCTGTCTGGGATCGTGGTCAGCAGCCAGCCTGCCGCCGTGGTTTTGCCGGAGGAGGTGGCTCCCGCCACGCAGATGGAGATCCCATAGCGCAAAAATACGGAAAGCCAGTCCAGCATTTCCGCTGTGGCTGTGCCGCTGCGGAGCAGATCCTCACGGCTGAGATTGTGGCGGTTGACGATTCGGATTGAGGCGGCAACGCCTACATCCTCATCCACCACAGGGGACTTCATAGCGGCAATACGGGTGTTGCGGGTCAGATGCCCCGTGACCAGAGGGCTGGCATTGTCCAGCACCATGCCGGAGGCGTGGAGCATTCGCCGGATGACGGCCAGGGCGTGTTCCGGTGAGTCGAAGTGTTCCGTGAGCTTTTCGCTTCGACCGTCCGAATACTGCACCTCGATATCCCGCCACGAGTTGATGTTGATCTCCTCAATGCCGTCGGCGTAGATATAGCGGGTCAGGAAGCCGAACTCCGCCATCTCGGAATAGATGGCGTCCACCAGCTCCGTCTGGGTCATGCCTGCTACGGCGATACGCCGGTCCTGCAGGTACTTGGTGATATAGCGCGTGAGCTGTTCCTTGGAGTCCTCGCCGCCCCCGGTGATGAGTGCGGCGTAGGCGCCGGAGATGTATTCCTGCACCTCCTGCAGCACGGAATTGAAGTCCCTGCCCTCTGCCGACGGGGTAAAGAACAGGTTGTGCGCCTGCCTAAGCGTGCCAATGTCGGTGCTCAGTGTCCGCTGCGGCGTGTCGTCCACCACTACGGGGACGACCTCCGGCTCCGAGGTGACCTGATATTCCGCCGCATCCCGCCGCTGTGCAGCTGTGGCAAAGACCGAGCCGTTTCGCTTTTCGCCAAGAGCCATATTAAAACACCTCCGCGATGATACGCTCTAACTCCTTGCGGAAGGGGCGGCTGTCCTTGAGGGTGAGGTCGGCAAGCAGATTGCCCGCCAGATACTGCTCCTCCAGCTCCTGCGAATAGGGCAGCACGAAGGTCGTGTCGCCCAGCACCTTGCCGATGTGATCTGCTGCCTGATAGGACTTCACATTGGATGCCACCTTATACTGCTTGTCCATGTCCCACTCGGGCCCGTCCAGCAGAGGGAGCTGACTTGCAAAGTAGTTGACGCTCTTGGGGTCGCAGTTGGCAAGGCGCAGGATACTGTCCGCCTCCATCAGCGCCACGGCGGAGAGGATGTCGTTGGCAATGTAGCTGCCGCAGTCCACGATGACATAGGGTGCGATCTGACGCAGGCCGTCCAGCAGCTCTACCACCTGCTTCTGCGTAAAGGGCGGAGTGCTGTACTCGTTCTGCCGTTCGAGAAGCCCCAATACCGCAAGGCAGCTGTTGCGCTTAAAGGTGACAAGGTTATGCTTGATGAGGTTCTCGCTGATACGGGCGGCTGCCAGGACGCCGGCAAGAGATCCATTGCTCTCCAGAGCGTCCGCGGGACAGATGCACGGCAGCATGGGAGCAGCCATGTCACAGAGCAGAAGGATGACATTTTTCTTTCTGGCGGAGAGCATTTTTGCGATTTTCACCGCCGTTATTGTCTTTCCGCTGCCGGGGCTGCCCCAGACCGCCAGCATACCGCCGCTGTCATTCTGCTCCTCCGGTTTCTCTGTGTCGCGCTGAAAGATGCTGGCCTTTCTGAAATTCATCCTGTCACCTCACTCTCCGGTGTGGCTGCGGCGGGATCGGCAGCTTCGCCCTCCTCAATGGGATCTTCCTCCGGCTCTGCGTACAGCTCCTCAATGAGCGCGTCCTGCGCCTCAATGAACTGCCTTGCGCCATCTGTTGTGCCGCGGTAGACGAGCGCTAAATGGAGCTTGGCGACCTGTTCCAGCTCCGCCAGCACCTTGGCCTGCTCCGGCAGAACGAGGAAGGTCACGGTGGAGGGAAGCTCTTTTTCCTCCCCTGTGGCTTCGCCGGTATTGGCGTCATAGCCGGTGCTGGCGGTAACAGAGATGATCTCCACGTACTGCAGCTCGGCGGGGATGGTGGTTTCACCGTCCTCCGGATAGTCTGCCACGATGACCGATACGATGTCGCCGCTCTGGAGCTTGCCGGACAGTCCTGTGGCGAAGCTCTTGATGGTGACGGAGATGGCCTGCTTCGTGCCATCCAGATTATAGAGATACGCATTCTCGGCGGCAGGCGCGTCCGAGAGCTTGGCAGCGAGAATATAATCGCCAACGGCAAGATCCGCCTTGGCGTATTTGCCCACTACATTGTCCTTCGCGGTCATAAGGCCGGAGGGGAGATTATAGGAGCCGACCTCGGCCGTGGTGACCATATCCCTGGTGATGAGCTCGCCGGCGTGAATGTCCTTTGTGACGCGGACGATCTCCGCCTTCTGGCTGATGCTCTGATTGAACAGCGGCGTGATGCCGAAGCAGATCACCAGTGCCAGCAGAATGCAGATAACGCCGATGACCGTGCGGTTTTTGAAAATACTCATGGAGCAAGTCCTCCTTTGTTTTAGATGATATATGCGGTAAAGAAGCCCACTGCAAGAAATGGCGCGAATGGATAGCTCTCCGGTGGACGCTCTTGCCTGCGGATCTTGTGCAGGGCGGCTATTGCAAGGTAGAAAAGGCAGTACAGCACCAGTGCCAGCACCAGTCCGGCAACTCCACGCAGAAAGCCCAGCAGAAAGCCGGAGGCGGCGATGAGGAACGCATCTCCCATGCCGCCGCGTCCTCTCCGGCTTGCCAGCCAAAATGGGACGGCCAGCGCCAGGCCGAGAAGCCGGGCGGGGCTGAAGGAAATCAGCCCCGCCCCTGCGATGACGATACCGGAAAGGTCATAGATCTGCCTGCGCCGGAGATCCGTCCATGCCGCGCTCATAAGTCCGATGAGGAACAGCGTCCCCTGCAGGACGGATGCCACGGATCAGCCGCCCAGCGCGCCGGCGTAGTTGAACATATCCTTGATACGCTGGTTCAGGGTGGGCATGACCACATCGCCGAACAGAGCGTAGAGGCCAGCCAGCAGCAGAGCACCCAGCACCACGGCGATGAGGATCTTGACGGCGGTGTCGATGTAGCCCTCACCGGAGCGGCGGGTGGCGGCAAGGCGGATGGCCTTGGTGCGGATGGAATTGGCGGTGTTCTTAATAATCTTCTTCATGTGATAATTTCCTCCTACAAGTTATATGTTTCGTATTGTGGGTGGCTTACATGACCTGCTCCGCGGCGGGAGCATTGTCCGGCTGCTGGGCCTGCCGGAGCGACTGCTCGTAGGCGTTCAGCACCGCGTCGTTGAACTGCTGCCGGGCCTCCTTCGTGCAGGGGAAGCAGATGTCGTGATAGTCTCCGCGGCTGTCCTTGTACTGCGGCATGGCGACAAAGGGGCCTTTCTCGCTGCGGATGACCTTCACGCCGCGAATGGCGAATACGCCGTTGATGTCCACATTGGCGTTGGCGAGGGTGTACTTGCTGTCCTTCACGGGATAGACTCGGACATCGAAGGACACGGGGGACCGGCTTTCCTGCGCGGGGACGGGGGTGCTTGCTTTGGTCTGGTTCTTGGGCATTTTTCTTTCCTCCATTTCTGATGTTGATATGAAAAAAGCACCCGGCCGGGTGCTCATTTCACGGACACAGATCCATTTCCTGCCGCGGCGCGAACTCTATCTGCCGGAAGCCGACACGGTCGCAGTAGTAGAACTCGCTGCTGTCGGCGTCGTACAGCTCCAGCACATCCGAGATGCCGATAGGTCTGCCGTCGTAGCCGGGAACCGGGTCGCGGAAGAGCGTGTAGATTTCCTCCGGGTCATTGGTCCCGACCAGACCGTCATAGACTGTTTCGTAGTGCTTACGGTCAGGCTGTCCGAAACGCACCAGCAGGGCTTCATACGGGATGAAACGCATATTGATGGGGCTGTCCCGCGTGAGCTGCCACACACGGCAGCTTTTCAGGGGCGGAGCCTCCGGGTCGAAGCGGCCGCCCCTCTGCCCCAGCAGGAGGCGGTCATAGACACCGTCCTCCCAGCGGATGGTGAGCGCTTGCTTTTGCAGAAAACGCTCCAGCTCCTGCGTTTGGAACATGGTATCCACCACCGCCTCCTTTTCCGCGATGTATCCGGCAGGATTGCTGTAATAGAGGACGCGGTCATGGTTATCAATGAAGATGCGCTGCACTTATTTCACCTCCGATCATTCCAGCTTCATCTCACCTGCTGCCGGTTCCTCCTGCCGTGGTGCGGTCAGCTCCATGAGCTTCTCCCGCGCCCAGTCGGGCAGGTATTTTTCGTCCAGCACACCGATGAAATCCTCCCGATTCCATCTGGCTGTTTCTCCGTCCGAGAGGCAGGTGGCAAAGACTGCTCGACCACTGGAATGCGGCTCGCATCCAAAGCCGCTCCGAGCATACCAGAGTTGATCCGCCTGACCCCAGCAGGATTCCTTCAGCGTATCCGGCGACAGCACCAGCACCTTGCCGGTGAAGTCCTGCTCGGCGCGGTCACCGACGCAGTGCTCCGCACCGAAGAGATTTAACGCCTGCACCGCCTTGCGGTAGAGACTGACGAAGCCATCCAGCACGGCCGGATGGCTCCGAATAGTGATCGCGGCGTTGTGACGCTCATCCTGCGGAATGTAGCGCCGCTCAGCCCACTGCTTATTGGCGGGGCTGAAGCGGCCATCCCAGGAAAGCTCCTGTAGCGTAGCTGCCAGCACCCGTTCCGTGCGCTTGTAGCCGTATTCGTCCAGCACGGCCTTTAAACAATCTGTCTGAAGGTGCATCCCATCGAAATTCCGGCGGATGGCGTCCTCGATAGCATCGCGGCAGGCGATGTTGGCGCGATGGCTTTCCCTCCAGAGCGAAAGCTCATTCCGTTCTCTGGCCTCCTTCGCCGAGTAGGGGTAGAGATAGGTTTCATTCATTTGGATATCTCGCCTCGTTTCTTCTTTGAATACCTACGGCATCACTTATCGTAGATAACATCGTCCTCCATCAGCAGATCCTCCAGTACGGACAGGCAGCAGCCGGACTTGCGCAGGGCCTCCAGCAGCTCGGCGGGAATATCGGAGAGGTCGTGGTCGTAAAATGTCTCGCACACGGTGATCACACCGGAGCCCTCGTCCACATGGCAGTCCAGCTTGGCGTCGGGCGCGATGTCCGCTTCCTCTCTGGCCCAATCGGGAACGGTGACGGCGGGGCGGATCAGCTCCTCGATGTCCGCGTCGCGGAAGGTGCAGTGCCCCTCGGTGCAGCCCTCGCAGCTGCCGCAGAGGTCCGTCAGCTCCCGCATCAGCTGACCGGCGCGGTCCGTCAGGGCGAGGATCGTGCGCACCATCTCCATGGCGGTCATCTCACTCTTTGACAAAATGACCGCGCCCCTGGCGCCGGCCATTTCCAGCTTTCCCTCGTCCTCCAGCCCGCAGACGGTCAGAACAGCGGGAGGGATGGTGACGCTCTTGTTGTCGTTGTATTTTACAAATTTCATGCTGCTTCTCCTTTTATTGTTCAGATTTTTAAGGGATGCTCCGGCTCATGGATCAGCTCGTAGCGGGTGTCGCCATCGCCGCCCAGCAGACTATCCATAGAGAGCTGCCAGCAGGCTTTGCGGGGGTCATAATTGGTGATGACGATCTCCTCATATTCGCTGCCTGCCGTCTGGGACATGCTGTTGGGACGGGAGGTGCGGAAGATATAGCAATCCTGATATAGCTCACAGATGTAGTCCTGATAGTTGTAGGAAACGATGAAGTATCCTTCACAGGTGACCAGTACATCATGGAGCCGCTGATGATCCTCCGGGGGAAACTCCACCTCGTAGCAGCTCTCCGCCTTGTAGTAGGGCGGGTCACAGTAGATCACGGCGCCTGCCCGGTCGTACTGACGGATGACCTCCTCGAAGTCCTTGTTCTCCACGATGACATTCGCCAGCCTGCGGGAGCATTCCCAGATCAGGTGAAAGAAACGGCGGATGTCGCAGGGCTTGCCGCCGAAGGACTTGGCGCCGCCGCTGAAGCTGTAGCGGATGAGCTTGAAGAAGTCCGCCGCGCGTCGAATGCTCCCGCGGGGCGCACGCTCCAGCATAAGGGCGCGGATGGCCTCGGCGTCGGGCGGCTTGAGGTAGACCTCCGTCAGATCCATCTCCTCCTGCAGGTAGTCGTCCGTGAACTCGCCCTTGGAGAAGAACTTGTAAAGGACATTGAAGTCATCCCGCGTGTTCAGCGGCAGGAAGCCAAGCTCCGCCAGCAGTGCCATGGGGCGGTTTTTAACACAGCAGAACAGGTTGGTGAGATTGCCGTTGAAGTCGTTGTAGACCTCCATGCAGCCGCGCTGGATGGGGCGGCACATGGTCACCGTGCCGCTGCCGCCAAACACATCGATGAAGCGGGTGTAGCGGTCCGGCATCAGCTTGTTGATGATCCACAGCAGCTTGCCTTTGCCGCCTACCCAGGGAATAAAGCTGTTCAAGAAGTGTCACCTCCCTCCAGCGGGAGGGAGAGCTGACCGGTGTCCTCATAGTCAGGCAGGGTGCGGGACAGGCCGCGCTCCGCAAATGCGATTTTCTTGATCCTGCTGCGGAGCTGCCGGATGGTGCGCCGCAGCTCCTCCTCGGTGGCGGCATAGTAGTAGCCGCCGTCAAAGCTGCAGATGGGGATGCCGTCGCCCCGCAGGGCGTTGATCTCCCGGCGCAGCTCAGAGCCGCGCATTCGGAAGGCACACTCCAGCTCCCGGCTGGTGACGGCGTTTGCCTCGCCCTTGTGGTAGAGTTCAAGATACTCTGCAAGGGCTTCGTTGATCGGCACAGTTCCTCCTTTCCGGGTCCGTTATCCCGGAGCAGGAGGTCAAATCAGCGCAAAAAAGAAGGGGCCGCTTTTCCCCATCCGGGAATACGGCCCCTAAAATGATTCTGATCCGCGTTCGCGGGTCAAGACAATGTTATTTCATTTTCATCTCCATTTTCTGCCTCTGCGGGGGATACCGCACATAGTCGCTGCCGATGAACATGCCGGGGTGCTCGTCCTCATAGCGGCAGCCCAGCGCGCCAAGATGCATGTATTCGTACAGCTCCTCTGGGACGGTAGTCTCATTGGCGAGGTAGTACCTGCCCAGCGCGGCGTAGCTGTTGACGCCCTTGAGGATCGTGTAATCACGCAGATGCTCCGGTGACTCCCTGAAAATCTCCACAGCCTCCGCCTCGCCCTTTTGCAGGACCATGGCGGAGAGGATCGTCTTTTCGTCATCGCTCAGAGCATCCGGTCTGCATCGGAATGCCTCCTGTGCTGCACATGGCAGCGGCCGGTCGCCTTCATGTTGGATCTGTTCCCTGGTCATTGCATCGTCATCTCCTTTTCCTGTTTTTGCTGTATGGGTGAGAGCATTGGTTCATAGTCCGCGCGGTGCAGCAGGCCGTAGGATGTGAGGGCGGCGTTGTCCGCATGGATGACTGTCTCGCCGTAGTTGAAGAGGTTCACATACGGGATCAGCCGAACGGCTTCTTCACGGTCCATGATGAAGCAGAGCTGGTCCAGCGCCGCCTCCTGCGGTGAGCTGAGGTTCGGCGTGAGGATGTAGTCCGCCAGATGCTCAGTCAAGAACAGGGCGGTTTCAATGTCCTGCACCTTGAACTGCTCCAGCAGAGCCTTCAGCTTTGGCACCTCGGCTCTCGGAATGTCCCGCGCGGCCTTGGTGAAGGCATTAAATTCCTCCAGCTCCATGGGCAGGTCGGTGAATTCCGCCGCATAGGGGATGATCCCGTCATAATCAATGACCGTGACGCCCTCCCAGCCTTCCACACCGAGCTGTTCCTGCGCGTCCAGCAACTCCGCCTCTGCCGCGGGAAGATCCAGCGTCACCGTGCGCGCATCGCCAATATCGGGATGCAGTCCGAGCGTGAGCCGAAAGAGGTATCCCGGCTTTTCCGGCAGCGTCTTTTGGACAGGCGGCGCAGTGGTCAGTTCGCCATCCTGCAGCACATACAGGTTTCCCACAAATACACCGTTTTCCCCATGACGCATCATTCTTCCGATGCTGGTGAAGTCCAGCATTTCGAACACCCCGTCGGATATGCCGTCCAGCTCGGGGACAAAGTCGTTTTCCGCATAGAAGCGGCCAAGCTGGGCGTCATCCGCGGCATCCACCACATGATAGCAGTCGGTTTTTGCGCTGACCGCCAGATCCCGCAGATCCTGCAGCGTGATGACGCCGCCGTTGGTGTTTACTTTTCTCTGCACCTCTATGGAGAACATCCCCTCAAAGGCGATCCCTTGTACCTCGTCCAATGCCGCAAGCTGTGCGGCAAGGTCGTTGAGCTCGTTGAGGCTGATGTCTAATCCATCCAAGTGGGGCGAGAGATACTCAAAGGCAAAGTAGTCTTCGATCTCCATGTACAGGATATCGTCCGTCTGAAGCCGCACCTTTTCCATGGCGTCCCACACCTCCCACGGGGAGGCGGGCAGCTCCAGCTTGGCATAGGCTGCGCTATACGGCGTATCGTTTTTAGCGAGATACACACGCAGTATTTTCTTACCCAAGGGTCATCCCTCCCATCTCCGGCTGCTGTTCATAGCAGGCGGGGTCCGCGCCGGGGACGCCCCAGCCGAACATGGAACCCGTTTTCATGGCTTTTTCCTGCGCGGGGGTAACGCCCAGCCGCTCGTTGTTATAGTCCGCTATCTCACGGTTATGCGCTGGATCGTTCGTGTTCCAATCACTGGGATAGTAGCCGCTTTCACCGCGCTTGATACAGATGAGCTCGCCGGTGCCGGGGAGCGTTGAGAAGCACAGCTCCGGCAGTTCCTCCGCCAGCTTGGGGGAGAAAAGCTCCTGCTCTGTCTGGATGCTCCACTCGTCCGAGTTCCAAAGATGGACATACAATTCACCGCCGTCATCCACGGAAATCTCTCGTTGCTCAAAGCCCTCGCCCCAGCCGTCCGATGCCTGGCCAGTGAGGTATTCCTTTAAGGTTTCCAGCTCTGTGTCCGACAATTCTCCGGCGACGCGGCATTCCGCCACGCCCCAGAGCTGCCGGTCACGCACCTCCACGGCGAAGACGGCAGAGTGGACCTTGCGATTGACACTGTCGCCCTCATCATACCAATGCATGATGCCGCGCTCGGTTTCCTCCGGCATCCGGTTTTTCACCAGTGCCGCCGTGATCTGATCCTGATAGCCGCGCAGCTCACGGCCCTCCAGCAATGTGCTGCTGTCATCGAGATCGCCGTACTCGTTCCGCTCATAGAGATCGGCGGTCAGGGGCATATACAGCTTGAGGCTGGTCAGCTTGGGCGGCAGCACGGTGAAGCTGTCCTTGCCGGGGGCGAGCGGCAGTGTGCGGCCATTGTTCCACTTCATGAAAATTTGTCCTTCGTCATCCACGAAGTCCACCTCACCCTTGGTGCCGGGAAGAATGGGCGCGTAGGGATCGTCCATAGCGTTCAGCCGGATGCGGGTGCCGGGGGGATATTGCTCCTTGATAAAATTCACCATTTTTCTGTCCATCATCGTTTCCTCCATGTTTTGCTCCCTGTCGTAAAACTCCAGCTCGTAGATCACGCCGCGATCTTGCTTTCGGGTATCCTTCACCTTGATCGTTGTACCATCAAAGATGTAATTGCCGGCTTTTCCAAAATCGGTGTAGAATCCTTTGCCGTGGTTGCAGGTGGAGAAGGGATGCTCCGGCTGATCCTTGATCTTGGAATAGAAGCCCACCGTCTGCACCGTGGTTACCACACGAGTCAGCCCCACCATATCCGCGTGATTGGCGTGGCTGACGGTCTTAAACTCCACACCGGGGCGGATGAACCGTTTCAGCTCGGCAAGGCTTTTGAAAGCGACCGGCTCTCGCTGCTTTTTTGAAGCGTCCATTACATTCCACCGAAGGTCATGCCCTGATCGGGCATTTTTTGATATTTCTCCAACTGACGGGGATTTTCCTCGCCATAGAAGTCGAAGATCATGTCATCCACCTGCTTGCGGACGCTGGGATCGTCGGTCAGCACCTCGTAACGGAAACCTGTGGTGGGGCGATACGGCAACTCCTCTTGAATGCATTTGAAAAAGGCTTCGGCATCGGTAAACTCCTGTGTATCGCCGTTGGCATAGGTGACACGGCCCGCCAGCGGCTTGTCCCGCGCCATGTTCTGCCGCTGGACATCCAGATCATAGGCTGTCAGATACCCGTTATAGTCACCAGGAGACGGATTACAGCGCAGGCAGTAGCGGTAATGCTCCGTTTCCACGATGTAACCGTAGTTTTGTGTCCAGCCACCGCTGATTTTGCCACCGCGGGCATAACAGAAACGCTCCATAGCAAAGCGGCTTTTCAGCACACTCTCCCGCAGCGTGTCCACGACCTCTTGCAGCTCCGCTTTGAACACAGGGCTGTTCAGCTCCTCCGGGCCACGGGGCCACCATGTATGCCAGAACTCATTGCCGCTGCGCCCGAAATCCATCCGGACATGGCCAACGGTACCCAGCCGCTTATCTTCTTCGGGGTGCGGGGTATAAAATAAGCCCGCCTCCTCCGGGCGGGCAGGTCGGATATGAAATTTCATGTTCTCCGCGGGATAGGGGAGCTGATGTGCTTCGCAGAACTCACGGAGCGTCATGTTGCCTTCATCGAGAAAACCGAGCTCGTCCCGTACATCCAGACGCCCGGACTTAGGCATCGCCAGCTTTTCCGGCATCAGCACCGAGCCTGCGTGGTTGACCACAACATTTTCTTCCATGTAGCACAGCTCACCGGGATCATCGTCAGAGCCGCGAATGTCATAGCAGTACCAGCCCTTCGGCACGGTATCACGGGCGATGCGCCCGTTGGTGAACAGCGCGGGCTTATCAAATACTTCAATGTGTTGGAATTCCTCTGTTCTTGCGTTTACAGCCATTTGGGTTTCCTTCCTTTCCTATTTTGGTAACGGCAAACATACTACACATCTGCCGCAAAGTCTACTGAAACATTTGCTGTCCCTGCCGCTGCTCCGGGAAGGGTGGTTCTATCCGCCGCAGCAGGCCGAACTCTGTTTTTGTCACGCAGTCGTTTTCCATGCAGTCCTGACCGTATTTCTCAAAATCCATGTAGCCATCCAGCTCATAGATGGCTTCATCATCCAGTCCCAGCGTCTCCTGCAATCGCTGCTGACCGTAACCGTAGGCATCCTCCGTGATGCGCTGATAGTTGTCCAGATCTCGCAGGAGTTCACAGGCACGGTGCAGGGTTTCCGGCTTCTCGGCCTCCAGCACGGCGGCGTAGGTCAGGAGCGCACCGTCCTGCTGCCAGATGTCCTCCAAGGCTTCGGCAAAATCGTTGTAATCCTCCACGGCGGGGCAATCCGTATCACGGATCAGCTCCCCGATGTAAGGCACCTTGAAGCGAATATCACAAAGCATGGCATCCGCGAAAACATCAATATCGAGGTAAGCCTTCACCGCGTCCAGGTATTCCTCATCAGCGGGGAGGACGAGGATGTAGTCCGGCTTTCCATCGACACGCAGCGTCATGCGGAGCATTTCATCCCTGCTCTCATCCCGCCAAGGCTCCGGCACTTGGAAATGGTTCGGCAGATGTTCTTTTCGAACTACATACCCATCCAAGGTGTACGCGCCGCCGCAATTGCTGTAAAACTCCGCGCCGATGCCAACATAGTCCAAATACGGCTTGAGATGCTCCGGGCAGTCGATTTTGCCATGCTCCACCAAATACCCGCCAAGCTTCCGGTCACAGGTCACCTTCGGGATCATTCCGTACTGCCCAATGCGCTCAACCGTTTGCAGCACATCGTTGAGATTGCTGATACATTCACTCAACAGTGCGCCGGCAAATATCTGATGCTCCTTTTCGCTCATTGTGTCGATCTGCCTTGAGAGCCGATTCAGCTTTTCCAAGTCTTCCGGGTCAAGAAGGTCTGCGCTTCGGATAAACTGCCAGAGTCCCTTTACAGAGCTCTTTACATCTGAAATGCGGAAATTTCCTTCTCCTGAACAGATATCGTCCAGCCGAATGTCGATCTCCTCCACCTGAGAAGAGGCTGCGGGCAATTCCAGCGGGATGCTTTCCTCGCCATTGCCGTGAGTCAGATAAAGAATCATCGTGAAAAACCTCCCATCTCCATGTGGCTGCTCTGGCTGCCGTTCATCACTTCCTCCATGCTGTAATAGCCTTTATAGGCGATGTAACCCCGGTCGGTGAACATCCCGTCCTCCGCGTTCATGCGCTCCGTGCCGTACTTTTCATAGTCATAAAAAGCATCGAGATTTTCGTCATAATCAAAGCGGCCGGACTGCTGGATCATGTACTTGCCGTACTCGGCGGGAGAGTGCGCGTCGGGGGCGAAGTCAAATAGGTCAAGGTTTTCCGCAAGGTTTTTGATCTGTGCCGCAGACTTTGGCTCTGCCAGCATGACCACGGCGCCCAGCTTTTCCATCTCCGCTTTTGACAACCCATCCGTTGCCGCTGCCAGTTCGTTGAGGTCGGAGAGGGTTTCGTACTCCATATCCAGAAGGACATCCACCTCATTGGGGAGCTGGCTGTCCTCCAGCCGCAGGCGGACATCTTCGGAGTCTGTGATGCCCCCGCGAAGGAGGGCGCGGTCGATCTCCTCCTGCACCATAGGGAGAAACATCCATGTGATGTGTTCTGTGTCCTCTGGCTCACTTTTGGAACTCACCGCAACGGTGATGGCGTTCAGCTTATAGTAGTAGCAGGGGAAGAACCGTCCGTCGTAGACCTGCTCCAGCTTAATGCCGTTGTCGTAGACCACACCGTAGGGCGTGATCGTGCCGCCGCCGTTTTCGATGAGCTGACGCGCGGTTTCCTCGCCGTCCAGCGCATCCAACTCCTCTGTCTTGGCACATCCTCCGTGCAGGTTCATGTAGTGGTCGCGGCCGATGGCGGCGAGGTCGGAAAAGTCGGTGATGACCGTGGCCTGCTGGCAGCAGAAGGTTAGGTTGATGAGATCCTTCAGCTCGAACAGCTCCAGCTTGTGCGCCATGGCCTGAAACTGTGCGGCCTCACCGGTGTCGAAGCTTTCCAGCCGTTTGGCAAGATAGTTCAGCTCCTCTACACTGACTGTAAGCATCCCCGTGCGCTTGAGAACAGTGTAGAAGCTGTCGATCTTCTCCACCTTGCAATCCGCTTTGACCGCATCGCCGATCTCCAACGCCTCCAGCAGCTCCACGCAGTGCGCGTACTGGTCGCGGGGGATGGGGAACGGGATGGTCGCCACGCCGTATTCTGGGTGATTGGGGTTACCGAGAACCGCTCGAATCATCATGTTATCTCCTCCGTTTTTCTTTCCAGATTTAAGACCACCTCGCCATACCTGCACAGCAGGAGTGCTCCGAGGATGAGCCGGAAGGCCCTGTCACTGACCAGCTCTGAAAAAGCAAGGTCTTCTATGACGATGTTGTCACCGCCAACGGAAAGGGTCTTCGCCGCCTGATAAATGCTGTACAGCTCCGGGTGAATACCGGAGAGGCGAATGGCGGGGAAGTCGAAGCCGCTGCTGTCGAAATGCCATAGGACTCTTTGCCAAAGCCCCTCATCGGCGGTAAGCAGAAACAGCGCAGCCGCGTTGCGCTCGGACATACCATAGCAGCGGTTTTTCCAATGCGTCCATCGCTCTCTGTGGGCGTCACCGAGGAAGAAGCGAAAGGGCTGCCTGTTCAGCTCATCTCGCAGCCGTCTTTGCAGCGGGCGGAACATCCTCCCACCGAAGCACTCCCGCGCCAGAGCGTTCAGCTCCACCACGCCGGCCTCGATGCGCTCCTCCAGACAGACGCATTCATTCAGGTGGCAGGGGTGTCCGCTGTCGTATCTCGTGCAGTCTTTGCAGCGCACATCATCCGCACTGTAGCGAAAGCTGCTGCGGATGCGTCCGCTTCTGCGAGGCTGATGACGGGGTGGCGTCATCATCTGCACCTCTGCGGCGAACAGGGGTGTGAACTTCATAAAGTATCGCGTCAAGCAAATCCACTCCTTTTTTGAAAATAAAAAAGGGCCGGAGTCTTATTGCTAAAACTCCGGCCCATGCCATGTCGTATTACATTGTCTGCTCCTGCGAGGCTCGTTCCAATGCTTCCTCCTGCTGACGGACGCGCTCGTCCAGATCTGGTACGCACAACCTGATCTGCTGCTGGATTCCGCGGATCATTTCTTCCTGCGTATCCGTAAGCTCAAAAAAGTCCTCATCCACGGAATCGGCGCAGCAGCGGAATATCTCGGTCAGCTGCTCCGGGCTGAAAAGCTGTTCCTTTTGGATAAGCCCGGAGCGTGTGGCGAAGTCCTGCTTGGCGCCATCGTAGTTCTCCATGAAGTAGTGTCCGTGTACCACACCCGTGCGGTCATAGTCCCAATCCCATGTAACGAATTGAATGCCGTATTTGCTCGGAGAACCTGCCAGCACCGTGCCGCCAAAGTCAGCGAGGATGCGGTAGTCGCCATCCAGCCCGCTGGCTTTGAGCTGCGGGGCGGCTTCCATAGCGGTCATATACTCCAGCGTTTTCGCGGCGATGTCCTCGACGCGATATAGGGAATCCTCTGCCTGGGGCGTGTCCACATCCTGTCGCCGATAGAATACGCTGCCCTTGCCGGTGATGCGGCAGAGGGGTGTGCCGTTCAAAAGGACAGGCAACTGCTCTCCCTCCACCGGCAGGGTTCCAAAGCCTGCACGGTGCAGGGGAGTACGGACTTCTTCGAGGTAGCGAAGCTGACGGCTTGTGTTTTTGGTGTCCATGTGAGCGATCCTCCTGTTGTAAAAAAATAAGGCCGGAGAGGTTTTCTCCGGCCTGCCGTTTCAGACGCTGCAGCCAGCGCCCTTTTAGAAATTGAAAAAGGGCGCCGCTTTTTTCGGCCTGTCAAAGCCGACAAAACGACGCCCAAAGATTTGTGATTCTTTTTCTGCGATGATGCCGCTTTTTTCGAGAGAAAAGTCCTCTCTAAAAGGGCGCTGGAGGTTGGAAACTGTCCAAGACATGAGATCCTCCGGTTCAAATCTGGTCAGTTGCTCCGAAACCCCCATAAAAATCTATGGTTCAAAAGAAGAAATCCGGGCTCGAAAAAGCCCGGAAACGGTTGATGCGCCTGGCTTTGCGCCAGACGCATCTATACCGGTAACTCTTTATGGAGGTGCCACCCAGATTTGAACTGGGGAGTGGAGCTTTTGCAGAGCTCTGCCTTACCACTTGGCTATGGCACCGGATGGAGCAGGACGCTCCAAAAAATTGGAGCGAGTGACGAGGCTCGAACTCGCTACCTCCACCTTGGCAAGGTGGCGCT
>OGMW01001845.1_pt1 | contig 16544 bp, 9 predicted proteins | sample 1573281 | NCBI WGS metagenome assembly OGMW01 (sample SAMEA2581907, study PRJEB24529) | metagenome | biome: Human gut stool | place: China | collected 2011 | reverse complement strand
GTTTAAGAAGGCAGTATCTTCTCAGCTGTTACCACAAACATGCATGAAGACTCTAAAGTACTCACAAATGAGTATAGGGTAAATGTCGTAGCGAAATCTTAAATAAGAGACTTATACTTGATGCGCAACATTTGTTGCAATGCTAATTATTAAGGACCAACAACAATGAATCATATATACAAAACTGTGTGGAGTACAGTTCACAAGCAATACGTCGTCACCAGCGAAAAGCAGACTGCACGGACAAAGTCAAAAACGTCTGCGTTCACAAAGACCCTTTCTCTTGTGCTGATGACACTGATGGCGGGATCCGCAGCCGCGGCTTACAGCGAAGCAGGGCAGCTCAACAATCCGGATTCCTGGAAAACCCCTGAATACACAGCCGACTGGGGGCTCGATGCCATGCATGCGGCTGATGCCTATGCGCTAGGCTTTAACGGGGAGGGTGCCCGTGTTGGCATGATGGACACCGGAGCACTCGCCACGCATCCGGAATTCACGCCGGAGCGCTTCACTTATGTGGAATATGCGGACGGGTATTTTTCCTCAACCGGCAACCGCTATCCCGTGCCCGGTGCTGATACGTTCGGTAACGGAGCCTATAAGATCGGACAGAAATACATTGATGCGCTGAAAAATCCCGATGGCATGGCCAGTGACGGGACGTTTGACAAGATTACCGGCGCCTGGATTCCCAACGTGAATGATTCACACGGCACTCACGTTGTGGGGTCCATCGCCGCGGCCCGTGACGGCAACGGAATGCATGGTGTGGCCTATGCGGCTGATGTAGTTGTCGCGAATAACGGCGGGCTTGATAACAGTAACTACGGTCCTTATCAGGACTATGCCTGGTACAAACAGGCGTATTCCGCCATGGTGGCGGATCCGGCCACAGCACCGAAATTCATCAACAGCTCCTGGGGTACCAATGCCCGTATCAATGTGGAGATGGCTGATGCTGAGGGCAATCTCACCGGAACGGTCAAGACGATTTCCCTGCCTGTGAACGACACCAAGCAGACGGAATACGAATACTTCCTCTTTAATAATCACGCGCGCGCCAACTGGGCTGCTGCTGAGCAGTACAACGCCACAGCGCAGAACAAGGTGGAAATTCCGGCTAACCGCCTGACGAGTTTTGTCGACGGCATGTATGAGGCGGTCAAAGACACGGATACCATCCACCTGATTACGACCGGTAACCGTGTCTACAAGCAACCTTACTATCGTGCCAACTATCCGTACTATCACCCTGAGGCGGAGGACCACTGGATTGCCGTGGGCGGTCTGCAGCAGCTCGACAAGGATCATCCGGATCAGTTCACAAACATCTCCGCCTTTAATGCGCCTGGCGAAGCAAAGTGGTGGTCTGTGGTGGCACCGGGACGTGCCATCTACTCAACCACGGTCTGGGATGATGACTATTACAACCCCGAGGGCGGCAAAATGGGCGACGCCGGTTATGACACCTGGAGCGGTACTTCAATGGCCAATCCGCATGCCACCGGTGCACTTGGTGTGCTCCTCTCGCGATACAAGGATATGACGCCGGTGCAGGTGAGAGATACGATGTTTTCGACCGCCAATCACCGGAACCCCGACGGCTCGATCATGACCGGCTGGAGTGCCGCAGAAGGCACGCCGGACCCGCTCTTCGGCTGGGGTGTCCCCGATCTGAAAAAGGGTATGTACGGCCCGGCACAGCTGCTTCGGGAATTTGACTATGCACTCACCGGACACGACGTCTGGAGTAACGACATTTCGCAAACCGGACACGATGCCCGTATTGCTGAAGATGCCAAGTGGGTAGAAGAGGTTTATAAACCCTGGAAGCAAAAAATCAGTATTGCTGAGGGTACGCAGATCACTCAGTCTGAGGCAGATACGCTCGCAAGCACAAAGGCAGCAGATTTCGACGGCGAGTTTATCCTCGGCGACAAGTTCCCGCTGCTTGCGCAGAGCGCCAGTAAAGTACAGACTGACGGCGCAGAACCGATGGACTTCGAACTCATCGGCGGCTACAAAGAGGTTGAGCTGAGCGCTCAGGAAAAATCCGATTACGAGGCAGCCCATCCCGGTGAGAGTGCTCCTGAAACCCGACTCGCCGCCGTAAAAGATCCGTATCAGGAAATCGCGCTCAACGATGCCATCCTCTGGCGTGATATGGCTTTTGAAGCGAGAAAGGCAGCTATTGATGCCCGTGCTGCACATCCTGAGCTCGGCCTCACCCTGACAGAAAACGGTACTCTGGTGATGACCGGTCACAACACGTACCGCGGTCAGACAACCGTTAATCAGGGAACGCTCCTGGCGTTTGCGGAATCGGTGGGCGGCCGCGACGGTGAAGCCCGTACCGTGAATGTTGGTCAGGGCGCCACTTTCGGTCTTTTGAACACCTTCGAGGATGACATGACTGCGAAGGGTACGCTCAAGAGTGACCATACAGCGGACACGCTGCTTGAGATCACCGGTGACGGCTCGCTCTATGTCTCGGGTTTTGCGGATGTGAGCGCAAAGCGCATCAGTCTGACGGATAAAACAATCCGTGTGGGCACCAGCCTCGGCAGCGATCCGGAAAAGATTGCTCAGGCTTACGTCGACGGTCTCAAGTCTGCTGACAAATCCGCCGGGGCGGGCTCCATCACGGTGGCTGAGGGCGACCTCAAAGGCTACAGTGTTGTGGAGGATAACAGTGTCGGTCAGGATAACACCCCGGCAGCGAGTCTGATGATGCTCGCTGCCGCCATGCCGGCTGCCTCGACAACCCCGACTGATGCGCCGCTGCTCACCATCAGCGGCAGCACGTTAGAAAATGACGGCAAGACAATGCGACTTACCGCCACGGTGACCAACACGCTCGACAATATTGTGCAGCCCGCCACGGAGAACGAAAAGGCCGTACTTGCTGCTGTGCAGAGTTCTGCAAATCCGTTCCTCGGAAAGGCGGTGGCACTGAGCATGGCCAACGGTGCGGCAGCAGGGCAGAGTATCGCCGCGATGCTCAAGCCGCTCAGCAGTGAGACGGTTGCTCTGGCACGTAATGTGCTGGTGGATTCTCACATGAATGCTTTGAGCAGTGTGCTTGATGCCGCGCATGACAGCATAGCCGGTGCCGTCGATCAGAAGAGCGGCGTTCGTGTCTGGCTTGACGGCTCGCTTACCAGAGGGCATGCCAAAGGCAGTGACGGCCGCTTCAAGACGAGTTTTGATAATCTCATTGTCGGCGCTGACTACGCCGCCACTGATACGCTGACGCTCGGTGCCTTTGCGGGTTACGGCCATGACAAGGCCACTCGGGACGGCACAAAAGTGAGCAGTGATGACCTGCATGCCGGTATTTACGCCAAAGCAGGGCTGGGCAGTGCCGAGTTAACGGCAGTTCTTTCCATGACAGGGGCTGACCGCACGGTGTCTGCACCGGTTTACGGTGAAGATCCTGAAGGGGATGCCACGGTCTATAACGCTTACGCTGAGGCGGCTTTCCCGCTTGCACTCAACGACAGCTTTACGCTCAAGCCGTATGCAGGGCTCGGCTATATGCATGTGAAGTCTGACGCCATGTCGACGACGATTGACGGCGAGGGTGTCACGTTTGACGCCACGTCCTCCGATATCGGCTACGGCAAGGTCGGTACCCGCATGAGCGGGCTCGTGTATTCCGGCGCGGCAGACGTGTCCGTGACCGGTGACATTGGTTATACCCGCTTCTTCGGCGACCGGGAGGCTGAGCAGGCCATCTCGTTCGGTGAGGGAGCCACAGCCGTCATCGGCTCGAAGAAACTCGGCGGGCTCTTCAACGTCGGGTTGGGCGTGAATGCACAGTTCACCCGTACGCTTGAAGGTGAGCTGAGCTACCGCGGTGCTTTCGGGAGCGCCTACCGTGAAAACGGCGTGTTCGCAACTGTGAAGCTGCACTTTTAATAAGCACTAGAATAAGAAAACAATCGTCAGGTTCCTTCCTCAAAGACAGCAGCGGCCCCGGCGTCAGCCGGCGCCCGCCGCTGTCTCTTTTTTTGTCTGCAGCCTTATGTCGAGGTCCACCCGGGAGAAGGGCCGCTGCAAAAAGAGCCCCCCGAATACAAAAAGCCTCCGTTTCTCTATCTGAGAAGCCGGAGGCTTTTCCCAATGAGCGGCGCTGTCACACGGGACGAAACGTTGATCGGGTACTGGGTGGCCGTTTCGTGTTCTGAAAAGGCCGGTTCAGCAGCCGGCCTTTCTCATCAGCAGCTGCGAACCTGCTGACGGCTCGCAGTGCTGCAGTGTGACGGTTCCTGTCGCGTCAGGTTAGAACTTGTGGCTCAAACCGATCACGACTTCGCCGTTGTGTTCCTTGGCAACACCGTCGTCAACCCAGTTGACCTTGGTGTAGGAGTAGCCGAGGCCGCCGTAGACGCTGGTGCGCTTGGAGAGCGGGTAGGCGTTCACAAGGCCGACACCGTAGGTCTGAGCCTTGTCGATTTCGGCGCTCGTGTAGGTGTAGGCATCAGCCTCACCTTCGCGGCTCATCACGTCACCCTTGGCATTGCTGTAAAAGAGCGAAGCGGAGAGGGTACCGGTGGGCAGATCGAAGGCGGAGCCCAGATGCACGGCGTAGCCCTTGAGGTCGGCGCGGTAGAAGTTGTCGCTCACAAAAGCGGCATCCTTGTTAACGAAGCCGAAGCTGTTCATGTGCTTACCATACTGCACGCCCACGAACGGGGTGGCTGTACCGAGCTTGTAGTGACCGCCGAGACTCACGGTGTAGTTGTCATTGATATCTGCATTGCTGTCGGAGGCGTACATCACGCTGTCAACCACACCAACGAGGGAGAGGTCACCAGCATCAAACGTGGCACCGAAACCGGCGTAGCGGTCGTCGTCACGTTCGTTCAGACCTTCCTGGGCACGGGCAAAGGAGTACTGGGCAAAGAGCTTCAGACCGCCCATATCCGGGGTGGAGTACACCAGGGAGTTGTTCCAGCGGCCGGTGTCATGCCAGTAGCCGGTACCGATGATGCCGACACCGCCATCGAGCACGTCAGCGCCCGCCTGGAAGATGTCATACGTGCCGGTGCCGGAGGTGAGTGCACCCATACGACCGGCGGACAGAGCACCGAAGGGGCCCGAGACGGTGAGCGAGGCTTCACGGTTAAAGAGCGTGTTGTCTTCACCGAGTCGGCCGTCGTCAGCGCCGAAGCCGCTTTCGAGCTTGAAGCCCACGTTGTAGCCGTTACCGAGCTCTTCCTGGCCCATCACGCCCCAGCGGGAGCTGTTGAGGTTGCCGGAGTCAAGACCGTACGTGTCGTTGGTGGTCTTGGTGCCGTCAGTGTCAACCGACTTGTTGTACTTGTAGGCGAGGCCTTCGTCAACCGTACCGTAGAGCGTCACGCTGGCAGCGGTGGCAACGCCGGTCATGCTGGCGAGCGTGGCCAGAGCGATCAATGTCTTTTTCATTATCAAATTCCTTTAACTTAATCGTTATGGACTGAAAGGGGGTTTGTGAAACCCGACGCAGACGATTATGACTTTTCCGGGCGCTAAAAAAATCTCATTTGTTGCACAATCGCGACAAAACGCCTCTCGCAAAGGTAAAGATAAATGAGTGCTTCTTTCTGAATGTAACGCCATCAGACAGTGAATATGCTGACAACCCCTTCATTTATGGGCGTTTTCGCGTATCAGGCGTCTAAGGTTTTTCACTTACGACTTTTTACAAGCGCTTATGTTTTGCTACTGAACGGAAGTTCACCGAAATGCCTTGCCGCAAAGCCTAAAGATTTGTAAGCGTATTCCCAGGCGGGTTTGCGCCACAACTCACCTCCCGCTTGTGCTTTTTCCTGCGCGGGTCTACAATCGTAAGTGCTTTTACAACTAAAGCAGTGCTCGAACGGCGCTGACTCAGGTTTTTCCCGTTCGTGGCACGCAGGCATCAGTCTTGCCGCAGTCCGGGGAAATTCTCCCCTGCGTGAGCCGCTCTTCGTGCCAGTTCTTTTATCCAACCCCTTGAGGGCGATAGCCCTCGGACAGGGATGCGCATGGCGACTGAAATTTTTTCAGTCCGCCCGGCCGTCAGTGTCAGTCTCGGGGGTTGCCGTCTTTTCAGGGGGTTTCTTTTTTATAAGGAAACCCTGACATGAACAAGAAACAATCCTCCAGTCCTGCCACCCAGTCGCCCCTTGAGGGCAACCACTTGTGCACCCCGTTTGAACTGCTGCGCTGCCGCGGTCTTCATGACTCGGACGCACCGCTCAACCTTGTCCCCGCAACCGATTTCGGCCTCAGTGCCGGTCTGCCGTGCTGCGAAGGGCGTCAACGCGACGAACTCTCTGTCGAATCCTTCTCCCGCATTCCGGCACTCAACCCCGCGCATGTCTTCACGGTCGAGGGGTACAGCACGCTTGCCCTGTGGTGGCGCATGAGTAAGGGCGAACCCCTTTACATCTCAGGCCCCGCTGGCAGCGGCAAAACCTCCACCGTGCTGCAGTTCTGCGCCCGGCTCAACACCCCGGTCGTTACCGTCATGGGACGCGCACGGCTTGACCGCCGTGAGCTTCTAGGGCATTACGCCCTTGTTGACGGCAACACGATCTGGGTTGACGGCCCGGCTACACTGGCCTGGCGTTACGGCTGGGTGCTGCTCATCAATGAATTCTCCGCTGCACCGGCTGACCTCTGGGTCTCATGCAACGACATTCTTGAAGGCAGCCCCCTTGACTGTGACGCCACCGGTGAGCGGATTGTCCCGCATCCACTCACGCGTGTCATCATCACGGACAACACCCGCGGACACGCGGACATAGAGGAGGGACTGTTCGGGCGGCAGGTGCAGGACAGAAGTGTCATTGACCGCTTCTGGCATCTGCGCCTTGAGGGGCTGAGCGAAGCCGAAGAGGCTGAGCTCCTGCTTGCGGAAACGCCCGCAGCGCTCACCCGGTACTTCACCGAGAGGGAGCTGCGCCGTCTCGCAGGTCTTCTCGCGCATGCAGCGGCCGATTCCCGGACGCGCTCGACGCAGAATGCTATCGGCTTTGAAGCCCGTGACATCTCGCTCTCGCACCGTGCGATCAAGCGGCTTTTCGTCATTTTGCTGATGAAAGTGCTCGATTCGAGCCTCTCTGACGGCGAGGCGATCCGCAGCGCGATCCGCATGGCGTTCACCGAGTCGGTTGACCGGGTGAGCCGCGAGGCGGTCGAGACACTGCTGCTCACACAGCTCGGACGGATTGATCTGAGTCTGTCGCACAGCTTTGTCGAGCAGACCTCAAAACTCGACCGGGATCCGGCGGAAATCACCGGCATCCGTGTGACGCAAAGTGCCCAGGCTGTCTATGACAGGGCTGCGAGCGTGCAGCACTTTGGCCTCTCCGACGCGGCGGACTCAGAAGCGTTCTCTCAGGATGAGTGTGAAAACTTTTCTCTGGGAGAGAACTGATGGCCCGCCAGACTCGTGCGGCCATGCGCCGCGAACAGGAGGCCAGACGGGCGGCAGAGGCGCTCGCCAACCGCGCACTGCGGCTCAAAGCCGTCGGCGCGACTGAGCGCATTCTCTGTGCCGAGCCCGGCCACGTCCTTCAGGAGGCAGCCCCGCTGGTGTTTGCCGCCATGTGCCGTCGTGAAGGGATTCGTGTTTTCTACAGTGAATCCCCCATGACGGAGGGCAGCAGCATCTGGCTCGGTCCGATTGACATCACCAGCCCGCTCGCGCGGGTGTTTGTCTACGGACACGGCTGTCATGAGCGTCATCACATCCGCTACACCAATTTTGACGTTGTCAGAATGGTGCCGCCGGGCGGCATCTCACGGCTCTTCAATATTTTTGAGGATATCCGTATTGATGCGCTCGGCAGCGCGGAGTACGCAGGCTACCTTCTCTGGCGCGAAGCACTTTTCTGCGCCATGGAAAGTACCGGCGCCGCCCCGTGGCTCGCTTCAAAAGAGCGAATGCCGGGACGCAACTTCGAGTTATGGCTCCTGACGCTGCTCGAGTGTGAAGTGCTCGGACTTGAGCGCTTTCGCCCGGTCAGCGAACGGCTCGAGGGGGACATCAAAGGCTATTTCTGCCAGTCGCTCATCGACTCGGTGCGAGATGAGGTGCTCGGTGCCTACCCGTTAAGGGACACCGAAAACGCTCTTGCGCTTGCGAGATCGGTGTACGCGAAGATGGATCACTGGGGCAGACTCATCGAAGAGAAACTCGTTGAGATGAGAGCAAAGCTCGAAAGGCAGGTGATGGAGCGTACCGGAAAGGGGGCCCGAAAAGGGAACCCTGACGGGCGCAACGGGGGCGGCCGAAGCGGCGGGCAACCGCAGCGGGTGCCGCTTACCGCCTACGCAGGTGACGAGCACATGCGTGCGCTTCTCGAGGAGATCGAGAAAAGCGGTGAGCCCGCCATCCGTGAGGTGAAGACACCACGCAAACCGGTGTATCCGTGGGAGGAGGAAGGAAAACTTCTTCCTCAGACGGAAACGCCGCCGGTGCGCGGGGCGTCGCAGCCGAAGGTTGACGGCGCCGCCCAGGGCTCGCTTTTTGACGAGCAGGGTGAGGTTGTCGAGTCGGCACTGCCTGAGTGTCAGATGCCCGGCTACGCTGCGGTGCAGAACGCCGTGCGCGGCTGGCGCAGCTTCAGCCTCACCACGATGAAAAACGCCACCGATGAGGCCGCTGCCGAGCTGCGGCGCATGATCTCTGTGCGGCTTGAACCGGGCAGCATGACCGAGAAGGGTGACCGTCTCCTTCGTGCGCCCACGCGCAGAGAACTCCTGGCGCTCGGCTGGAACGAGGATATCCTGGACCGTCACACGATTTCATTTTATGAATCGTGGCACAAGACGGCCTCGCTCACCTCGGCTTTCCAGCAGGCGCTCGCGCTGGAAAAGGTGCCTAAGGGGCAGGCGTTCGAGCGGCTCAAGGCGCTGTTCCAGGAGGATGTGCAGGCGCGGCTTATCCCTGTCGCCACCGGCTGGGATATCGACGATGCACGGCTCTGGGAGGCCGGACTGCGCGAGGAGAAGCTCTTTCTTCGTGAGCAGCGGCTTCCTGAGAAGGACACCGTGGTGGACATCCTGCTGGATGCGTCGGGCTCCATGCTCGAAGCGCCTTACACGATGGCCAAAGTCATGGCGGTCCGTCTCTACGAGGCGTTTAACGCACAGCGTCGCACCGCAGCCACACTCGGGATCTTCCCGAGTGTGACCCGGCGCGGGGTTATGCGTCTTGCCGCCGCGCACTGCTCGGTCAAAGTGCTCTGCGAGCACGTGGCGCCGCTCTGCTCGTCGGGCCCGACCCCGATCATGGGGGCGCTTTTCTGGTCTGCCGAATCGCTGATTCACAGCGAAGCGGCCAGAAAAATCATCTTCGTGATCACGGACGGCAGCTTCAGTGCCTCCCAGAATGTGCAGGGACTCGTGGACGCGCTCCGAAGCCAGGGCATCACCGTGGTGATGCTCGGGATCGGAAGCGACTCGACCCCGCTCGGAGACTTCACAGAGAAGGTTGCAAGCGTAGAAGAGGGCCCCGCTGCGGCGGTGCGCCTTCTGAAGCGTCTTGCAAAAACGGCCGCCTGAAGCGTCGCGTTGACTTTGCTCAGACACCGCCCACGGCAGTGTTTTTTCTCCTTCACCGGCGTATGCCGCGGGAGAAAAACCTGCCGGGACGGGACGTCTGGCATAGCTGACCTTTTTTCCTCACTTTTCTTTTCCTCCCGGCTGCGTGCCCGGCATTTCAACACACACAACATCACTCCCATGACCACTCCCCCTACAGACTCCGCCTGCACAGGTCGCTCTGCGCGCTTTTCCCGTCCGTTCAGAACGGCACCCCTGATGCGCCTGGTGGCACTCAATGCGCTTGATTTTCTCAGAGCCGGTATGACACCGGCCGGCGGCACGGTTGACGCAGCAGCGAACGAGTTCGCTGGCAAAACCACCCTCGATACTGAGAGCGCAGCAGAGAAGGGGGCTGACGGGATTTCTGCACCCGCTCGGGCGGCTTTAAGTGATAAGCAAAGCGTGGCGGCGTGTGACGGCAGCCCCCAGAAGAGACGTGAGGAAAGCACGAGTCAGATAGAGGACGGAGACCGGAAAACGCCCGCTCCCCATGTTACTGTTTCACGGTTTGTCCGAGCAGTGAGTCCGCTCACCCGCGCATGGAGCCGGCTCTCACAGAGCTGGCATTCGGCGTCCCTCTACCGTTCGGGGACGCCCGGCGTCACCGGGGCGGGTGTAGAGCGCAATCCAACAACGGGAGAGCTCAAGCGGCTCTACGTTCGGGACGCCGCCCACAGCGCGGTATTTCTTCCCGTGGATCCTCTCTGGGTCATAGAGCGCTCGGCAGAGGAGGTGGAGGCGCTGCGGCTTGCCTTTGGCAACCGCAGCCTCTTTGAAACCCATGCGCTCTCAGTACTCAAGGCGTATGCCGCCCTCGTTCAGGGGCTTCCCTCGTATGCGGAGAGTCCTTTTGATGCCGAGGACGGCATTTTCCGCGCCGGTCTCATGTCTGCGACGGCCTCGGTGAATGTGCTTGACGATCGGGTGGCGGCCTCAGATCTGGCGCCGCTCGAGCGCGACCGTCTCACCCGGGCTATGCGCGTGGCGCTTCTTCTCCTCTGCACAATCAGAGAGGCGCAGGCACTCACGGCGCTCAGCCTCTGGGCGACGGGCGGACAAAAGAGCCGACCAAACGACGGACAAAGCGCCGGCGGGCGCAGTGGCACAAGGCTGCGCGAGCGGCCGGTAGCGCTCTACGATCCGGTGGCGGAGAGTGTGCGCGACTTCGGACTCAGACACCCGGGCGCCACGTTTTCTTTTACCCGCGAGCCTGCGGCAGATGCCGCGGCAGACGGAGCGGCGCTCAGCGTCTTTACGCTTCGTGCTGCAGAGCGTCTGATGCCGGACGCCACCCGCGCGTATCTTGAGACGACCCGCGCCTACGGCGAGAGTCTTGCCGAAGCGGTGCTCAATATTGCTGCGTTCGGCGTGGCGGACAGCGGGCGTGATCTCGAACGGCTCCTCTCGGGGGTACTCCTTCGCGGCCGTGTGCTGGCTGCCGACCGGATGCGCGAGCGTATTGCCGGCGCAGAGGGCGGCGCCCGTCAGCTCACGGGCTTTGTTGAAGCGATTGACGGACTCATTCGCCGCGAGATTCTCGGCTACCGCTGGAAACCCAATACTTTTTCGCTCGCTGAACTGCTCGCCGAGGATGGCGCGCAGGAAAGCGCTACCTGTGCGACTGACTCAGGCACAGGCGGATCAGCCGCCCCGGGGTACAGCTCACCCCTTATTGTTGCCGAGGACGGTCTCTTTCTTATCTGGCCTGTTGCGCTCGAGCGTCTGCTTGACGGGCGGGACGGCCTCACCGGGGCAGCGCATGCTCAGGAGAATCCGGCACTTGTTGCCCGGGCGCTGGCCGCACGGGGCGTGCTCGCGGTGAGTGCGGCAGGCGAAATCGTGCGCCGTGTCGGATCCGGCACACTCGAGGGGGTGTGCGTGGTGCAGCTCGCAGCAGAGCGCCTCATGCGGGTACTCATCGCCCGGGCCGCTGAGCGAAACCGGGCGCCCGCAGCCACAGCCCTTGCTCCACTTTTCCCGGAGGCTGCAGCGCTCGAGCGTGAACTGCAGACGATCACTGAGACGGCAATGCCCGCAACGCCAGCGCCTGCCGGCAGGTCTGCGGAGAAAGCGGCAGAGGAGTGCGCAAGCGCGAGTGAGGTGAGACAGAGGCCGGAAAGCAAAGATGAAAGCGAAAGGGCGGCAGCCTCTGAAACGGTCACATCAGCAGACGTGCTGTCCAGAGAGCGTGACGGGTGCAGTGCGTCGCCGCCCGAAGGCCAACCGCAGCCAGCGAGAGAAGAAAAATCATCAGAAATAAATCCCGATCGGGATTATGTCTGGACGCTTCGTCGCCCTGAAGCAGTCTCCGCTATGGTGGGACTGGTGATGGTCGGTGTCAACCGCTCTGGAGCGCCGGCCCGCTTTGCCGCAACCGAAGGACTCTTTATTCCTGCGCCGCTCGTTGCAAAGGCCGGGCTCAGCACAGCGGAACTCGAGCGTCTTGACGTGCTGTTGCCAGCAGACGGAGTGAGCGTTAACGGGGCGCCCGCCCGGGGTGTTTACTGGCGTGCCCGCGTGAAGGAGAGCGACAAAAAGTCCGCCGGCCTTTTGCAGGCGGAAGCGGCGGCACTCAAGAGGCGGCTGGCCTTTTTCAGCCCTTTTGCCGCGCCCGGGAGCACTGAGGATGAGCCTTCAGCCGGACACGCTCTCTATCTTGAGGGTGTTGTCATCAGACGCGAGGCGGTGGCACTCGTTGACCGCGAGGCGCTCGTTGCGGCGCACGAAGTGGAAAAACGCACGGGCGGCAAACTGAGAGGCAGAGTGTTGCCAGGGAACGATGCAGAACTCGTTGACGGTGTTCTCCCTGCGGCCTGGCCTGTGCCGGAAATCGAACTGATCGGCGCTGCGAGGGATATCAGCGCCATGAAGACGACCGAAACAAAAGCTAAAGGAGGGAAGGCAGTATGTTCGGCAGAATGAGCAGGGCGGAAAAGCGGGTTGCAGGGAGCGGGAAGACTGATCTGGAAGTCCGGAGCACTAATAGAGAAGCGGCGGAGCCCTTCCACACTGACGAAAGGGCAGCGGCAGGAAATGTTGAAGAGGGACAAGAGGATAAAGAGGGAGCCCGGTTTCGTGCGCCTCAAAATGCCCTTGAAAACAGCAAACATCCGAGCCTTTCCATTGCCGAACGTCAGGCCTGGCGGGAAAAGGCGCTGCTCAAAATTCATCCGCGGCGTTACCTGCGTGACCTCATGGGACTTGCTGCCGCCTGGGGCGTGCTTCTGAGCCTGACGTCACTCTCTGCGCTCTGGGTCGAGGTGGTGAGCGCAGCGGTGCTCTTCATAGCTGCACTTCGTATCTCGGACCTCCTGCAGGCACTTGCCATTCGTGCGCCGCTCTCAGGGATGCCGCTTACTTTTATGCGTTTTGAATCACTCTGGGAGAAAATCGCCCCGCAGCGGGTAAGGCCGCTCACGCTCAAAGGGGCGCTACTCAAAGGGGCGCCCGGGCAGGCGGCTGTGCCGCTCAGTGCCTCGGCGGGGCTTGAACGGACGGGGACAAAAGTGACCTCACTCTACCTTGGTGAGGGGTTTTTCTGGGATGCGCTGAAAACGCAGCGTCTCTACACCCTCTCTGATATTCCGGCCGAGAACCTCCGGGCAGGCTCCTTTGTACGAAAGCTTTTCGGCTACCCCGAGGGACTCGATCCCAGAGAGGTGGGTTCGCCCGTTCTGCACGGTGTGGGGCTCGATGAAGAGAAAAGTCTCACCGTGCCGCTTTCGGGTCTGGGCGGCGGCACACTGATCGTCGGCACCACCCAGTCAGGCAAAGGTGTGGTGCTCACCAGCCTTGTTTCACAGGCAATCTTTCGTGGAGAGGCGGTGATTGTGATTGACCCGAAGTCAAGCAAACGCCTCAGAACCGCCGTGCGTGATGCCTGCCGGCTCGCAGGGCGCGCCGCACCGCTGGAATTTCATCCGGCTTTTCCGCGCGAAGGTGTGAGGCTCGACCCGCTCGGGAGCTGGTCGCGTCCCACGGAGCTTGCCTCGCGCCTCACCGCGCTGCTGCCCGCGGATGCGGATATCTTTAACGACTTCGCCTGGTCAGCCGTCAACGTGATTGTGGCCGCGATGGTGTTTCTCGAGGAAAAGCCCACGCTGCTGACCATACGGCACTATCTGCAGGCGGGGATTGCGCCGCTGCTCGAAGCAGCAATCGAGCGGGATTTTAAGCTTCGCGGCCCCGAAGACTGGGCCGTGCGGCTCTCGCGGATTCATTTTCCGGGGGAATCCTTTGATAAGGCACCGCCGCCGCGGGTGATGAAACTCATCAGCCTCTGGGAGTCCCTCTACAAAAAGGAGCTCAAGGGCGATGGCCCGCAGGTGATTCATCCGCTTATTAACGTTTACTGGCACAACGCGGATCACTACGCCAAGATCACCGCGAGTCTGCTGCCGATTCTCTCGATGCTCACCTCGGGGACGCTCGCCGAGACGCTTTCGCCCGATGTGACAAGACTCGACGAAAAGCGGCCGGTTGTGAGTCTTGAGCGGGTGATTGACGCCGGCGACGTGCTCTATCTGGGGCTTGATGCGATGCCGGACGCGGCTGTGGCCGGCGCTCTGGGCAGTCTGCTGCTCTCGGATCTCACCGCTTATGCGGGCAAGCGCTACAACCGCGGTCATTCGGGACGTGATGTGGACCGTATTGCCCTTTTTGTGGACGAAACCGCGAATGTGATCAACCGCCCGATGATTGAACTTCTCAATAAAGGCATGGAGGCAGGTGTGCATGTCACAGCTGCCATGCAGACCGTGGCTGACCTCACTGCAGCGCTCAAAGACCGTGCCCGGGCCTATCAGGCACTGGCCAACTTTAATAACCTCATCGCCCTTCGCACCAAGGACCAGGAAACGCAGCGTTTTGTGCTCGAGACCTTCGGTGCGGCAAACGTCTGGCAGGAGTCGCTCTCCATGGGCACAGCCGCCGGCACTGAAGTGTTGCCGCATTTTAGAAGTTCGCTCACGCGCAGCACGGCCGCCCGCCGTGAAGCGCTCATTCCGCAGGAAATGCTGGGGCGGCTTCCCAATGCGGAGTATTTCGCTTCGGTCGCAGGCGGCCGGATTTTCAAAGGGCGCATGCCTATCGTGACCGCCTCGGGCGTACCGGCGGACGGCTAAAGAGATTCTGCAGATAGAACAGATAAAGCACAAAGCGTGGAGAAGAATAGCATGACACTGCACAGAACCATTGCACTTTTTGGTCTGCTGTCCTGGTTGTTTGCCGGGGCGATCACCCCGGCGCTCACCACTTCAGCCGAGTGGAGCGAGGCGGGACTCGCGGAGCTTGAGCGTTGGCGGGGTGCGCTCAAAGGCGCCCCCGGACTCTCAAACCTTCAGGAGAGGGCGGTGATTGAGATTGCACAGCGTGCGGGGCTTGCCCTTGTAGACAGACCTGTGCGCTATATTGAGGGTCCGGGGCTTTTCCGGCACAGGGAAACGGTGGATCGCGCCTGGGGCGTCAAACCGGGCGGCGCTGTGACGAAGGCGCCGGTTGACAATGCCGGTGGGCTCAGCATTGAGAACAGCAGACGGCATCTTTATGATCACACCGAATATATCGCTACCGTGGCACGGCGCATCGCTAAGGAGCCATACTTCAGAAGTCTTCGCCGGCAGCTCGTTCTGGTACTGATGAGGGCGGGCGGTATGACTGTCGAATGCATTGTGCTTTTGCCGCTCGCGCTGGTGCTTCTGTGTGACGCGAGACTCACCCGTGCTGCAAGACGCGAGTCGCTGATCACCCCGAACCCCTGGGTCTGGGCCGCAGGCGAGGTATTTCTTCACACCGGCTTCTGGGTGACAGGACTGATGATGCTCATTCCGCTTGTGAGTAGTGGCATTCTCTTTACGCTCGCCCCGCCCCTCGCACTCTTTACGCTCTGGCTGATGGCGATACACACTTATGAGTTAAACTAAGTCCAAAACACCCGCTCTCTAAAATAGGTAACAAAAAGTTAATTTAAGATATTTTATTGTTTAATTGCTATTATCTGAAACTCTTAGATTACTTCGATCATAGGAATCTGTTATGAGGCCCTTAGTTTCAATCATCATTCCTGTTTACAATGTTGAGAAATACATTACTCAGTGTCTTCGTTCAGTCATCAATCAGAGTTATGAAAATCTTGAAATTTTGCTCATTGATGATTGCGGGAGTGACAAGTCAATGACTTTGGCTGAAAAATTTATGACTGATGGGCGTGTTCGTGTTCTCCATCATGCAACTAATCGCGGGCTCGGTCCTGCGAGAAATACCGGAATTGAAGCTGCGAGTGGTAAATATCTGTATTTCCTTGATTCTGATGATTGGATTTCAGAAGATGCTATTGAGCGTCTAGTTTTGGAAGCAGAGAAAACGAAAAGCGACATTGTCAATTCAACTGTTGATGTTTTTCCCAATGACACAACAATCACCAATGTCAATCAAGCAGCCTCGCTACACCATTGCCTTAATTTTCTGGCTAGTAGCGGCGTTTACGATGTCAACTTAGAGAATTATAAAAAAATATGTCAAGAAGTTCTTCCAGTTATGGCATGGTCAAAACTCTTTTTACGTGAGTTTTTGAATAAGGGCAATCTTCGTTTTGTAGATGCCAAACTTGAGCACGAAGATGAGGGGTTTTTCCACAAATGCATGGTAAATAATCCCCGCATTGCAATTATTGATGCCAGAAGTTACCACTACCGAATCCGAAGTGACTCAATCATGGGAAGGCATGAAGATAGGTCAACTAACACGGGGGATATGTCACAGGTAATTAAAGATACATTAAGGTACATTAGAAAGCGTGGAATTTGCCCAGAATATGCGCAGCTCATTCATGACCATTATCGGGGACTTATAACAACCAACTTTGGACCATTTACGTATTTTTGGGGTACTGAAACAAAAAAAATTTGGCTCTTGAGGCATATATGTGGAAGAAAAATCTGATTGAGAATTCCTAACCA
>OGMW01001843.1_pt1 | contig 16559 bp, 14 predicted proteins | sample 1573281 | NCBI WGS metagenome assembly OGMW01 (sample SAMEA2581907, study PRJEB24529) | metagenome | biome: Human gut stool | place: China | collected 2011 | reverse complement strand
GACTCTAGATCTGGCACAATAAATTCCAGTCTTTTGTATTGCCGATACAAAAGATTGGGAAACCCTTGATTTACACTAGTTAGGTATACGAAGCACTCTTTTTTCTCTATTTCAGATATCATGCACTCTTCAATAGAAAAATGTATTGTTAATGTATGTTGTTCTATGCACGACGACTTTTTCCCAGCAGCTAGTTGAACATCTACTTTTTATTTGAACATAACAAAACCTCCATAACATTGGGTAAATGCCAATATTATGGAGGTTTTATAAAAAAATAAGCTACATTTCAGCCCTGCAGTACAAGACCAAAATGTAGCTTTTAACTTGGCATATGCATACGAAAAAGATTCAGCATTTCGCTGAAGCAGCCTTCTGGCCGGCGGCGCTTTTGCGCCGTACAAGTGTTTTGGCCGAAAGCCAAAACCTTGGCGCAGGCGGAATTCACTTCTGCCGAGTATGTGAAGTCCTCACGGTATCCATAAAAAAATAACCACACCAAAAGGTGTGGTTATTTTTTTGGTGACCCGTCGGGGATTCGAACCCCGGACCCACTGCTTAAAAGGCAGTTGCTCTGCCGACTGAGCTAACGAGTCATTTGGCTGGGATGGCTGGGCTCGAACCAGCGAATGCGGGAGTCAAAGTCCCGTGCCTTACCACTTGGCTACACCCCAATCTGGCTGGTTCTAAAAGCAAAGGACCGGAGCGGACGCTCCGGCCCTTCCGCCTTAAGGGCTTATGGGGTGGGTGACGGGACTCGAACCCGCGACACTCGGAACCACAATCCGATGCTCTACCAACTGAACTACACCCACCATATCGAATGGCTTTAGAAAACGATGGCACGCCTGAAGGGACTCGAACCCCTGACCCACTGCTTAGAAGGCAGTTGCTCTATCCACCTGAGCTACAGGCGCTTATGGAGCGGGTGATGGGAATCGAACCCACGCGACCAGCTTGGAAGGCTGGGATTCTACCATTGAACTACACCCGCATGGGCGCTGATCTCTTTGGCATGTCAGCCAGAAAATAATAGCATATCTCCGCATTCTTGTCAATGCTTTTTTCGAAAGATCTCGCACTTTTTCCACCGCCATCGGCCTACTCCCGTCGCAGCCGGGGATACATGGCCCCGCTGCCGCAGACACGGAAAAAATGCCGCCTTTGGGCGGCATTTTTCTAGTCGTTGGAGAGCAAAATGCGGTCGTTGTCCAGGTTCTTCCCCGCGCCGGCACGGAAGCGCTCCAGCAGATCGTCCACGGTGAGGCCCTTACGCTCCTCTCCGCCGATGTCCAGCACCACCCGTCCGGCATCCATCATGAAGGTTCGGCTGCCCAGCTCCAGGGCGTTTTTCATGTTGTGGGTGATCATGAGGCAGGTAATGCGCTCCCCCTCCACGATTTCCCGGGTGAGGCGGAGCACCTTCTCCGCCGTGGCAGGGTCCAGTGCGGCGGTGTGCTCGTCCAGCAGGAGCAGCTTGGGGGGCACCATGGTGGCCATGAGCAATGTCAGGGCCTGCCGCTGACCGCCGGAGAGGAGGCCCACCGGCTGGCGCATCCGGTCCTCCAGGCCCATGTCCAGCCGGGCGAGCTGCTCCCGGAAGAACGCCTTGTCGGCCTTGGAGACCCGGCTGAAGAAGGCACGCTGGTGCTTGGCGGTGCGGAGATAGGCCAGGGCCAGGTTCTCCTCGATGGTCATGTGGGGGGCGGTGCCCCGCATGGGGTCCTGGAACAGACGGCCGATCTGGCGGCTGCGGCGGTAGGCGGGCAGATAGGTGATGTCCGCCCCGTCCAGGCGGATGGAGCCCTCGTCCACAAAGAAGTCCCCCGCCACGGCGTTGAAGAAGGTGGACTTGCCCGCGCCGTTGGAGCCCACGATGGTCACGAAGTCTCCCTCGGCCAGAGTCACGGACAAGCCGTCCAGGGCCTTCTTCTCGTTGACGGTGCCGGGGTTGAAGGTCTTGGAGACCTTGTTCAGTTCCAGCATTTACTTCTCCCCCTTTCGCCCGGCCAGGGCGCGGCGCTTTCTGGTCTGGAAAGCCCACCACTGCCGGATGGAGGGGGCCGCGATGGCCAGGGCCACCACCAAGGCGGTCACCAGCTTGAGGCAGTCCACTGGCACCACCTTGGTGTAAAGCACCAGAGCGTAAACGAGACGGTAGAGGATGCTGCCCGCCACTACCGCAATGGCTCCCCGGAACATGGCGCCCCGGCCCACGATGGTCTCACCGATAATCAGGCAGGCCAGGCCGATGACCACGATTCCGGTGCCGCTGTTGATGTCAGCTGTCTTCTGGGCCTGGCCCACTACTGCGCCGGACAGGCCGGTGAGGGCGTTGGCCACGCACAGGCCGATGGTGATGGTGAAATTGGGGTTGATGGAGGAGGAGCGCACCATGTCCCGGTTGTCGCCGGTGGCGCGGATGCTGAGGCCCAGCCGGGTGCCCAGGAAGGCCACCAGCAGCACACCCGCCAGCACGGTGATCCCCCCGGAGAGGAGGATGGGGTTCCAGTCGCCGCCGATGCCGGTGGCGCGGAAGAGGGTGAAGATGGTATCCTGCTTGAGCAGGGACTGGTTAGCCTTCCAGCCCATGGCCATGAGGTTTACGGTATACAGCCCCGTGTTGGTGACGATGCCCGCCAGGATGGAGGGCACTCCCAGCTTGGTCTGGAGGAAGGCGGTGACAAACCCGGCGCAGGCCCCGGCCAGCATGGCGGCGGGGATGGCCAGGAAGGGGTGTCCCGCGGCGGTGAGGGTCACCGACACGGCGCAGCCCAGGACGAAACAGCCGTCGGTGGTCAGGTCGGCGATGTCCAGCACCCGGTAGCTTAGGAACAGGGCCATGGCCACCAGAGCGTACTGGAAGCCCAGCTCCAGGGCGGTTTGGGCGACGTAGAGCACGGAAAAACGCTCCTTTCACAGGCCAGCGCCCCCGGCGGGAGCCGGGGGGCTGGCTTTGGTTTGATCTCAGTCCTCAGTGGTGGTGACGGTGGTGACCTGTCCCAGGCTTTCAAAGACGGCGGGGTCGATGGCCAGGGCGGCGGCGGTCTCGGAGTTGACGGTGATCAGGCCGCCCGCCACCTGGTAATAGTCCTCCAGGCCGTCCATGCCTCCGGTCATGGCCTGGTAGGCCAGATCGGCCGTTTCGGCACCCAGGTCGGTGTAGTTGACGCCGCAGGTGGCAAAGGCGCCGTTGCGCACGAAGGAGTCGGCCCCGGTGTAGTGGGGGATGCCGGCGGCGATGAAGTCCTCATAGATGGCCAGCTCGGCGGCCATGATGATGTTGTCGGTGGGGGTGAAGACGGCGTCTACCCCGTCGGCGATCAGGGAGCTGGCGGCGGCGATGACTTCGTCGTTGGCGTTGGCAGTGGCCTCGGTATAGGCCACGCCCTTGGCGTCCAGATAGGCCTTGGCATCCGCGATGGGCACCTCGGAATTGGGCTCGGACAGGGAGTAGAGCAGGCCCACAGACCCAATGTCCGGATTCTGGGTAAACATCATGTCCAGAATCTGATTGGTGTCCAGGGCGTCGCTGGTGCCGGTGACGTAGTCCATGCCGGTGAGCTCCACGGTCTCCGGATAGGAGATGGCGGCGAAGATCACCGGGGTCTTGCTCTCCTCAGCGGAGACGGCGGCCACCTGGGCGGCGGTGGTGGCGATGGGGATAATGGCGTCCACACCGTCGGCAATGGCCTGGTCGGACAATTGGCGCAGGACAGTCTGATCCCCCTGGCCGGAGGTCACCTCATACTCGATCGTGATGCCGTTTTTCTCCGCGATGGCGTCCAGCCGGGCGGTAATCGCGTTGGCGATCTCGTCCAGGGAGGCGTGGTCCATCTGCTTGATCACGGCCACCTTATAGGTTTCACCGGCGGCAGGGGTGTTGGAGCTGCCGCCCGCCGGGGTGTCGGCGGTGCCGGAGGGGCCGCCGGAACAGGCCGTGAGGGACAGGGCCAGCGCAGCCGCGGCGGAGAGAGACAGGATTCGATTCAGCTTTTTCATGTTTGGTTCCTCCCAATCAAAAATTGGGGCGGCAGATGGTGCAGGATGTAAAAAAACGCTTCTGCCCCATTGCTGGGACAAAAGCGTTTCAACACTTCTGCGATACCACCCAAATTGACGTCAATGACGTCCACTCGCTTCACGCACCATCATGCGTGCCCGATGGATAACGGGTGGGGTCCCGTCGGCATCTACTAGGTTGCCCGTTCAAGCCGCCCTCGGAAGGCCATTCGCCGGTCTCCTCTGATCCCGATTCCACCTTCCGGGACTCTCTTTGCATCGGAAACGCCGGGTACTTCTCTTCCTCACTGGTTTACCATGTGTGGTTGTTGTACCGTATTATACGCACCTGTTCCGGCTTTGTCAACTCTTTTTTTTGCGCAGGAAGGAGAATTTGGTCTCGGAGCACACCACGGCGATGAAGATCAGCGCAAAGCCCACGAACATGAGGGGGGTGGGCCGCTCATTGGCGAAGAGGATGGAGAAGAACACGCCGAAGGGGGCCTCCAGGGAGAGGAGCACGGCGGCGGTGGAGGGGGCGGTGTACTTCTGGCCGATGTTCTGGAACAGGAGGGCGCCGCAGGAGGCGCAGATGACCAGGTACGCCAGGCCCATGATCAGGCTGCTGTCAAATACGCCGGGCGTCAGCGCCGGGCGGGTGATCAGTACCCCCAGCCAGGAAAAGAGGGCGAAGGAGGCAAACTGGAGGGTGGTGAGGATGAAGATGTCCCGTCCCTCGGAGTACCTGGACACGGCCACGATGTGGGCGGCGAAGAAGAAGCCGCCGATGAGGGTGAGCACATCGCCCATGTTGAAGGCGGAGGCGTTGTCCCCGGTGATGGACACCAGGGCGATCCCCCCGATGCACAGGAAGGCGGCAATCAGGTTGAACCGGTCGGGGCGGCGCTTGGCGATGAACCAGTACAGGAAGGGGACGATGACGCAGTAGACGGCGGTGAAGAAGGCGTTCTTGCCGGAGGTGGTCTGCTCCAGGCCGAAGGTCTGGAAGGTGTAGGCCAGAAACAGGCAGAAGCCCATCACCGTGCCGCCGATCAGGTACTGCTTATCCAGCACCTTCCACCGCCGGATGAACACCACCGCCAGCACCAGGGCCGCAAAAGAAAAGCGGATGGCCAGCAGCCAGAAGGTGGGCAGCACGTCCACGCTGGACTTCATCACCACGAAGGAGCTGCCCCAGATGATGGTGGCCAGGATCAGCAGCGGGCTGGCGAAGCGGGCCAGGACGCTGCTCTCTTTGTGTTCGGTCATGGTTGTACCTCTCCTTTGACTATGATAAAATCAGGTTTACACACATTCACCGGGAAACGAGGGTTCGAGCATGTACTTATTTGACTTTGACGGCACGCTGGTGGACTCCAACGGCGTATGGGTGGAGATTGATAACGGCTTTCTGGCCCGCCGGGGGCTCACCCCCACCCGCGAATACAGCGACACCGTGGGCCACTCCATCTTCCCCATCGCCGCCCAGTTCACCAAGGACTACTATCACCTGGACATGGCGCCGGAGGCCATCATGGCCGAGTGGCTGGACATGGCTCGGGACGCCTACGCCCGCCAGGTGCCCATGAAGCCGGGCGCGGAGGCGTTCCTGGCCCGGTGCGCCGCGGCCGGGGAGCCCATGGCCCTTCTCACCGCCTGCGTACCCGAGCTGTGCCGGGCCGCCCTGGCCCGCCACAGGCTGAAGGGGTACTTTCGGCAGATCATCTTTGTCCAGGAGCTGGGCCTGGAGAAGCGCAACCCGGAGGCCTTCACCCGCTCCCTGGCCCTGCTGGGGGCCGAGGCCGGGGACTGCACCCTCTTCGAGGACTCCCCCGGCGCCTGCCGGGCGGCCCAGGCCGTGGGCATCCGGGCCGTGGGGGTGTTTGACCCCTTCTACGCCTCCTACGAGGCGGAAATGCGGGGGTTCTGTGACCGGTATATCACCAGCTTCACCGAGCTGCTGTAGGGGCCGCGGCTCAGAGCTTCTTCATGTACTGTGAGGCGGACTTGAGCATCAGCTTCTTGGTACCCACGCTGTCGAAGGCGATCTCCACCAGGGCATCGCCCCCCATGGGGGTGACTTTGGTGATGAGGCCCCGGCCGAAGGCCTTGTGCTGGACGCTGTCGCCCATGCGGAACCCGGGCAGGGCACCACCGGCGGGGGCCCGCCCAGCCGCAGGGCTCTTCCAGTCGGGGGCGGGCGCGCCGGCAGAGGCCGGGGCGGCGGCGGAGCCCATGGAGAAGCCCCGGTCGAAGGTGCGGCGCAACGGCGTGCGGCGGGCGGGGCGCTCGGTCTCCCGTTCGGCCCGCTCGGCGTAGGGCAGGCGGCCCGACTTCTCCACATACTCCGGCGGGATCTCCCCCAAAAAGCGGGAGGGCCGGTTGGAGTTGGTGCGGCCGAAGAGCATGCGCTGGGAGGCGCAGGTCATATAGAGCTTCTCCTTGGCCCGGGTCATGGCCACGTAGCACAGGCGGCGCTCCTCCTCCATCTCCTCGGCCTCGCCGATGGCGCGGATGCCGGGGAAGATGCCCTCCTCCACGCCCACCACGAAGACCACCGGGAACTCCAGGCCCTTGGCCGAGTGCATGGTCATCATCACCACGCAGTCCTCGCTGGGATCGTGGCTGTCCAGGTCGGTATAGAGGGCGATCTCGTCCAGGAAGCCCGCCAGGGAGGGCTCATCCACCGCATTCTCCAGGTAGTTCTGGATGGAGGAGAGCACCTCGTGGACGTTCTCCAGCCGGGTACGGTCCTCCACAGTGTTCTTCTGCTCCAGCATGACGGCGTAGCCGGTGCGCTGCACCAGCTCCTCGTAAAAGTCGGGCAGCTCCATCTCGCCGGAGAGCTTCCGCAGCTCCGCCATCAGCTCGGCGAACTGGGACAGGCGGGGGGCGGCCTTCTGAAGCTCCGGCCAGTCCCTGGCGTGGCTCACCACGTCCCACAGGGAGCGGCCCTCCGCCTGGGCGATGGCCTGGGCCCGCTCCACGGTGGTGGCCCCGATGCCCCGGGGCGGGTTGTTGATGATGCGGGACAGGCGCAGATCGTCGTTGGGGTTGTTGACGGCGCAGAGGTAGGCCATCATGTCCTTGACCTCCGCCCGGTCGAAGAAGCGGATGCCCCCGATGATGCGGTAGGGGATGCCGTTGCGCTTGAAGGCCTGCTCAAGCTGGTTGGACTGGGCGTTCATGCGGTAGAGCACCGCGTGCTCCCGCCAGCCCCGGCCCGCGGAGAAGCCGGCGAGGATCTGGGCGGCCACGAACTGGGCCTCGTCGTGCTCGTTCATGGCGGTGTAGCAGTGAACCTTGTCCCCCGCCTCGTGCTCCGTCCACAGCTCCTTGCCCTTGCGGCCCTCGTTGTTGCGGATGACCGCGTTGGACGCCTCCAGGATGTTCTTGGTGGAGCGGTAGTTCTGCTCCAGCCGGATCACCCGCGCCCCCTTGTACTGGGACTCGAAGGAGAGGATGTTCTCGATGGTGGCCCCCCGGAAGCGGTAGATGGACTGGTCGTCGTCGCCCACCACGCAGATGTTCTCGTACCCCCCCGCCAGGGTGGAGGCCAGCAGATACTGGAGGTTGTTGGTGTCCTGGTACTCGTCAATAAGTACATAGCGGAATTTTTTCTGGTAATACTCCCGAACGTCATCAAAATTCTGGAGCAGGCGGACGGTGTCCAGGATGATGTCGTCGAAATCCAGGGCGTTGGCCTCCCGGAGGCGGCGCTCATACTCGGCGTAGACCTTGGCGATTTTCACCAGCCGGTAGTCCCCCGCCTTCTCACACTCCTGAAGGTAGTCCTTCCCCAGCTTCATGGCGTCCTTGGCCCGGGAAATATAGCCCAGGATGGAGCGGGGGGCGAAGGCCTTCTCGTCCAGGTTGAAGTCCTTCACAATGTCCTTGATCACCCGCTCGGAGTCGGCGGTGTCGTAGATGGTGAAGGAGCTGGTGAAGCCCAGCCGGTCGATGTCCCGCCGCAGGATGCGCACGCAGGCGGAGTGGAAGGTGGAGGCCCAGATGTCGTTGGCCGACGGCCCCAGCATCCGCTCCAGCCGCTCCTTCAGCTCGCCGGCGGCCTTGTTGGTGAAGGTGATGGCGATGATGGACCAGGGGACCGCCGGGTCTACCCGGCACAGCCGCTCCTGCTCCGCCTTTTGGGCGGGATCGGGGTTCTGGACGTAGCCCTCCAGAAAGGCCAGGTCTGCGGGGGCGGCCCAGGCGGGCGCCTCATCGCAGTCCGATCCCCGGCCATACTTCATCAGGTTGGCGATGCGGTGAATGAGCACGGTGGTCTTGCCGCTGCCCGCCCCCGCCAGCAGCAGCAGCGGCCCCTCGGTGGCCAGGGCAGCCCTCCTCTGCTCCGGGTTCAGGTTCTGGTAGTCCAGGGCGATAGCCGCCCTCCGCGCTTTGCAGAAGCGCAGTTCCTCTTCTCTGTTCAGCATGGTTTTCTCCTTGGCAATGGCGGAGCCGCCCCTGGGTGGACGGCTCTTGTCTCAATACCTCTATTGTAACGAAAACTGTCCCCCAGGTCAACCTTCCGAAATGGAATCTTTTGCATGTGAAAACCGCATTGCCCCCGGCCAAAATCTTTTTGACTTTATAGTGCAAAAGCGTCTCCGGTATGGTATAATACCTCTCCAGGCAGATTGGAAGGAGGTATCCCATGCGCCGCTTTGTGTTCCGCTCCCCCCGGCTGGGCTTTCTGGCGGTGGGCCCCGCCCTGGCCCGGCCGGCCGCCGCCTTTTACCGCCGCAACCGGGCGGCCTTCGCCCCCTTTGACCCGGTGCAGCCGGAGGACTTCTTTACCGAGGAGGGGCAGGCCGAGCGTCTGGCAGAGGAGCTGGGCTGGGCGGAGGTGGGGCGGAGCTTCCGCTTCCTGCTGGTACAGCCCCGGCACCCGGGCAAAATCATCGGGGCGCTGGGCTTCAACGAGATCGTCCGGGGAGCCTTCCAGTCCTGCTTCGTGTCCTACAAAATCGACGCCGCCCTCTGGGGGCGGGGCTACGGCTCCGAGGCCATCCGGTACGGCACCGGCTGGGCCTTCCGGGTGCTGGGGCTCCACCGGGCGGAGGCCAACGTCATGCCCCGCAACGCCGCCTCCCTGCGGGCGGCGGAGAAGGCGGGCTACCGGCCGGAGGGGCTGGCCCGGCGCTATCTCAACATCAACGGCGTGTGGGAGGATCACATCCACATGGTCAAGCTCAATGAGGAGGAATATCATGCATAAATCCGGTTCCGACGGCAAGTTTACCAGCTCCATCGGCTTTGTGCTGGCCGCGGTGGGCTCCGCGGTGGGCATGGCCAACATCTGGCTCTTTCCCTACCGGGTGGGGCAGTACGGCGGCGGCGCCTTCCTGATCCCCTATTTCCTGTTCGTCGCCCTGTTCAGCTATGTGGGCCTGTCGGGGGAGTTCGCCCTGGGCCGCCTCACCGGTACCGGCGCCATGGGCTCGCTGGACTACGTGCTCCGGCAGCGGGGCCGCCGGGGCGGCCGGGTGCTGGGCGCCATCCCCCTGCTGGGGGTGCTGGGCATCGCCATCGGCTACTCGGTGGTGGTGGGCTGGGTGCTGCGGTACGCCGCAGGCTCCCTCACCGGCTCCGTCCTGGCCGGGGACGCTCAGGGCTTCTTCTCCGCCCTGGCGGTGGACTTCGGCTCCATCCCCTGGCACTTCGCGGCGGTGGCGGTGACGGCCGCCATCCTGATCTTCGGCGTGGCCTCCGGCATTGAAAAGCTCAGCAAGGTCATGATGCCCGCCTTCTTCATCCTGTTCCTCATCATCGCCGTCCGGGTGGCCTTCCTGCCCGGCGCCATGGAGGGCTACCTCTACCTGCTCCGGCCCGACTGGAGCTATCTGCTCAACCCGGAGACCTGGGTGATGGCCATGGGACAGGCCTTCTTCTCCCTGTCCATCAACGGCGCGGGCATGCTCATCTACGGCAGCTATATGAAAAAGGGCGAGAACATCCTCCGCCACGCGGGCATGACCGCCGTGCTGGACACCCTGGCCGCCCTGCTGGCGGGCTTCGCCATCCTGCCCGCGGTGTTTGCCTTCGGCATCGACCCCACCAGCGGGCCGCAGCTCATGTTCGTCACCCTCCCCCAGATCTTCCAGCAGATGCCCGGCGGGCGCATCTTCGCCCTGCTCTTCTTCGTCTCCGTGTTCTTCGCGGGCATCACCTCCCTGATGAACATGCTGGAGGCCTGCGGCGAGGCCCTCACCTCCACCTTCCGCCTGTCCCGCACCGTTTCCACCCTCCTGGTGGGCGCGGCCGCCTTCCTCCCCGGCCTGTTCCTGGAGTCCCTGGCGGGCATGGGGGGCTGGATGGATTTGATCACCATCTACGTCTCTCCCTTCGGCGCGCTGCTGGTGGCGGTGTGCATCTACTTTGTGCTGGGTATGAAGGACATCGGGGCCGAGCTGGCCCTGGGCCGGGCCCGGGCCCCCGGCCGCCTTTTCGGCATCACCGCCCGGTTCTATGTGTTCCTCACCGTGGCGGTATGGATTCTGGGCATCGCCTACGGCGGCATCGGCTGAATTCCCCCGCAAAAAGCGGCCTGCGCGCTTGGGGAGCATACTGTAAGGAAGTCAACACCCCCGAAAGGTAATTGCTTTTCGGCGGGTGTTGTTTTATAATGAACCAACCCAAAAATCGGGATTTTCATAAGAGGAATACTACATGGAAAGATATAAGAAAACGGATGCAAATACAATCAAGTTAATTGCTGTTATTGCAATGACAATTGACCATGTTACATGGATGATCTATCCCGGTTATCCAAAAGAGTTTGTACCGATTTTGCTCCACATCATAGGCAGACTTACCTGCCCCATTATGTGTTACTTTATTGCGGAGGGGTATCATTATACTAAAAACTTGAACAAATACACGGTGCGGCTGTTTCTGTTTGCATTCATATCGCACTTTACCTATGTGTTTGCGTCGATGGATTTTGTCAATTGGAAGTCCTTTATTCCCTTTTACTACGGAAGTATACTGAACCAGACAAGCGTCATGTGGTCGCTTGCATGGGGGGTGGTTATGCTTCGGGTGGTGAACTGCCGAAGCGTACAGAAAAATACAGTAAAAGTAATCCTTATCGTGCTGATCTGCTTGATTAGCTTCCCCAGCGACTGGAGTTGTGTTGCAAGTCTGTGTATTTTGGCGTTTGGAACAAATAGGGGAAAATTCAAAACACAAATGTTGTGGATGGTTTTCTATGTGGCGATTTATGCGACGGTGTATTTCTTTGCAATCGACAAAGTCTATGGGCTATTGCAGATGGGCATCATTTTTGCAATTCCAATTATCAGGCTATACAATGGTCAAAGAGGTAACAACGAGAAATTGAACCGTGTCATGAAATGGCTGTTTTACCTCTATTATCCGCTGCATCTTCTGATTATCGGGTGGATTCAATATGCGAGGTAACCTTCAGTTTATCTCTCTCCTACAGGCACCTTCCTCGAAAGTGTCCTAGTGAGTTTACACACTATAAACAGGGCAAGGCAAACCATTGCGGTCTGCCTTGCCCTTAACTTCTTTATGAAACTTTGCTCTTGCGCAGGCCGCTTTTTATCGCCCTTCCAGCCAACCCTTGAACTGCTCCAGCAGCTCCACGGCCTTGAACTTCACCACGTAGCCCTCGTCCTCCCCGGTCATCAGGGAGACCTGGTTCTCCGTCAGCCCAGCCTCCAGGGCGGTTTCCTGCGTGGTCTCGCTGACGGAGCCCAGGCAGAGGGGCGGGAACACCACGCACCACCAGTTCTGCCCGCCCCCCGCGCCGATCTCGATGCGCAGGGCGGTGTACGCCCCTGCCGGGAGGGCGAAGTCGGTATAGGTCTTGGGGGGGAACCAGTAGTCGTGCACCAGGGAGGCGGTCACCGGATAGGAATAGCCCGCCTCCCCCACCACCTCCGCCCCGGCGGCGGCCAGGTCGTACAGGTGGGCGCGGAGGAGCTCCTCTGTCTCCGCCCGGCCGGCTCCGGGAACAAACAGCTCCTCCGCCTCAGCCAGAATCCGGTCCCGCACCCGGAGCTTGAGGGCCTGGTCGGCCTCGGAATCCGAGTTGGCCAGCACGTGCAGGCGGATCACCCGGTCGGACAGGGCCGCCTGGGCTCCGTCCAGCCACACCCCCAGCAGGGCCGCCAGGGCCACCCCCAGCAGCAGCGCCAGCTCCCAGCGGCGCAGGGTCTTGGATTGCTTCATAAAACATCACCGTCCACTATGTAGTGCCTACATTGTGGACGGTGATGCCGGTTTCTATACCATTTTTTCCAGGCTGCGGGCCAAAAATGTATCCCGGTAGCTCTCCTGGAGCAGCTCATAAGCCCGGCGGGCGGCCTCCTCCCGGTCGAACAGGCCGAAGACGGTGGAGCCGGTGCCGCTCATAGAGGCCCCCAGGGCCCCCTGCTGAACGAGGGCGTTCTTGATGCGCTGCACCTCCGCGCCCCGCCGCTCGGGGAGCACATCCTCAAACACGTTATACATGCGCCGGGCCACTCCGGCCAGATCCCCCGCCGCCAGGGCGGCCAGCAGACCGGCGGTGTCCGGGCGGCGGCGGATGCGGCAGCCGTCCAGCCTGGCGAAGAGCTCCGGCGTGGGCACCGAGAAGGCGGGCTTGCACAGCACCACATGGCAGTCGGGCAGGGCGGGCAGAGTGGTGAGCACCTCCCCCCGCCCCTCGGCCAGGGCGGTGCCGCCCCGGACGCAGTAGGGCACGTCGGAGCCCACCCGGGCCCCGATGGCCTCCAGCCGCTCCGGCGGGAGGCCCAGCCCCAGCAGGCGGTTGAGCCCCCGCAGGACGGCAGCGGCGTCGGCGCTGCCCCCCGCCAGCCCGGCGCACACCGGGATGGACTTGTCCAGCTCAATGGACAGCCCGCCGCAGTCCGCCCCCGTCTCCGCGCACAGGCGCAGGGCGGCGGCCGCCGCCAGGTTGCGCTCGTCGGCGGGCAGGAAGCCCAGGCTGCTGCGCATGGACAGAGGCTTTCCCGTGCCGGTCTCCAGGCGGAGGGCGTCGCTGAGGGTCACGGTCTGCATGACCATGCGCATCTCGTGGTAGCCGTCGCTCCGCCGGTCCAGCACGTCGAGAGAGAGATTCAGCTTGGCGTAGGCCCTTGTTTCCAGAACGGGCATCGGGTCACCCCCTTATCGGATCTTGCGCGCCTCCAGGTAAAAGCGCTTGTCGTGGGCCTCCCCCATGGAGAAGGTCTTGCGGGGGAGCACCCCGTCCCGGATGACGGTGGGAAAGAGCTGCTCCTTGCCCATGGCGGGCAGCAGGAAGGCGATATTGCCGGGGCGGGCGGCCAGATCCCGGGCCACATCCGCGCCGTGGATGTAGTCGATGCTCCCCCCGTGCTCCTTCACGTAGGCGTCCAGGAAGGGCTGGAGGGTGCCCACCTCCAACTGGGCCTCCGGGCGGGGCACAGTGACCGCGCCCTTTCCCCCGGCATGGGAGAAGCGGAGCACATGGCCGTCCCCCTCCCCCCGGTATGCGCCGGGGAGGGCGGAGAGCAGCTCCTCCACCACCCGCTCCGGCTCCACGCCGAAGACCACCCGGTGGATGGGCTCGAACTCCAGGGAGGCGTCATGGAGGTTGACCAGCTCGCACAGGGCGTACCGGGCGGGCAGGCTGTCCCACTGCTCCCTGGGGGTGAGCTTCTTCTGCCGCTCATAGCACTCCTTTGCGGTGGCCAGGGAGTGGTTGCCGTCCCCCACGGCGAAGAGGAGCACCGGCTTGTCCTCCACGCCGTAGCGGGCGCGGAAGGCCGCCGGATCGGCCAGCTTCCGGAGGGCGGCGGCCACCAGGGCCATGCTCTCCCCGTCCAGCCGCCAGCCGGCGATGTGGCCGCCCCGCTCCATGAGGTCGAAGTCGTACACCTTTTCCATCTGGTCCTTGCGGGCGGAGAGGGGCTCAAGCACCGTCTTTTCCAGGTCGTCGGCCAGCAGCATTACGTGGGGCAGCTCCAGGGGGGCGTTCTTGCGCACCGCCACCCGGGGCGGAATGCGGGCCATGACGGTGCCCTCGGTGGCCCGCACCTGGGCCTCCGCGCCGGGCTCGTAGTCGTACTGCTCCAGATCCACCATGCCCACCAGGCCCCGGCGCAGGCGCAGGTTGTCCAGCCGCCGCTCCACATAGATCAGGCTGGCGGGCAGGGTGCAGAACCGCTCCTCCCGCAGGTAGCGGGTCATGGTGTTGTTGACCTCCATGATGTCGGTCTCCACGCTTGGGCCGTCCAGGCAGCTCTCGGGCAGGATCAGGCGCAGGGTGGATGGGGCGGAGCCCACCAGCTCCTCCACCTCCTGCCAGTACTCCGGCTGGGAGGTGTACTGGTCGCAGGCCACCACCGACCACTTGGTGTAATCACAGTTCTGGGGCAGGAGGATGTCCGCCGGGCGGAAGGCCAGGCCGTCAAACGGGTCGCGCATACGTCCGCCCTCCTCAGTCCATGGCCCGCCGGATGGCGGCCAGCAGCTCGTCAAAGCCCTCGTAGGCGGGCACCTCCGGGTGGTCGGCCTTGATCTGCGCCGTGCTCTTGAAGAGGAAGCCGGCGCGGCTGGCCTGGATCATGCCCAGGTCGTTGTAGCTGTCCCCGGCGGCGATGGTGTCGTAGCCGATGGACTGGAGGGCCTTCACCGTGGTCAGCTTGGACTGTGGGCAGCGCATGCGGAAGCCGGTGATGGCCCCGTCGGGCGCCACCTCCAGGGTGTTGCAGAACAGGGTGGGCCAGTTCAGCTTTTTCATCAGGGGCTGGGCGAACTGCTCAAAGGTGTCGCTGAGGATCAGGACCTGGGTGAAGCTGCGCAGCTCGTCCAGAAATGCCCGCGCGCCGGGCAGGGGGTCGATTTGGGCAATGGTAGCCTGAATCTCCCGCAGCCCCAGGCCGTGCTCCCGCAGTATGCCCAGGCGGTACTCCATCAGCTTGTGGTAATCGGGCTCGTCCCGGGTGGTGCGCTTGAGGGCGGGGATGCCGCTGGCCTCGGCAAAGGCAATCCAGATCTCGGGGACCAGCACGCCCTCCATGTCCAGACAGGTGATGTACATATGCTGCCTCCTCTTATGAATGGGGGTGGATGGAAGCTCAGCCCTCCCGGGCCTGCTTCTTGCGCAGGTTGGTCAGGAAGTTGTCCATGCGGGTCAGGGCCTCGGCGATGTCCTTCATGCTGGTGGCGTAGCAGCAGCGGATGAAGCCCTCGCCGCCGGGGCCGAAGGCGGCGCCGGAAATGACGGCCACCTTCTCCTCCATCAAAAACCGCTCGCAGAATTCGTCGGAGGTCAGGCCGGTGCCCCGGATGTCGGGAAACACGTAAAAGGCGCCCTTGGGCTCGAAGCAGGGCAGGCCGATGCGGCGCAGGCCCTCCACCAGATAGCGGCGGCGGCCGTCGTACTCGTCCCGCATCTTCTCGATGTCCACGTCGCCGTTGCGCATGGCCTCAATGGCGGCGTACTGGCTGGTGGTGGGGGCGGACATGATGCCGAACTGGTGGAGCTTGAGCATCTGCTGGAGGATGGGCGCGGGGCCGCAGACGTAGCCCATGCGCCAGCCGGTCATGGCGTGGCTCTTGGAGAAGCCGTTGACCACGATGGTGCGCTCTGCCATGCCCGGCAGGGAGGCAATGGACACATGGGGCCGCAGGCCATAGTTCAGCTCCGCATAGATCTCATCCGACAGCACCATCACATTGGTGTCCCGCAGTACCTCGGCCACAGCTTCCAGATCTTCCCACTCCATCACCGCGCCGGTGGGGTTATTCGGGAAGGGCATGATCACCAGCTTGGTGCGGGGGGTGATGGCCGCCTTCAGGGCGTCGGCACGCAGCCGGAACTCGTCCTCCTGACGGCAGGCCACATGGACCGGAACGCCGCCGGACAGGGTGGTGATGGGCTCGTAGCACACAAAGCAGGGCTCTGGGATGATCACCTCATCCCCGGGCTGGATCAGGGTGCGGATGCACATGTCAATGGCTTCGCTGCCGCCCACCGTCACCAGGATCTGCCGCATGGGGTCGTACCGCAGGCCCATGCGCCGCTCCAGATAGCGGCTGATCTCGGCCCGCAGCTCCTTTAAGCCAGCGTTGGAGGTGTACCGGGTACGGCCGTGCTCCAGGCTCTCGATGCCTGCTTCTCGCACGGCCCAGGGGGTCTTGAAGTCCGGCTCGCCCACGCCCAGGCTGATGCACTCCGGCATCTCGGCGGCCAGATCAAAGAATTTGCGGATGCCGGAGGGCCGCATGGCCTTGGCGGCAGGCGCGATCAGTTTATCGTAGTCCATCACAGCACCGTGCACTCTCTTTCGTCGATTTCTTCGTCCTGATACAGGCGGCCTTCCTTTTTGTAGGTGCGCAGCACAAAGTGGGTGGCGGTGGACAGCACGTCATCCAGCGGGCTCAGGCGCTTTGCCACAAACAGGGCGATCTCCTGGAAGGTCTGTCCCTTGATCACCAGCTGCAGGTCGTAACCGCCGCTCATCAGCAGCACGCTCTCCACCTCGTCAAAGGCCGCGATGGTGGCCGCGATCTCGTCAAAGCCGCGGCTCTTCTTGGGGCTGACGTTCAGCTCGATG
>OGMW01001841.1_pt1 | contig 16567 bp, 11 predicted proteins | sample 1573281 | NCBI WGS metagenome assembly OGMW01 (sample SAMEA2581907, study PRJEB24529) | metagenome | biome: Human gut stool | place: China | collected 2011 | reverse complement strand
GCCGATGATAGTTGGTTGTATTTCCAGTGAAAGTAGGACATTGCCAGGCTCCACAAAAAGAGAACCCCGTTGCCGAAAGGTAGCGGGGTTTTCATCTCTTATTGTTGCGGCAAAGGCAGTCAGAAATTTTCGGTTTTGTCTGGTGACCATAGCGTGGCGGCTCCACTCCTTCCCATTCCGAACAGGACAGTGAAACGCCTCAGCGCCGATGATAGTTGGTTGTATTTCCAGTGAAAGTAGGACATTGCCAGACTCTCTCTTAAGGCCCCGCAGGAATTTTCCTCCGGGGCTTTGTTATTTTTGGGCGTTTTGTATGCGGTGGTAAGTTATCCACAGGATGATGAATTTCGGGAAAAGATATCCACAAAAATCAGAAAACGCACCCAATTCTGTTTCTTCAAAATTTCTCAATAAAATCAATATACTATTGCTGACTTCCTCAGCAAAATCATGACTTGTCCACAGGGGAGATTCTGTTTGTGGAAAACTCGTTATCAGAAAACCGGTTTCGAGTTTTAGCATCTGAAACTTATGCGGGCTGAGAATTTCGTCTAAAATCAAAAGGATTTGCTTGTCTTGTAAGAGCGCTCACAGTAGTGCTCAGCATCAGGCAGGCCAGGAGAGCATGCAACTGCTGCGGAGGTGATTTAGCGGTTGTCAATCTCTCGCCTATTTTCAGGATACTTCTCTCATGATTCTTAAACGGTCTCTGGCCACTGAACTCGCCAATACTGTTGGTGGCAGCTTTACGGTGCTGTTTACCATCGTACTTGCTGTCGGGATGGTTCGCGTACTGGGTCTGGCCTCAGGCGGGGCGATCGGTAACTCTGAAGTGCTGCAGATGATTCTGTACAACTCTCTTACCTATATCGGACCGCTCCTGTCTCTGTCCATCTTTGTTTCGGTGCTCATTACTATGATGCGCTGGTGGCAGGATAATGAAATGGTTGTCTGGTTCTCTTCTGGCGGCCGTTCTCTGCTCTCTTTTATCGCCCCTGTGCTCCGTATCACTGTGCCGCTTGTCCTGCTCGTGGCTGTGCTTACCATCGTGGTCTCTCCGTGGGCACGATCCCAGACTGAAATTACCCGCAACAAGTACGAGCAGCAGGATGATGTCGAACAGCTTTCCACGGGGCGCTTTATTGAGCTGCAGGGCGGGCGTCGCATTCTCTTTGTTGAGAGTCTTGATCAGGACAACAATCGTGTCGGCAAGGTGTTTGTCGCCGACCGTTCTCTCACGAGTGATGCGGCTCTGGTCGCACGTTCTGGGCAGGTGAAGGTCAATGAGGAGGGCGACCGCTATATTATTCTCAATGACGGACGCCGTTATGATGTAACCCGTGACAGTGCCAAGACCCGTGTGGTTGACTTTAAAGAGTACGGGCTTCGTGTGGATGTGAAGCTCGATAACCCCTGGCAGACCTCCAAACTAGCTGCCCAGCCGATGAGTCTTTTGCTTGCCGAAAAAAGTGACAAGTCTCTTGCAGAGGTGTTCTGGCGTCTGTGCTGGCCGTTTGCTGCGGTTAACCTCGCTCTGCTTGCTGTACCGCTGTCGTGCAACAGCCCCCGCGCCGGGCGCAGTCTCAACCTGATTTTTGCCAGTCTGATTTTTATTCTCTACCTCAACGGTATCACTGTCATGCAGAGCTGGGTGGAGCAGGGTGTCGTTAACTATATTGCTGCTCTGCTCGGACTCAACGGTCTGGTATTTTTGATTTCTGTTGTGCTTTACTGGCGATGGGTTTACCGCACACGCTGGTTCCCGTCCTGGATGTCAATCTGGTACTGGCGTCACCGCCGTGTTGACAGGAAGGATGCTTAATGATGCTGGTTATTACTCGTCAATTTACCAAGGACATCCTGACGTCCACGCTGTTTGCGCTGGTGGCCCTAGTGTCGCTGTTCGCTTTCTTTGATCTGGTAGCACAGCTCGACTCTATCGGTAACGGCCGTACCCTCGGTCAGGCCTTCATACTGACCGCCCTGACACTGCCCGGGCGTGTATATCAGGTGATGCCTCTGGCTGCCCTGCTCAGCTCGATTTACATCATGTCGCGCTGGGCAGCGAGTTCTGAATTTACTGTGCTCCGTGTTGCCGGGCTGTCGCCGCTTCGTCTGTGCAAAACACTGTCAGTCTCTGCAATCGTTCTTGTCGGGGTGACCTATCTCTTCGGAGAGGTGGTTGCTCCACCCTCAGAAAAATATGCTGTCGAACTTAAAACGCTTGCAAAGTCTCAGAACCTGACTGCCCGGGGTTACTCTACCGGGGTCTGGCTTCGCGATGTGTTTGTTGAAAATGAGGTGACGTACGACCGCTATATCAATGTGAGTTATGTGCGTGCCGACAATAATCAGCAAACCGGCCCGTGGCGTGTATTCGAATTTGATCAGAAGGGCGCTCTGCACCGTCTGATCACCTCTGAATCGGCGACCTATCAGGGAAAGCGCGGCTGGGTGCTGCATGGTACTACAGTGGATCAGTATCCTGAGATTCCCCGTGAGGAAAATGCAGATGTCAGTGCTCTGGCAGTGCAAAACACCAGACTTGAAGAGTTTGAGTTCAATTCCTCGCTCGGACCGGATATGTTTGCTGTCTTTACGAGCCGTCCTGATGACATGTCACTCCGGGACCTGTCGCGCTTTATCACGCATCTGAAGAACAACAATCAGGATACGGAAAAACAGGAGATTATCTTCTGGACAAAGCTCTTTTACCCGCTCTCAACGCTGGTGATGCTGGCGCTCTCGATGCCGTTTGCGTACATGAATGCCCGCTCCGGCGGTATGGCCATCAAGATGTTTGCCGGCATTATGATTGGTATTACATTCTATGCACTGAGCAACATCTTCTCGTTTCTCGGATCGACGACGATGCTCAGTCCCATGTGGGCGGCGCTGCTGCCTACGCTGGTGATGCTGATAGTGGGCGGTATAGGCCTGGTGCTGGTTGAAAAGCGTTAAAAGGAACCCCTCTTTGCAGAGAACAGCAAGAGGGGTTTTCTTCTTTAAGGCTTGTGGGACTTCAGGAATTCCTTCAGAGCCAGCCCTGTATGTGTCCTGGTTTTGCTCACCTCAAAAGGTGTTCCCTGAGCACACAGCTGCCCGCCGCCGGTACCGGCTTCGGGGCCGAGATCGATGATCCAGTCGGCCTCAGCAATCATATCGAGGTTGTGCTCGATAACAATGACTGAGTTGCCGGCAGCCACCAGACGCTTGATGACAGCAATCAGCTTGGCCACATCGTTCATGTGCAGCCCGACCGTTGGTTCATCGAGGACATAAAGTGTGCCCTTGCTCTTTGTGCTGCGCACACCCTCTCTGACCTTGGCCAGTTCAGTGACCAGCTTCAGACGCTGGGCCTCACCGCCGGAAAGGGTAGGCGAGGGCTGACCGAGTTTGAGATAGCCCAGACCGACGTCTTTCATCAGATTAAGCGGATGGGAAATCAGGGTCTGACTTTTGAAGAATTCAGCGCCCTGCTCAACAGTCATCTGCAGAATTTCTCCGATGTTATGACCCTTCCAGGTGACGGACAGTGTCTCCGGATCAAACCGGGCTCCATGGCAGGTTTCACAGACGATTTTCACATCCGGCAGGAAGTTCATCTCAAGAGTGATGAACCCCTGACCGCCACAGTCTTCACACCGACCGCCTTTGGTATTAAACGAGTAGCGGCTCGCGTCATATCCTCTTGCCTGACTTTCGGGCAGCTCGGCAAACAGATTTCTGATGTGTTCATAAAAGCCCACGTAGGTGGCAGGACAGGAACGCGGTGTTTTACCGATCGGTGTCTGGTCCACCTGCAGAACCCGTTTGAGCTGTTCCCAGCCTTTGATGCTCACACAGTTTTCCCATTGCGGTAGCTGACCTTTTTTGAGCTGCATAGCGTGAGCCAGATTCCGGTAAATCACCTCATGCATCAGAGTCGACTTGCCGGAGCCGGAGACACCGGTCAGCACGACGAGCCTGTTGAGCGGAATATCCAGCTGTGGAATCTGCAGGTTGCGTATCGCCGTTGACTCGATGACGAGCCTGGAATCCGTCTTGGGATCGAAGCGGGTTTCAGGTTTACCGGTATGCGGGAGCGGCTCCCTGAGGTACTTACCGGTCACTGACTTCTCGCAGGCCTCAATATCGCTGATACTGCCTTGCGCAACCAGTTCGCCGCCAAGGATACCGGCCTGCGGGCCGATATCAATAATGTGTTCGGCACGCCGGATTGTATCCTCGTCGTGCTCCACAACCAGCAGGGTGTTGCCCTTGCGGGTAAGTGACTCGATCACGTTGAGCAGCATGCGGTTATCCCGCGGATGCAGACCGATGGTCGGTTCATCGAGCACATAGCAGACCCCGCGCAGATTGCTGCCGAGCTGAGCAGCAAGGCGGATACGCTGGGCTTCGCCGCCGGAGAGCGTTGGTGCCGAGCGGTCCAGAGTCAGGTAACCGAGTCCTACATCCATGAGGAATTTCAGGCGGGATTCAATCTCCTTGATGGCATCTCCGGCAATGGCTGCCTCGCGCTGAGTGAGAGTGAGATCCCTGAAAAAGCCGGCAGCCTGTTCAATGGTCATCTGGCCGTAGTCGGCAATGTTTCTGTCCTTCCATCGCACCGACAGCGCAACAGGATTGAGTCGTGCCCCGTGGCAGCTCGGACAGGTCACATCCCCTTCGGCATCGACCTGTGTGAGCTCGTCGTTATACAGGTTGTCCGCTTTTTGAGCCTTGCGTACGGCAGCGGTCAGTATCCCGTAGCCGGAGCAGCGCTGGCAGGTGCCTACCGGAGAGTTATAGGAAAAGAGTTTCGGATCGAGCGCAGGGAAGCTCATCCCGCAGTTGGGACAGCCCGAGGCGGTCGAGAAGAGTCTGTCCTGTGCCGACGGATCAGTCAGGTCGGTAACAGTCAGTACTCCGTGGCCGAGCAGCAGTGCAGCATCCACGGTTTGTTCCAGCTCTTCGCGGCTCATCCCGTGTGACCATGTACCGGCCAGCACGTCGATATTGTGCTCGTTATGCCGTCCTAGCGAAGGTGTTTCGGTGAGCAGATCCACTTTGCGCCCGTCAATCCGGACATGACGGTACTTGGTCGCATAGAGTTCGAGCTCGGCACGGAACACCCCTTTTTTGTGTCGGATGACCGGGGCATAAATTTCAATACGCCGGTTGCCGTACAGAGTCTGTATTTCCTCCAGAAGCGTATCGCGGGTCACACTGGTGCAGTCAATCTGACAGTTCGGGCAGTAGGGGGTGCCGAGTTTACCGAAGATCAGACGCAGGAAGTGGTAGATCTCAGTCATGGTGGCCACGGTCGAGCGCAGACCGCCGCGGGAGGTGCGCTGTTCGATAGCCACGGAGGGCGGAATACCCCGGACCGCATCCACGTCAGGCAGAGGCGGCGGCTGGACCATAGTGCGGGCATAAGCATTGAGAGACTCAAGATAACGTCGCTGCCCCTCGGCAAACACAATGTCAAAAGCAAGCGTCGATTTGCCGGAACCTGACGGGCCGGTGATGACATTGAAGCGGTCTCTGGGAATGCTGACCGAGAGATTTTTCAGATTGTGCTCACGGGCTCCCTGAACACTGATGACGTTATCTTCGCGGTCACGTTGCCCGGTGCTGTCCGGGAAGTGGAAGAAAGCCTCCTGATCATGACCGTTGAGGGTTTCACGCCAGGCTTTCAGTGCGACGGCTGTATGGGTGCCGGCGCTGTGCACCAGCTCATCCGGGCTGCCAGTGAAAGTTACCGTGCCGCCTGCATCACCGCCTTCGGGACCGAGTTCGATAATCCAGTCTGCAACATTGAGAACATCAAGGTTATGTTCAACCACCACAACGGTATGCCCCATCGCAACCAGAGAGTCGAAGATGTGAACCAGCACGTTCACATCGCTGAAATGCAGACCGGTTGTGGGCTCGTCAAAAATAAAGATTTTCCCGGAGCCGGTCCGGTTGACACGAAGTCCCTCGGAGAGATGACCGGCAAGTTTGAGACGCTGGTTTTCTCCGCCCGACAGTGTGGTGAGCGGTTGTCCGAGCGTGATGTAGCCGAGTCCGACGCTTCTCAGGTGTGAGAGCGGCTCGAGCACGGCAGGGTACAGTTTGAAGAGTTCACAGGCCTGATCAACGGTGAACCCCAGAACGTCAGCGATGCTGTAGCGGCGTTTGTCGGCCAGCGCAATGGTGACTTCAAGGGTGCTCTGGCGGTATCGGGTGCCGTGACACTCGGGACAGGGCAGGTACACGTCAGAGAGAAACTGCATTTCCACGTGTTCACTGCCGGAGCCGCCACAGGTCGGGCACCGGCCTTTGCCGCTGTTGAACGAGAAATCCGCATAGCCGAGGCCGGCCAGATGTGCCTCGGGACTTGCGGCAAAAAGTTTGCGGATGGCGTCGAACGCCCCCACGTAACTTGCCGGATTGGCTCGCGAGGTGCGACCCACCGGACTCTGATCCACGAAGATGATGTCGCTCGGAATGAGACCGGTCAGTTCCTGAAAGCTGCCGACCGCGAGGGTGCTCTTGCCGAGCCGGCGTTCAAGCGCCGGCACCAGCACGTCAGAAATCAGTGTGGATTTACCCGCTCCCGAGACCCCGGCAACAGCGACAAAATGCTTGAGCGGAATATGAACATCAATATTTTTCAGGTTGTGCTCGGTAACACCTTTTAATGTCAGGTATTTCGTTTTGCTGTTCACCGGATAGGGATGCGCGCGGGTAATGCGTTTTCTGCCCGAGAGGTATTCTCCAGTGGAGGTCCGGGCGCCGAGCACACTGCGGGTGGTTCCGTCAAAGATGATTTCTCCGCCGTTTTTACCAGCCCCCGGTCCCATATCGATAAGTCTGTCGGCAGCGAGCATCACCTGAGGGTCATGTTCGACAACCACAAGCGTGTTGCCGGCTCTGGAGAGCCGGGACATGACTGAGTTGACACGGTCCATATCGCGGGGATGCAGGCCGATACTGGGCTCGTCAAGGACAAACAGGGTGTTTACCAGTGAAGTGCCAAGGGCGGTTGTCAGATTCACTCTCTGGACCTCACCACCCGAGAGCGTGCGGCTCTGGCGGTCCAGCGTGAGATAGCCCAGGCCGACGTCGCACAGATAGGACAGCCGGGCGAGAATCTCATCGAGCACCATTGCTTCATCTTTGAGAGCCCCCGGACGCATAGTTCTGAAAAACCCGAGCAGCACCTCGATAGGCAGCATGGCGAGCTCGTGAAAATGAAAGCCCGGAAGCGCATCATACGTCTCGTCACTCATCCGAGCATCAAGCGGTTTGAAACGGGCCGGGTTAAGGGGCACGTGCGCAAGCGTCTGCGCCCGGTTTTCCGTGGTGCCGTAACGCCACAGGAGGGCGGACTGTTTCAGGTGTGACCCGCCGCAGTCCTCACACCGGACATACGAGCGGTAGCGTGAGAGCAGAACCCTCACATGCATCTTATAGGCACGGCTCTCAAGCCACTCGAAAAAGTGCTTGACCCCGTACCACTGAGTCTGCCACTTGCCGGACCAGTCAGGATCACCATCCCATACCCACTTCTGCTGCTCGGGAGTGAGCTGTTCGAAGGGGACATCCAGAGAGATGCCTTTGCGGGCGGCATATTTTTCAAGATCCTCACGGATTTCCTTGTAGCTGTCTGTCGTCCAGGGCTTCACAGCTCCTTCCCGCAGAGTCCGGGACGGATCCGGGATGACCAGTGCCGGGTCGACGGAAATGACACGCCCGAACCCTTTGCATGTCGGGCAGGCTCCGAGCGGAGAGTTGAAGCTGAAAAGCGACGGATACGGCGAAGAGAACGTACGGTCACAGCGCGCACAGATAAAACCGTGGCGGTAGCTGCGAAGGAGAAATTCCCCCTCACCCTCATCAAGAAAAACATCAATACGGCCGGCGCCCTTGTCAAGCCCCTGTTCAATGGCATCAATGGCCCGGGTCCGGTCAAGCCGTCCGGCTTTGAAGCGGTCAAGCACGACCCAGAGTCTGGTATCGGTGCCTGCCTTCTCACGACGGAGAATTTTGGAAAAACCCTGACTTGAGAGTGCGGCCTCAGCGGTTTCAATAGGAAGATTCTTCGGAACACGCAGCTCAAAAGTCAGATAAACGCGTGCATCAGGACTGATATCGGCGAGTGTGCGGGTGATTGACTCGAAGATATTCTGAGGACTGTAGTTCTGAACCTCATCCCCGCATGTCGGACAGAAAGCTCTGGCATGATGAGCAAACAGCAGCTTGATGTGGTCGTTGAGCTCCGTCATCGTGCCGACAGTCGAGCGCGAGGTGCGGACCACCCCGGACTGGTCAATGGCAATGGCGGGAGGAACCCCTTCGATGCTGTCAACATGCGGCCGGTCCATGCGGTCAAGAAACTGACGGGCATAGGGACTGAACGTCTCCACATAGCGGCGCTGACCTTCAGCGTACAGGGTGTCAAACACAAGAGAGCTTTTCCCGGAGCCTGATACGCCCGTGATCACGGTGAACTCTCCGGCTTTCAGATCAAGGTCAATGTTCTTGAGGTTATTCTGCCGTGCACCCCGGATTCTGATGAGACGGGTGTCGTCGGAATGTGAACTTTGGATTTTTGACATGTGCGGCGCTTAGATAAAGAATTTTTCTGCCTTTCAATACTACAGCGCATTGACAGCTGTGTGGAACAGTTGCCGGCAGAGAATTGGTGCTACGCCGCAGGATTTAGTCCATCAAACAAGCGCAGTACGGATAGGATGCCGGGTTTGTCCCGGCGCAACAGAAAAAGAAAAAATATGAGTGTTTTGGTTACAAATACTTACAATAGCATTTGCGTAGGCTCAGATTTTCTGTTATATTTACGTCTCTCGAATGTCGGGGGTATAGCTCAGCTGGGAGAGCGCTTGCATGGCATGCAAGAGGTCAGCGGTTCGATCCCGCTTACCTCCACCAACATCGATTGTGTCCCTATCGTCTAGAGGCCTAGGACACGACCCTTTCACGGTCGGTACCGGGGTTCGAATCCCCGTGGGGACGCCAATAAAAGAAAGCCCGTAGATCGAAACTGATTTGCGGGCTTTTCATTTGGTCTGTTAATTAGCGGTTGCGGCGCTTGTCGGCCTGTTCCTTCACGGAGCGGCGGACAGTGTCAAACGCTTCGTTAAGCGCAGCCATCACATCCATGTTGGTGCGGTTCACGATGATGTCCTGACCGGAGGCGACCAGGTCGATGCGCACGTTGAATGCGCCCATGGTCTGGTGACCTTCCTGAGTGATTGTGACCTTGCAGGGTCCCAGCTGATTGTCAAAACGACGCAATGCTTCGACTTTCTCGGCAACGGCGGTCTCAACGGCAGGCGAGCGGTTAATACCATGGAAGACGGTTTGTAGAGCTTGCGACATAGACACCTCTCTTTATTGTTGTGTATGAGTTATGGAACCGAAGCGTACTGGGAGTACTTCTCAATCACCTCTGTCCTTACTTCTAGTCTATAGATATTTGAGTGAAAATGCACAAACTCTTTGGGTTAACCCTTAGAGAAATCGTTTTTCACTGTAAAATGTGCTCACTTTTAGGGCGGCATAGGCGGTTTAATCTTAAAATTTTTCGCCATATCAGGCGGTCTGTTTTCAGTACTCCCGCCCGAGAGCCCGTCAACATACTACTGATTTCTGAAAGAGAAAATAATGGAACGTAAACCTTGGAGAAACGGGGGCTCGCATCGCGCTCCCTTTGGCGGCGAAGGTCGCCCGGACCGCGCTGATCGCGGTGAACGCCGCCCGTTCGGACGCGATGACCGTTCGGATCGCCGTGAGTTCGGCGACCGTTCCGACCGTCGCGAGTTCGGTGACCGCTCCGGTCGTCGTGAATTTGGCGATCGCTCCGATCGCCGCGAATTCGGTGACCGCTCTGATCGCCGTGAGTTTGGCGACCGCCGTCGCTTCGACCGTGATTCCCGCCGTTCTGACCGCCGTCATCCCGGTGAGCGCCGCGAGCGTTTCGGTGTGCGTTCCGGCCCGCGTGCCCGTGCTCTGGAAACGCGCCGCTACGCTGACCGTTCGGATTTTGCCAAGCAGGGCATTGTGCATCTGGATCCGGATGTGGCGGATTATTTTGAAAATGCAGAAGCTGTCAATTCCGCACTGCGCCTTCTGATTCAGTCGAGTCTGCTGCTCAAGGGCAAAAAGCAGGAGGCAGAACCTTCTGAGGAGCCCGAAAGTGCGGAAACGGCTGCCGACGACGTGACGCTCGATCCTTTTGATGATGAGGATGAAGAGTGTCCGGCGGGTGAAGCTGACGCGGATTGCGGCTGCGATGAAGCCGGTTCTGAGGCGGAAAAAGAGCCCGAACCCGCTTCGAAGTAAGACAATCTGCTTAGGTTTTCGCTACAATCTCTGCGAATGACAAAGCAAGGGTGAGGAGCTTTCGAGTTCTTCACCTTTTTTTCTGTGTGTAATAGGACGGATTCTCCGGACGGCGGATTCACGACAAAGAGTTGTTTTCGTGTGACATCAACCGTGCCGGAAAAGTGTTTAGACGCGCGTTTCCCTTGAGCAAAGGCAAAAGGCGCTGACTTTGCAACTTGTGCATCTATGCAGAAAGTCCTATTTTGGCTAAACTCAAAAAATGGGTTAAGTATGCCTAGATGCTCCGTTGACAGACGGTCCTGGAAGTGTTGTTTATGTTTCCTCCGCCAGCTTGCCACGGTTCTACCGAAGCGTCAGACCCTAAAGGTGGAGATCCGATGAAGTATGTACTAGCGCTTGATCAAGGAACGACAAGCTCCCGGGCGATTCTCTTCAATGAAAAAGCCCAGGTCGTTGCGATGGAACAGGCTGAGTTTTCTCAACACTATCCCCAGCCGGGATGGGTCGAGCACGATGCCATGGAAATATGGCGCAGCCAGATCGCGACAGCACGCGGTTGCTTGCTCAAGGCCGGTATCAGCGCAGCCGAAATCGCCGGGATCGGTGTAACGAATCAGCGCGAAACAACTGTCATCTGGGATCGTAAGACCGGGGTGCCTATTGCCCCCGCCATCGTCTGGCAGGACCGGCGTACTTCCGGTATGTGCATGGAGCTGCAGAAACGCGGCTTTGAAGTGCTCATGCGCGAGAAGACCGGGCTTCGAATTGACCCCTATTTCTCAGCGACCAAGATCCGCTGGATCCTCGATCATATTCCCGGCAGTCAGCAGCGCGTCGAGCGCGGAGAGCTGGCGTTCGGGACGGTTGACTCATGGCTGATCTGGAACCTGACAAAGGGACGGGTGCATGCGACGGATATCACCAATGCCTCCCGTACGCTTCTGTGCAATCTGAGAACCGGGCAGTGGGATGATGAGATTCTGGGGATTTTCAATATTCCTCAGCAGCTTCTCCCGGAAATTGTGCCCAGCTCCGGCGTCGTCGGTATGGCCGATGCCGAGTGGCTCGGCCGGGAGATCCCGATTGCCGGTGTTGCAGGCGACCAGCAGGCAGCCAGCTTCGGACAGGCGTGCTACGAGCCCGGTGTGACCAAAAACACCTACGGCACGGGCGGATTCCTGCTGATGAATGTCGGTGACAAACCCCGTCAGAGCGTGCACCGTCTGATTTCGACCGTGGCCTGGCTGCTCTCGGGCGCAAAAATGCAGTACGCCCTCGAAGGGTCGGTTTTCGTGGCAGGCGCTGTGGTGCAGTGGCTGCGTGACGGTCTGCAGTTTTTCAACTCTGCAGCCGAAATTGAACGCCTTGCCAATGAGGTTGAGGATAACGGCGGGGTTTATGTGGTACCGGCGTTTGTCGGACTCGGGGCTCCGCACTGGGATACCTATGCGCGCGGGATGATCATCGGGCTTACCCGCGGCTCCACGCGAGCGCACATAGCCCGCGCGGCACTGGAAGGGATTGCTTTCCAGTGTGCGGAAGTGCTTGAGGCTATGCAGCTTGACTCGGGCATGCCGCTCAAGGAACTTCGTGTTGACGGCGGTGCATGTCAGAACAATCTGCTGATGCAATTTCAGGCGGACATTACGGGAGTTCCTGTTGTCCGCCCGGTTGTGACCGAGACGACGGCACTCGGCGCAGCGACGCTTGCTGGTTTAGCAACCGGCGTTTGGGGTAAGTGCGAGGATATCGCCTCACTCTGGGAAATTGACCGTGTGTTCGAACCAGCAATGAGCGAGGATCGAAAGGTCTTTTTGATGAACCAATGGTCTCGTGCAGTGGGCCGGGCCAGAAACTGGGATAAGTGAGATGACAGAATTAAAACCAATCGTGCGCGAGGAGATGCTCGCCAAACTTCGTGAAGACACCGTCTGGGACGTTGTCGTGATCGGTGGTGGCGCAACGGGCACAGGTATTGCGGTTGATGCGGCTTCGCGCGGCCTGAAGACGGTATTGCTGGAGGCGCAGGACTTCGCCGCCGGTACGTCTTCCCGCTCGACGAAGCTGATTCATGGCGGCGTTCGCTACATGAAGAATCCCCGTGACTGGGGTCTGGTGCGTGAAGCACTCAAGGAACGTCGCATCCTGATCAAGAATGCACCGCACCTTGTTCATTCCAAGCCTTTCATCCTGCCGTGCTACAAGCAGGGTGAACGCGAGTTCTACACCGTCGGTCTCGGCATTTATGCCGCCATGACCTACGGCGGTTACGGTATTGGCCGTACTTCTTCGCTGTCGCGCGAAAAAACGCTCGAAGCGCTTCCCGGTGTGAAGCCTGAAGGTCTGATGGGCGGTGTGAAATTCTATGACGGTCAGTTTGACGACGCCCGTCTTGATATTGCTCTGATGCGTACCGCATTTGAACACGGGGCAGTGCCGCTTAACTACATGCCTGTGACCGGTATGGTTTATGAAAGCGGTACCATCCGTGCCGTGAAGGCGCAGGACAAGGATACGGGTGAGGAATTCACGATCCGCACGAAGATGGTCTTCAACGCTGCCGGCGCCTGGGTTGACCGGATCCGCCGTCTGGTTGATCCTGAGGCTGCCACGCTGGTGCGTGTGTCCCGCGGCTCGCACATTCTGCTCGACAAATCCTTCATGCCCGGCGATACGGGCATGCTGATCCCGAAGACCCGTGACGGTCGTGTGCTCTTTGCCATTCCCTGGCATGGCATGCTTCTCGTCGGTACGACGGACGTTGAACAGAAGGAAGCTGACTTCAATCCCGAAGTGAGTGAAGAAGAAATCAGCTTCATGATTGAAACGGCCTCCGGCTATCTTGAAAAGCCGATCACCCGTGCCGACGTGAAGGCAACGTTCGCAGGTCTGCGTCCGCTTTACAATCCGGCAGCCACCGGCTCCGCCGGCTCTACCGCCAAAGTTTCCCGCGAACACTCCGTGATTCCGGAATTCGGCAATATGATCACTGTGACCGGCGGCAAGTGGACGGCCTACCGTAAGATGGCCGAACACGCCATGCAGGTGGCCACATCCTACCATCTGATTCCGCCGCGTCTTTGCGTGACGTATGATCTGCCGATTTTCAAGAACCCCGAGTTCGATCCGGAAAAGCTGGAAATCGCTGCGGAGGCCTCCGATGCTGCTGATGCGGAAGTCTACAAGTATGCGGTCTACTGCCGTGACTACGAATTTGCCCGTACGGCTGATGACGTGCTCTTCCGCCGTCTGCGCCTCGGCCAGATGAATTTCGCCCGTACCGAAGCACTGCGTCCCGTGGTGGAAGCTGCGCTCGCCGGTGTTGAATACGTCCGCCCGGTTGCTGAAGAAGCTCCCGCTGAAGAGGCGCCGGTCGAAGCCGTAGAGCCTGCCAAAGAGGCTGAACCGGTGAAGGCTGAGGAGCCTGCAGCAGAGGTTGAAGTGGTTGAGGAGGTCGTAGAGACCGCCAAGGCTGACAAATAACAGTCTGCTGTGCGTACAGGCGGACCGGTTCAGATCCGGCGCCGCCTGCCGCAAAAACAGAATTGCCGGAGAGAAACCGTTCTGAAGCGGTCTCTGTCCGGCATTTTTTATGCGTCTTTAAAGCGCTTCCTTCGCAATCTGCTGCAGCAGACGGCTGCACAGTGCGATGTCCTCATAGTAGACATGCTCGTTTTTGGTGTGATTAGCAAAGTAACCGGCACCGAGCACGGCAGCAGGCATGCCTTTGGCATTGAAGACGTTGCCGTCGCTTGCGCCGCCCGACGAGCGGATTTCCGGCGTGATGCCGAGTTTTTCCATCGCACTGAGCGCCAGCCGGATTACGGGTTCCTGCTCACCGAGAGAAAAACTCAGGCAGGATTTTTTAATTGAAACCTCGATTTCCGTCTCGTATTTCTCCGCTGTCCGGGCAAAAACACTGCGAACAAGCTCGAGGTATTCGTTGAGCGCTTTTTCGTCAGTTCCGCGGGCTTCGCCAAGCAGTTTCACGCGGTCACACACCACATTGGTGGCTTTGCCGGCGTTGATGATGCCGAAGTTGGAGGTGACTCTCGGGGAAATCCGGCCCTCAGGAAGGTGGTAAAGGGCATCAGCAGCCACTTTGATGGCATTGAGCCCTTTTTCCGGTTCTGTGCCCGCATGCGCACTTCGTCCGTGCACCGTAACCTCAATACCGCAGATTGTCGGCGCCTCATTAATCAGGCGACCAACCCGCCCCGGACTGTCGATGAGATAGGCGCAGCGTGCTTTGAGCGAGGACATATCCAGCGCGCTGGCTCCGTCCAGACCGATTTCTTCGCTCACTGTGAAAACGACTTCGACGGGCGCATGCGGTTCGCCGGAGGCTTTGAGTTCACGCACTGCGTCAAGAATGGCCACCAGTCCTGCCGCATCGTCAGCACCGAGAATCGTGGTGCCGTCACTGCGGATCAGTCCCTGCTCGGAGTCGACTACACAACCGATACGGCCTGTGTTGGGGACGCGGTCCATGTGACTCGAGAAAAGCACCGGCGTGGCACCTGGTGCGCCCTCCAGAGTGGCGATAAGGTTTCCCGTGTTGCCGCCGAGTTTTTCAGCGGCATCGTCCTCGCGCACTGTGAGTCCGATCGCTTCCAGCTTGGCTTTGAGCAGGTCGCAGACCGCTCTCTCATTCCGGCTGAAAGAGGGAACGGAAACGATTTCAATGAACTCTCTGATGATGTCTTCGGTTTGCATTGGAATTTCCTTCAAATCCTACAAGTCTGTAAGAGGCATTTTCTCCTACTCGCCGGCGTCCTGCCGAACTAAGCGGGGTGCTGTTGTGCCACCGCAACCGCCATCAGCATAATCGTTTAACCGGATGCAGCCGGCATTTCGAAAGCACAGTGAGAAGAAAACCGGATTGTGTGCGGGAAGTGTGAAAAAATCTGCCTCTGCACCTAGACAATTGCACTGAGTTCCATTAAAATCGCGAATCTAACTTTGCTTTTTGCGGATTGCTTACCCCATCTATTTTCCACTGGCGCCGCAGACATTGAGCTTGGTTAGATATCAGTTAAGATCGCGAATCCGCTTTGAGTGGGTTTTGATGTCACAAGGTGATATCCCCGGAAGCAGGTTCGCATTTGTTTTGTTTTTCGCAAATAAACATGATCTGCGGCTTTCTCAACGGGAAAACACGAGAAACCACGGCGCCATCCGGAAACAGCATGTTTATGAGCATTTACTTATATTAGGTGAACGCAATGAAGACCTTCTCGGCCAAGCCGCTTGAGGTTAAGCGCGACTGGTTTGTGGTCGATGCCAGTGATAAGGTGCTCGGCCGCCTCGCTAGCGAAATCGCTCTGCGCCTTCGTGGCAAGCACAAGCCCGAATTCACTCCGCACGTTGACACGGGTGATTTTATCGTTGTTATCAATGCTGACAAGCTCGTTCTGTCTGCTGAAAAGGCTGGTAAGAAGACGTACTACCGTCATACCGGCTACCCCGGCGGTATTTACGAAACCACGTTCCGTGAAATGCAGGAAAAGCATCCCGGCCGTGCTCTCGAAATCGCTGTCAAGGGTATGCTCCCGAAGGGACCGCTCGGCTACGCTATGATCAAGAAGCTCAAGATCTACGCCGGTGCTGAACATCCCCATACCGCTCAGCAGCCCAAAGTGTTGGACCTCTAATCTCAGGAAGGCTTGAAAATGATTGGTAACTACAATTACGGCACGGGCCGTCGCAAGAGCTCCGTCGCTCGCGTGTTCATCAAGCGTGGTACGGGTAAGATCGTCATCAACGGCCGTGAGCTGGACCAGTATTTCCACCGCGAAACGGGTCGCATGATCGTCATGCAGCCCCTTCAGCTGACTGAAAACGTCGAAACGTTCGACATCATGGTCAACGTTTCCGGCGGCGGTGAATCCGGCCAGGCCGGTGCTATCCGTCACGGTATCACCCGCGCTCTGATCGACTATGATTCCGGTCTGAAGTCCGTCCTCTCCAACGCCGGTCTCGTGACCCGCGACGCTCGTGAAGTCGAACGTAAGAAGGTCGGTCTGCACAAGGCCCGTCGCGCCAAGCAGTTCTCCAAGCGCTAATCAGTTCAGGTTACGCTTCGCGCAGAGTTGCTGCTGCGACTCCGGGGCTCCGCTCAGGGAGCCCCCGAACAGAAAAGGTCACCTCAGGGTGGCCTTTTTTGTATCTTATCCGTGAACTGGTATGGAAATCTTGGACACCTCTTGGAGAAAAAGTATGACCATACCAG
>OGMW01001840.1_pt1 | contig 16573 bp, 10 predicted proteins | sample 1573281 | NCBI WGS metagenome assembly OGMW01 (sample SAMEA2581907, study PRJEB24529) | metagenome | biome: Human gut stool | place: China | collected 2011 | reverse complement strand
CTTTTACTTCCGGTTTTTCTGGATTTGATGGTTTCTCCGGTTCAGTTTTTACCAATGCTGCTTCTGCATCTTTCACTGCCTGAATCGCATTCTGGATCTCTGCATTTGTTGCACTATTATCTTCTGCAATTTTCTTTGCAGCTTCTACTGCATTCTTATAAACTTCCCATGACTCTGCTGTATAATCAGATTCATTTTTCTTTCCGGCTTCTGTGAAGATTTCTACCATTGCGTTTTTCGATTCCTCTGTCACTACTGTTCCTGCAATCTTGACACCATTCTCGCCTTTTGCCATATAATATCCATCTTCTGAATTTGGAATAGTCTCTACTCCGATTTCCCAGTATGCGGCTTTCGGAAGGTGTAAAACAGACGGAAATTCTGCCTCAAATGTCCGAAGAGTTTCTGTACCTTTTGCTTCCGCTTCTTTTTCTTCTACCTGTCCTAATAAGACTCCTTTTGGTGAATAACAGTGTACTACATAATAAAACTTTGCAGGAAGACTTGTTCCTTTCACAGTAATTGTAGCTGTCCCACCCTCGCGACTCACTTCTGCACCTGCGCCAGATACCTCTGAAATACTTAGTTCGTTCTTTTTTACAACAAGCTTTACTTCTTCGCCATCGTATTCCTGTCCATTTACTTTAGCGATGTAATTCTCATTCTGGTCTGCGTCTCTTTCAAAATAAATATTTTCAATCGGTGTAACGATTTCATAATCTTCGCCTTCTGCAAGTGCTATTGCAAATGGCATGCCGATTCCTTCTCTCTGTGACAGTGTATAGCTTGCTGTCCCGGTTGCATCTGTCGGTTGTGCGAATGAATTTCTACAGCAATGCGGAGAGAAAATCTCTAAGTGTACGTCCTCTACCGGAAGACCCTTTTCATTTACTACTTTTACGTTCAATGTCTTTGGATGCTCTACCGGTTCCACTGGTTTTTCGCTCTCTGCCACTTTCAATGTCAGATCAACTGTATCACCTGTATATGCTTCTCCGTTTACTGTTGCAATACAAGGATATCCCCAGCTTTCGCCAGAATTTTGTACATCCATTTTCAAAGAATCATTTGCAAGTGTATACCCACTTCCTGATGCTGGTTTTACTTCATAGATTCCGAATCCTGTTCCGTCACCGTCCGCAGCATCCATGTTTGCCATAACAAGATCAGTAAAATCATTTTCATCCAAGTATGCTTCACCACTATCATCTGTTGTGACAAAATCATAAGTTTCTCCGTCTTTTTCAAAGACAAGCTCCACGCCACTTAAAGCTTTCCCTGATTCATCCACTGCGCGAACTGTAAGTTCTGTCGCATGACTTGCCGCCTTTGCCGTCAAAGGTGCTGCTCCTGCAAATGTTCCAAGTACCATCGCTACTGAGAGCACACCTGCAAGAAGTTTTGCTTTTAATTGTTTCATAATCTTCCTCCTCTGGATTTTATTTTATCTTGATTTTAATGGTCTTCTTAATACCACTTCCATCCGTTGCCTTTGCGGTTATTTTTACTGTCTTTCCTTTTCCCGCTTTTTTCGCTGTTACTTTACCCTTTGCAGTAACTGTTGCATACTTGCTGTTTGAACTGCTCCATGCAAGCTTTTTATTCGCATCTTTTCCAGTTGTCTGCACCGTTGCTTTGACTGTTGTTGCTTTTCCGTTCTTCAATGTACCGGAAGCTTTCAATGTGATTTTCTTTACAGCATGTTTGCGTATGCGGATTGTATAGCTATCTGCTTTCTTGCTTCCGTCAACTGCTGTTGCTTTTATTGTGACTTTTTTTCCGGCTCCTGCTTTATTTACTGTTACTTTTCCAGTGGAAATTACTGTTGCATATTTCTTATTGGAAGTTGTCCATTTCACTTTTTTATTTGTCGCTTTCACCGGAGAAATTTTTGCTTTTAACTGAATTTTCTTTCCTGCAGCGATTTCCTTTGATCCTCCTGTCACTTTCACTTTGCTGACTTTTGTTACCAACGGAGCAGATGTCTTTTCATACTCGATCACTACATGATGGATTCCAAGACTATGCATCGTGAAACATGCTTTTCTGTCTTCATTTGTAAAAGGAATTTCCTGCAACTGCTTGTTCTCATCAATGTAGTAAACCTTCTTCACCGCCTTACCTTGCGGAACTTTTCTTGTAACAGTAAAGTCTCCAGCTGCAAGCTTTGCTCTCTCCCAGCGATGTGGATTTACGACACTGATGTCCAGGACTTCATAATCTTTATTCGGAAGTTCACTCACAAGATCTTTGCTTAAAGATTTCTCATATAAAAGCATATCCTTGAAATTGATTCCTGTCACACTCGTATCACCTGATTTGCTTACAAGTATTGTATCCGAATGATGTGTCTCGTTCTTATCTACCAGTCGAAGCTCATCTACCTTTGCACAGCTGGAATGGTTGTATGCATATCTTCCAGCGCCGTACTCGGATTTATCTTTCGCAACAAGTGGGAACGAATCTATACCCCATTGCTCACTTTCAACTATAACCATGTAGTTTTGATCTTCCAGAAGTTCCGTCTGCAATCTGCCATTTTCTCCGGTAGTGCATTCTAATGTCTCGAGTGGACTTACCAGCTTTATATTTACATTTTTCAAGAGACCTGTTCCTTCTTTATAATAAACCGGCAAGCTGACTCCGACACGCATGTCGTTTTCCAGCTTATCGTATACTTTATTCGGGTCTCTTTTATACATTCTAAGCTCATCTACTTCCGGATAATCGTATACCGTCTGATTGTCTGATCCTTGACTTATTTTTTTGATATTATAAATCTTTCCTTCTTTTACCCAGATATAAAGAATCGGTGTACGGTATTCTTCATCCTGCGCATAGATCATATAGTTATTGTCATTGACGAGACTTAAGTCCGGAAGTTTTCCATTTTCTACTGTTACTTCGCCTTCCGTCTCCTGTTTAGTCGTGTTATAGATTACAAATTTGACTGGTTTCGTCATAGGTCGCGTGACAATTGGATTTGCGGAAGCGATCACAACTTCATTGACATTGATTCCTTTAATCGTAACCCGTTCGGTCGCGTAAATATCCTTGTATTGATATCCCGGTACTCCATTGTATCTTTTTTGTTCCAGCTCTTTTGTTGTCTGCACAACTTTCTTCTGTTCTATACTTGTCTGTGCGCTCGCAGCGCTTACATCGCACATCATCCCCGGTGCAACGCCTGCGACCAGGTTTCCCGCAACAGCCGCACAAAGTAAGCCTGTAAGTATCTTTTTCCCTTTCATATTCCCTCCATTTTTCTTGTAATTCTTCGTTAAATCATTACTTTTCTTTACTTTTATTGTAATATATTCTCCGCACTCCTTCCAATCGATTGCATTGATAAACGAGCCTTTTTATAGATGTCATCTATTGTATATTATTGCTATATAACAAATGAGCAGGTCCCTTATTGTAAGGGTTTCCTGCTCATAAAATGAATTTAATTATTTTACTGTTGTCTTCTTAACTGTAGACCATCCGGAATATAATTTTATTGTCTTTCCGTTTACTTTCACATTCTTGTATGTACGAACGCGAACGTAGTATGTCTTCTTCGCAGTTAACTTTGTTACTGTCTTTGAAACAGTCTTATTGTTAGAGATTGTCGAAGTCTTCACGCTGCTCTTGAAACTCTTGTTTCTTGCATACTGCAACTGATATCCAGATACTTGTGTTTTCTGTCTTGCCTACGTTGCTTTGAAACTCTTCTTGGCTGCCTTTAATGACTTCACCTGTGTTCCTTGCGCCATATTCGCCTTTCACATAATATACTTTTATTTCCGTTACTTTTGACTGTTCTTCCACAAGACGAATTCTTACTTTTTCATACTTTTTCGATTCAAGCATATCTATTGTATAGTAATTATTAGGTCTGCCCTGTGTCGTATATTCTGCAATCCCAGTGCTTGTTTTTTGATTTTCTTTTTCATCACGCATTTCCTCCAATGTAATGATTTATTCCGCAACGTTTATCCACAGTATAACATTAACTCTCCGGTTCTTCAATTTGTAAAAGAAGCAGCCGCCTCAGAATTTTTCCGGGGGTATCCAAAGTTTAAGAGGGGCAACCTTCGTGAGGGTTCTTTATGAGGGGCGATTAAGAGGGTTCTTCGTGAGGGGCTGATACAAACAACATAAGGGCAAGGAATTCATGCGATTCCTTGCCCTTCTTTTCTTCTTTCACTATGATAATTGTGCGACCAATAACCACTGAAAGGAGATATATGAATACTATCACAGAATTATTAAACTTGGAAGATTCGGATATTTATATATCCGATATCAAAATCGAAGGAACAAAAAAAATCATAACTGTTGAAACGCATCCTTCCATTCACTTCTGTCCTCAGTGCGATTTCCGAATGCATTCACGAGGAGTAAAACAAAGAAAAATAAATCATCTCATTCTACAAGACACTTATGAATGTGTTCTGCTTCTAAAACAGCGACGTTGGAAATGTACAAATCCCTTATGCAATTACTCTTTTAATGAATCATTCAACTTCGTCGGAAAAAGAAAACGAAATACCAATGCAACGGAAATGCTCATCGTTAACGAATTTAAAGATCTATCCATGTCAGCAGCTCGTATTGCCGAAAAATTTAATGTATCTGATACATATGCCATTCAGACTTTTGAAAAATATGTAAAGTTAGACAGACTTCCTTTATCGGATATCATCTCAATCGATGAAGTTCATGTAGACCTGGATGACTACTGTAGGTATGCTCTTGTTATTCAAGATTTTTACACAGGTGAACCTATCGACTTACTTCGAAGTAGACGCCAGAACGTCACAGAACCTTACTTTGTTTCTATACCACGAGAAGAACGGAATCAGGTAAAGTATCTAATTTCAGATATGTACAATCCTTACATCAGGTATGTTGATAAATACTTTCCGAATGCCGTTCCTGTTGTTGACTCATTTCATGTATTGCAATGGGTTACAAATGCCATTGATAAATACATCCGCCACCTTATTATAAAGTTTAAGCAGCGAGACCGTGAGATTTACGAACAACGCTGGCATCCAGAAACCATGCCTGATCACATCCCTGCATCTCGAGAAGTATACTTGCTACAGAAATATCGTTGGCTTATTCTATCAAATCAAGCAAATATCACCTATCACTCAGAGCCCCGGATGGATCCTCATTTCAATTGTCTTATGAATACGTTTGATTATGAAGATTCTCTTTTTCACATTGATCCAAAACTTCAGGAACTACGAGATTTGAAGGAAATGTACGTCCATTTCAATACTTATAATGCTGGCGATCCAATGGGCGCAAGATTACACCTTGATGATCTAATCGATAAATATCTTCACAGCAGCAATCCTATCTTTATTGACTTCGCAAAGTTACTGATTCGAAACCACGATTACATAATTAATTCATTTGTTATGGTTGAACGACACGGAGAAGGTCGCATTTACAACAGTCGTTTATCCAATGGTCCTATCGAATCCTTGAACAGAAAAGCAAAAGATTTAAAAAGACTTGGTCGTGGTTATCGTAATTTTGAACATTTTCGAACACGTTTTTTATATGCAACAAGAAACAATCCTGTTATAAACGGGTCCTCTTCATCAACGCAAGTACAATATTTCATCGATGATGATCCCATTTGAGCACAACACAACAGGCACGGTGAAACTCACCGTGCCTGAAATACTTTTATTATTCTTTTTTGTCAGCCCCTACGGAAGAACCCTCCTTAACTTTGAAGTTATCTCTTCCCCTCTCGACTGCCCCTCTTTAACTTTAAGGTTATTTTCCATCAAACCCTCTCGAAGAACCCTCTTTAACTTTGGGAAACCCTCCTAAAGTTTGATGATCCTTTTCCGGAAACGGCTGCCTCTCTTATTTAAGCAAAATATTTCTTTATTTTACCTTTACGCTTTTTACTTTTGACCATGTAGAATAATATGTAGTCTTGCCTACTTTCTTGTATGTGCAGATTCTTACATAGTATTTCTTATTCTTTTTCAATTTCTTGATGGTCTTGCTTGTATATTTGTTCTTTGTTATCGTTGATGCCTTCACAGACTTCTTGAACTTCTTGTCCGTTGTGTACTGGATCTTGTAACCGGTTGTCTGCTTCTTCTGCTTCTTCCATGTTACTTTGATCTGTTTCTTACCGGAGTTCTTCACTGATTTCAGACTTGTTCCTTTCGGCAGAATCTTGAATGTCTTTGTAACTTTTCCTGTATAGTTATTCTTCATTGTTACAGTAACTTTGTATGTTCCGACATTCTTTCTTCCGCTGCTGTATTTTACAGTGTAGTTTGAAGCAGCAACTTTCTTTCCGTTTACAACAACTTTCACTGCAGGTTTGCGAACCTTTCCGGTATATGTATAAGCAGTTGTTGATAATGTTACGTTTTTAGATGTAACTTTTTTCTTAATCGGTGTATTGTCAACGTAAACTATTTTCTGGCAATCGCTGGATTCAAATTTTTCTGCCTGACTCTTGGTAAATACACGAACTACTACAACATGGTCGTTGTTTGTTCCCGCATTGCCATAGAATGCATCACTTGCAAGCTCTGTCACAGATGCCGGAATATCTACGCTCTCAAGATATCCTTCCTTGAATGCGTATTTACCAATCTTTTCTACACCGTTTTCGATCGTCAGCTTCTTTAATGTGATTGCTTTGAACGTTCCTTCAAAAGCAGATTCTCCGATCTCTTTTACAGTTCCCGGAATAGTAAGTTCTTCAATGTGATGTAAGTGGAAAGCTTTTCTTCCAATCTTTGTTACGGATGCCGGAATTGTAAGACTTGTAAGTCTTGCTCCTGCAAATGCCATTTCACCGATCTCTGTTACTGTATCCGGGATGTCTACATGATCTAAGCGGATGTTCATTGAGAATGCTCCCTGTGGGATTACAGTTACATTCTTGGATAATGTAAGGTCTGTGATGTCATTCGTTGAAAATGCTCCTGCTCCTAAATCTGTTACAGTATCCGGAATAACAAGTTTCTTCAACTGGTTGGAATTAAATGCACTTTCTCCGATCTTTGTTACAGATGCCGGGAATTCTACATTGTTAATCTTATTATAACGGAATGCGCTTGCACCGATGGTTGTAAGTGTGTCAGGCAATACAACCGTATCCATACCATTCGGTGATTCTACGCTGTCTTTTCCCTGTATCCATTCGCCATCCGGAATCTCAAATGCTCCGTCTGCAACTTCTGTGATTGCTTCCTGTGTCTCAGGATTCAGTGACGGGATTACGAGTGTGCGTACACCGTCTTTTACAACTGCATCGCTCTTACGTGTTTTATTTCCCTGCTCGCTCCATCCTGTAATCTTATTTCCATCATAAGTGAAGTCCGCGTGTGTCCAGCCGCTTCCTACGATTTCATCATAGATGACTTTATGTCCGGTTCCATCGTTCTTGTCTGCATATTCCGGATAGAATACATTTGCTACTTCTTCTAAATGTGCTTTATTTGAAGTATATAATTTGACCTGTCCCTTTTCACCTTTGACAAATGCTGTGTTTGCCAGTTTCTGCAGGCTTGATGGGAGATATACACTTGTTAATAATGTTTTTTCAAATGCTGTCTTTCCGATCTCGGTCAGACCTTCGTGCAATGTTACACTTGTCATTCTCGGTGCAAGACCTTCTCCGGTTACATTCTGTGAGAATGCACTCTGTCCGATGGTTGTTACGGATGCCGGAATGTCTACAGACTCTAACTGGTTTCCTTTAAATGCATCTCTGTCAATTAATTTCACTGTAGAAGGCAGGCTTAAAGAAGTAAGCGGTGCATTTCTGAATGCCATTCTTCCAATCGTTTCTACTCCTTCCGGAATTGTCAGTTCTTTAATCTTTGTTGCATTAAATGCGGAAGTCGGAATTTCTTTTATGGATTTGGAAAGTGTTACTTTCTCCAGAGAAGCACTTGCTGTAAATGCTCCATTTCCAAGTGTTGTTACACTGTCCGGAATGGTTACTTCCGTAAGCGCTGTTGTCTGGAATGCTGTTGCGCCAATAGATGTTACAGTATCCGGAATCGTTACTTTTGTCATTCCGATTGTTGCAAATGCACTTGCGCCGATTGCAGTAATTGCTTCGCCGTTTTCGTTTGTCTCAGGAAGTGTTATTTCTGTATCACCATTTGCAATTTTCGCCTTTCCGGCATCATTTAATCCGGTAATGGTTGTTCCGTCAAATGTAAACTGGGAAGTATTCCATGGCTGCTCTTCTGCCGGCATCTCACCGTAAATAACTTTCTGTACCCAGGATTTGGTTCCCTGTGTATTTGTGCCCTTTCCAGTACCCTCTACATGCTGGATCATTCCTTTCTTTCGAAGATCCACATTCTCATTGTACATGTATACGATACGACTTGCCTTTAAGATTGTATTTGTCGGTGCATCTGACTCCAGATCTTCTTTACCTGTGTTTGCTCCAAATGCATATACTGTAACTTTCTCTGTTCTATCCGGAAGTCTTACAGATTTGATGTTGTTATATGCAAAACACATATTATCCAGATTCAGATTGAAATCACATGTCTTCGGAAAGTCAACAGTTGTAATCTGATTTTTAGCAAACGCTGCATTTCCAATCTGCCAGATTGTATGAGAGAATTTTACGCTCTTTAACTGGTTGCTCTGGAATGCTGTTCCGCCAACATAGATTACGCCTTCCGGTAAATCCAGAGATGTCAGCTTATTGTTTGTGAAAGAGTTATTCTGAATAATGAAATTTCCTCTTTCTGTTAATCCTTCTGCAATTGCGCTTCCACTGTAACTTGCCATCACTCCCTTCGGGAATGTTACAGATGTAAGTCCTTTCTTATAGAAAGCTTTTGTTCCGATACCAATAATCGGATTTCTGTCTGTATCCTTTGCAGGAATCACAAGGTCTGTATTTGTTTTTAATTTTTCTTCTCCGGATGCAGATAAGCCCGTGATACCAACACCACTGATTGTTGTTACATCCGATGTATTTGATGCCGGATATAATTCCTGACTGATCGTATCATATGTAAAGTCTTCTGCGTTCCATTTATCTTCCTGTCCCGGTACTTTCAGGATCAGGCTGTGATAATCAGACTGTGGGAAGTTCTTTGTATCGTTGTACTGTGTTTCCGAACTTACATATACTTTTGTCTTCACTGCTGCAGCACCGGAAGAATATATTTTTTCAAATGTATTTGCCTGCAATTTCTCAACGGTCGATGGTAATACTACCGATTTAATCGTTTTATTTCGGAATGCTCTGCTTCCGATTGACTTTAAGCCTTCCGGCAGTGTCAGTGTACACTCATCTGTCAAATATTCCTTAGTAGAAAATGCATAATTTCCAATCGAAGTTACCGTAGATGGAATGACAATCTTATGGATGTTATTTCCTGCGAATGCATTATTTCCAATCGTCTTAACTCCTTCCGGAATGGTCAGTTCCGTCAGATCCGTCATGTAATTCTGTGCGTCACTGCATCCGAAGGCTCCTCCCGGAATGTCTGTCAGGTTCTTGGAAAGGATGATCTTCTTTAACTTCGGATTTGTCGCAAATGCACCACCGCCGATCTTTGTAACACTGTCCGGTAAAATAATGCTCTCTAACTGATTCTTCTGGAATGCTGTCATCCCGATTTCTTTCAGTGTTTTTGGAAATTCAATCTTCGTAATACCGCAGTCTGCGAAAACTTTTGCACCAATCTTTTCCAGTTTTGCCGGAAGTGTAACACTTGTAAACTTCTCGTCCGCTGTTGCAAACATGCCATTATTACCATTTCCTGTATAATCAGCGATTGCTGTCACATACTCACCATCTGAATTCTTGTTCGGTAATACCAGATCTGTATTGTCTTTTCTCTTTTCAATACCGCTCTCAGAGAAACCGGTGATCGTTGTTCCGTCAAATGTAAAATCATCTGATGTCCATGTCTTGTCCGCATTCGGATCTTCACCAAGGATCAGTTTCTGATGCCAGGAGTGCTGTGACTCTGCGGTACGATCCATATGGTGGATACGTTCCATGTCAAACAACTTCTCATTGTCTGTGTACATATAGACAACGCCGCCAAATTCCTGCTCTTTCTCCGGTGCATCTTTGGAACACTCTTCCATTCCCGGATTCCAGTAGAAGACTTTCTTTTCTACTACTTCCATATAATCCGGAAGTCTTACGGATTTGATGTTGTTGTGTGCAAATGCAAAGGCATGAATCTGTGCCTGGAAATCACAGGTTTTCGGGAAATTGACCTTTGTGATCTCATTGTATGCAAATGCGGAGTTCTCCAACCACCAGAATGTATGTGGAATGGTTACGGATTTCAGTTTATTTCTTGCAAATGAACTTGGTCCGATATAGATCACACCTTCCGGCAAGTCGAGAGAGGTCAGTTCATTTCCGTCAAAAGCACCTGCGCCAATCAGGAAATTACCTCTTCTTGTTACTACATGTGTAACTGTGTCATTATAATCTACCATCATACCATCCGGCAGTGTCAATTTTTCAATCCCCTGCTTTTTAAATGCACTGTCAGCGATACCTACGATTGTAGTTCCATTCGGATCTTCAGACGGAATGACAAGATTCTTATTCACTTTAATCTTCTCTGAACCTGTCTCAGAAAATCCTGAAATTGCTGTACCGGATACGGTAAAGTCACGACTGTAATCACAGCCGTTCAGTCTCTGGCTCATCTCTGTGTAAGTGAAATCTTCTGCTGTCCATACAGATGTGTCGATGTCACTTGCAGATGCGTCAGAGTCTGCCTGTTTCTTATCCGTCTTGGTCGTCTTGGTTACTTCTTTTTTCACTTTTGCGTTCTCAGAAGCATCCTCTGTCTTCTCATCTGTTTTGGAAGCTTCTGTTTTAGAATCTTCTGTTACAGTTTTGGCAGACGCATCTTTGGACGTATTCTCGTCTGCAGATACGTTCTCATCGTTCGAAGTTTCCGTTACTTCGGACTGCACAGCCTGGGCTGCGCTTGCTGTATTATCCTGTGCAAATGTCGGCATTGCAAGGGAAAACGACAACGCAAACGATAATACAACCGCTAAAAACTTTTTCATTTTCATGCTTTTAGCCCTCCTTATTACTTATTTATGTAAACTTTATTTACATACACCTTTTACCGGCACACGAAGCCAGGTCTCATATATATTGTTTTTAAATGGCACTTCTCCCCCGATTTCCGGAAGATTTAAATTGGTTTGTCCATCCTCGGCCCATCGCAGGAATCCGGTTTTTAAGTCTTCTTCTGATAAGCAGTAAGTACCCTTCTGATCATCGAATAACTCCGGATGAACCAGATACACCGCTGCGATCACATCCCAGTTATAGAATCCATGGATTCCGTAATCTCCTTCGTTATAACCGAAATAATAATCGGTTTCTCTCAGGATATACTCACCCATCGGGTTATTCTGCCCACCTAATCTCTGCTGATATTCCTCTTTGGTAAATAGCACTTTCAGGCAATTATTTCCTGTAATAACAGAAACATTATTTCCTTTTGTCAGCACCAGGTATGTTGCCTTTGGATCACAGGAAAAATTCAATTCATCCATCTGTTTCTTTTCAAAAATCAATGGTTCTGTAATTCCACCCATCAATACAATTTCTTTTACATTTTCGAAGAAATGCTCATCCGAATAATAGGCATGCTTTAGATTCGTAAGCGACCCGGTTGCAAGAATAGAAAGTTCGCCTTTGTATTTTCTTGCCATCTCTGCGAGATAATCTCCTGCCGGACTTTGCTCTGTTCCAGCGGATTCACCACCTTTTTTCACAGTCAGATCTGTGCGGCCGATATCTTTTAACAATTTTTCTGTCTGTGCGTACACAACCGGAAGCTTGTTGTTTCCATAAGTGCAGGTCACTCCATGCACAGTTACTTCTTCACATCCAAGCAGGTAGAGAAGTGCCAGTCCGTCATCAACGTCGCAGTCCTTTACTCCCAGTGTATTGTCACAATCAAATATTACATGTTTCATTTCTAAATTACTCCTTCTCTTCCGGAAATAAACAGATGCTCTCCGGTGCAAATTCTATTCCTGCTTTTGCCCCTTCCATAAGTCCGGCAGCATGGATTCTTGCACTGATGTCCTGAGCATAAAATGTCTGCTTCTCATCCCGTAAATATAGATCCACTGTCTCTCCTAAGTATGTTATTTCCCTAATTTCTACAGCAGAGCCTCCTGCTATAACTTTCACGTCGAAAGGTCTTACAAGAAGCTCATACTTTCCATCTGCATATCCTTTTGCTTCACAGGAAATGTAATTGCTTTCAAACTGTTCTTTCTGTACAATTCCTTCAATATAATTAGCTTTTCCAAAATATGCAGCCACTTGCCGATTTGCCGGATGCAGGAAAATCTCTGCCGGTGAAGCATATTGTAAAATCTGCCCACCATCCATAAGTGCGATCCGATCTGACATCTGCAATGCTTCTTTCTTATCATGTGTGACGAGAATTGTCGTGATCTTCCGTTCTTTCTGCAATTTTTTAACTAATGCGCCCATTTCCAGACGAAGCTTCTCATCCAATCCGGAAAAAGGTTCGTCTAAAAGAAGGATCGACGGTTCACATGCAAGGGCTCTTGCAAGAGCTACACGTTGCATCTGTCCACCGGACATTTCTTTGATCTTACGTTTTTCGAATCCCGGAAGCTGTACGTCTTCCAACAGTTTCTTTATGATCTCTTTCTGTCTTGCCTTCGGGACTTTCTTAAGTTCCATTGGAAATGCTATGTTCTTTTCCACTGTCATATGTGGGAACAGCCTTAAATCCTGAAACACGATCACAGTTCCCCGTTTCTCCGGTGCCATATTGTGGATCTCTTTTCCATTCAGACAGATTCGTCCTTTTTCAATATCAAGCAATCCGGCGATGCCCTTTAACATCGTGCTTTTTCCACAGCCGGAAGCTCCCAGTAAGGAAATTAGTTCGCCGCTTTTGACAGTCAGGCTCACTCTATTTAATATTTTATTTTTTTGAAGTGTTACTTCCAGATTTTCTATTTTTAATTCCATTTCTTATTCACCAATTTCTGTACTTCTTTATCTCTTTTCCACATTTCCCGATCTCTTATGTGTAATATTCTCCGCTTCCATTTTTCGTCCACAACTTACTGATTCCTTCAAATATCGCAAACACGATCAAAGTAATTCCCAGGAAGATCATGCTGTAAATACTTGCGATATTGCGGTCGCCGCCTTGCAGATACGGCACCATAACAATCGCGAATGTCTTGACACTTCCTCCACCGATCAGCAATGTAATGAAATACTGGCTGAACGAAACAATATAAGACATACTCATAGAAGCTAACATCACAGGCATTAACATCGGAAATGTCACTTTGAAAAATGCTTTCCATGGTCCAGCACCAAGTACTCTTGCCTGCTCTTCGAGTTTATTTCCAACTGCCTCTGTTCCTTCAATCATCAGATGTACTGCATACGGAAGCGAACAAATCGTATGTGCTACGACGACTCCGATAACGGTATTACTCAGTCCCCAGCGTATGAAGGATACTTGGATTCCCATCGCAAATACAGTAGAAGGCACTAAAAATGGCAACATCGAAAGGAAATAAAAGAAGCCTTTTCCTGCAAAATCATACAGCACAAGCGCTCTTGCTGTCATTGTGCCTATCATTACTGACAACACACCTACAACAGCAGAAATAAAAATACTGGATACAAACAACTGTATTAATTCTTCTTTTCTTCCAAATACTTCATCTAATGCACGCGTAGAAAAAACCTGTGGCAGGAGATTCGGCCATGCCCACCGTTCTGTAAATACCCAGATGATCATCGTCAGTATCGGAAATAGAATGAGAAATACAAATATCCCAAGCAGGATTTTGCCTAAATAACTGTTACTTTTTTTCATTGTGCTCTTTCTTAGCCTTTCTACGATTTAAAATCTCTGTATTTTTCTGCATCAGCCGAAAATATGCAACTGCACAGATCATGGAAATAATAGTAATAATTCCATTCAATGCCATTGCATACGGACGATTTTCAAGATCCGGATGAATGTACTGTGTATGTGCCAGGATCGGTAATGCTTCCGGGGAGGTCGGTCCCAGTAAAAGCGGAAGCTCATAAGCGCCCAGTGCAAATGTAAAAATGATCAGAAAACTGCTGCCAATCGCTCTTCTACAAAGTGGCAGGGTGACTTTCATAAAAGCTTTTCTTCTGGAGGCTCCCAGATTAATCGCCGCTTCTCCAAGGCTTCCATTAATATTTGCCATCAATGCAATGACAAAATATATCACAAACGGAATCTCCTTCCACAAATATGCGATAATGATCCCTACACCATTTGTACTATATAAAAGCTGTACAAAATCCTGCTGCTCTTTGATAAATCCCATTGCACATAAAACTCTTGCAAGCAAACCATTCTGTGAAAGAATATTCACTACAAACAGTGCAACGACTACATGAGGCACAATGATCGGGAGCTGAATGATCCGCATCCCTTTTCCTTTTGTATCTGTATTCATAACAAGTACCGCACATATTCCGACTCCAATCAGAACTGCCAGAGTTGCTGATGTGACTGCAATATACAAGCTGTAAATGATTGATTTTACAATATCCGGTCTGGATAAGATCTCTTTATAATATTTAAATGTTGGTTCTGTAAGACCAAAAGCCGGAATCACCCCAAGACTTTGGGTGATTCCGGTTGCCAGTCCTGCTATAAATATGATTCCAAGTATAATCTGCGGAACCAACAACGCATATGGTATGAATTTTTTCCACATGTATTCTTTTCCACACTTACTAAATCGTTTTTTGCTAAATTATTTGCCAACTACTTCTTCCTGCCAGATCTCTTCGATAACCGGAACAAGCTGTGCAGGCATCTCAGGAAGTCTCTTGGAAAGGAGCTCATCCTGTGCGATAACACCTTTTCCTAAGTCAACATTGTCAAATTCTTTCTTCTGGTCATCAGACAGTTTGTCATAAGATACAACCGGAAGAGTCTTCATCTCTTTGTAACGGCTTGCCTGAATCTCCGGTGACATCATCTCATTGATTGCTACCATTGCTCCGGCTTTGTTAGCAGAGTTTGCTGCGATTGCCATAAAGTTCGTATTACCGATTGTTCCTTTGTCAAACTGGAATGTCTGAGTTGTCTTCGGATAGGTTCCGTTGTCAATTCCTACAGCTGCATCATAAGCGCCATATGTCATATACATAACCAGTTCGCCGTCAGAGTACATCTTCTCACACTTTGTAGAGGAATCCGGGAATGATTTTCCACCGTTCCACAGATATGGATTTAATTTCTTCAGGTAATCCAGTGCTGGCTGAATTGCTTTTTTCACAGTTGCTTTGTCTGCTTTCATATCCATGAACTGCTCGTATCCACCACAGGTTTCATAAATGATATTTCGCACAAATACACTTCCTGTGAAGTCCGGAAGTTTTGGATATGTTACTTTTCCTTTGTATTTTCTTTTGCAGCAGCATTGTCTTTCATAAATACAAACTGTGCTTTTCCGTATGGTGCTTCGTATCCTTTAATCGGATATGCAAAGTCATAATTTACATCTTCAGACTTGGTGTCGATATATTTTGAGAAGTTCGGAAGCTTGTCTGTAAATGGTCCGTACAGCATGTTTTTCTCTTTTGCTGATTTGAAGTTCTCACCGTTGATCCAGATCATATCAATGTCACCGTCTTTTTTGTTTGCTTCCATTTCTCCGGATAACTGGCTTAAGATCTGATCAATATCCATCGGAACACGTTCCATCTTGATATCGTATTTTTCTTTCATATCCGGTGCGAATACGTCGTCCAGCCATTTATTCAGGACTTCATCTCCACCCCATCCATAAAATGTTACGGTTGAGCCTTTGGCTTCCTTTTTCATGTCATCAAATGACATCTCTTCCACTTTCGAATTTTTCTTGTCCGAAGAGTCTTTGCTGCTGTTGCTGCTGCATGCTGCAAGTGAAAGTGTCATCGTAGCTGCAAGCAACACTGACAAAAGTTTCTTTTTCATTGTGTCTCTCCCTTTGTATCATATATTTATGTAAATTTTATTTACATACAAAATGTATCTTTCAGAAACTGATGCATCTTCTCCAGAAAATCTGTGTCCAGATATGCGTTCAATTTCTCAAATGTAGACTGGTTAAATAACATTTTCCCAGGCTCTCTGTACTGTACCCATGCCATGGCACACCATGTAATTCCACGCAGGCAAGTGATTCCTGTAAACTGCATGGCACGTTTCTTCAATCCTGTGACATCGAATCTTCCGGCAACCGCCCTAATATATGTATCGAGGAAATCTAACATCTCCTTTCTTTCTAACAGCACATCCGTCTTCCAGAATGTCGTTGTCGGTGCCAGAAAATGTCCGAGGTCCTGCGCCGGATCGGCATATAACGGTTTTTCCCAGTCTACGAGATAAGTATATCCCTTCTCATCTACAAGGAAATTCGTATTGTTCAATTCTGTATTGACGCAGCACTGGTAAACCGTCTCATTCGGAATGCTTCTTACAATCTCCCAGCCCGTATCCGACATCTCAGGAGAATCCGAAAA
>OGMW01001837.1_pt1 | contig 16592 bp, 15 predicted proteins | sample 1573281 | NCBI WGS metagenome assembly OGMW01 (sample SAMEA2581907, study PRJEB24529) | metagenome | biome: Human gut stool | place: China | collected 2011 | reverse complement strand
TTTATCATAGAAGGACCTTATGATGGTTATTTTACAGAAAAAGTTTCACAGGCTCGTTTGGAGTCATTATCTCAAAATTTAAGTGTTTGTGGAAGGACGGATGTTGTACCGTTTACGAAACAAATATCCTATACCATCTCTTTCCAGCGTCTTTTTACAACCAGACCATATTCAGCATTTGATTTCGGCAACTCTTCACCTAATATCTTCTTTACACATAAATAGGGCAAATTAACTCCCGCATAATAAAACACCGGGATGCCTGCAGTTATTCTCGGATTACATTCCATGATGATGGGCGTTCCATCAGATCTTTCTTTTATATCAAATCCTATATTACCATCTAGGCATAGATCAGCAATGATATTAGCGCACAGTTCTTCTATATCCGTCCGCTTAACCACTTGACTGTCTAACATGATACTATTTTCCATGCGCAAACCCTTTCTACAACAGCACTCTAGGACTTTACCATTATCAGCTAATGCATCAACAGTAAACTCCGTTCCAGAAAGGTATTCCATAATCAGCAATTCGGGGAAGTTTTCTTTTTCAGCCAAGATTTTACGGAATTCCTCGAATTTCATTTCACTTGAAGAAGGCTTTTCATTAAAAAATTTGTCGTACGAAGAGGTATTAGCATTTAGAATTCTAAAACCACGACTCCCGCTTGCATTCGTTGCTTTTACGCACACTTTTTTTTGAGGATATCCCAGCTTAATGACCGCTTCATCCAATTCATTGAGCGTTTTAACCGGATAGAACCGTGCGCAAGGATATTCTCGATCATGCATAAATGTCAGTAATTTCAGCTTGTCATTGGCCACTCTGAGTCCGTCTATATTGGATACAGATATTTTGGTTCCGATACCTTCAAACTTATCTCGGCTTACTGATAACTTTTCAAGTTCAACCGACATGATTGGTAGAACCACATCGACTTTCTCTTTTTTACAGATATCCAAAAGAACGTTAATATAAGACGGATCATCTCCGCGAGGAACAGCATAATAAGCGTCTACCATGTTAAGCATTGTCGGATCATCGCTCATATCTGCTCCAATTAATCTGATGTTTCTTTCCCCATTATACCTTAAACACGCCGTAGTTCCAGGCATAAATACATTACCTGCCGCCGTTATAAGAACCGTTATATCTTTCATACATTCACTTGTATGATAATTAGGAAGTTAATTATCACAGGTTTCCTTTCTTTTAATATCGTGGTTCAATACATTCAGATACCGTGGACTTTTGATGTTGCCCTGTAGCTATGACTACTCGAAGGAGTGTATTGCAGCTACCCTTATCTGAATTGTTTATAGCTGGATGTTGCCGGATTAATCCGAGTACTTATTTCCGTCAAGTCTACGATGATAATTGCTAGTGGATATCACGGTATCAGACTTTAGAAAGGGAGGTACAACCTCATAATTCTCGTAGACATTGATATTGCCAAACTTAAACACTCTGCCTCAGCCATATCTTCTGATGGCGAAGAATTAATCAAGCCGTTCAAATTTACAAATGACAACGATGACTTCCAATTGCTGATTTCCAAGCTAGATCCTCTAGACAAGGACAGCTTCATCATTGGTCTTGAATCGACGGCACTACGGCAACAACCTTGTTCGATATCTTGTTGTTAAGAATTACAAAGTGTGTGTGTTGAACCCCATCAAGACTTATACTATACGTAAAAACAACATTCGCAAAACGAAGACTGACAAAGTCGACACATACATCATTTGAAAAACTCTCATGATGCAGAAATCTCTCAGATAGATTTGTTGTTTAAAAGCCCCACCAGGGAGCCTTATTAAGGTTACCCATTTTTGCCACGAAAAGGATTAATTAATTTCTAGCTAATTTAAGCTTGACTTTTCATAGCTGGTCTCCTTGCTTAAAAGCAATATGTTACTAAAATATCATCATATGTTTCTTTACCTTTTATCAGAACATCTTTATTATCTGGTGTAACTGCAATCATTGCACAGTTGGGTCTAATAAATGGAGGTTTTAAAACATTAGAATATCCTCCTACATTTCCAAAAACTATATAATCTCCGACAGCCAATTTGCAAGTCACATTCCTGCGCATTACATCCTGTTCCAAACATGTATAACCAGTAAAATCAATATTGGAGAACTCACTTTGCGTACCACCCGCTGGAACAATTCTAATCGGCAAGTCTTTTAGCGTACATGTTTCTCCCAAATTATGTTCACTACAATTTAAGACCGCAAAAGCCTTACCCCTTATGGTTTTTATTGCATCAACCTCCGATATGAAATCAACGAAATGATTGATAAGCGTCGTTCCCGGTTCTGTTATCAAAATCGGCTTACTCTCTTCAGAAAAATCAGCATAATGTCTCGCAAAAGCACCGGCGACAACCGTTGCGTATTCGTGATATGACGGCACATTTTCAAATTGTTCAGCGAATTCTGGATCCATTGTACCAAACATTCCGCTTCCCAAATCGATGTACTGCGGTGGCTGACAAAAGTATTTGTCAGCCAGTGCTAACATCTTTTCCGCCCTAAGTTTCCATTTTTCTATGCTCCTGCATCTACTTATATGGCAGTGCAGACCAACCACAGAAATATTCAATTGCTCTCTCAAAAGCGAAAATACGCAGTCCAATTCATTTTCGTCTATACCAAACCTCGATATAAACGATTGGTCAACATCGACATTAACTCGAACTGCCACCTCGAACTTTTTATCTTGATGTTCCTGTGCAATTTGAGTTAGCGCAATTGCTTCATGCATATTATCGATCTGAATCTTGCAACCGTCCAGAAACGCACTTACACCATCAATTTCTTTATTAGGACCATTAAAAATAATATTTTCACTTTTATATCCCGTTTTTTGGGCGATATAATACTCCATTCCTGAGACAACTTCAGCAAATCCTCCCAACTTTTTTACGAGAGAGACAATATATGGAGAATAATTTGTTTTAAAAGAATACGCTATATTATACTTAGGATATATGCTTCTAAATTCTTCTTCTAAATTCTTATAATTCTGGACAAATGCTTTTTCATCAAAAACATATAATGGTGAGCCATATCTCTGAACAATTTTTTTTATGTAATCAAGGTCATAAGTTTTCATTTTTATCCCATTCAATTTAGCAGTATGACAGTAAAGAATATTATTCTTGCTTTATCTACCAATTAATTTTGTGCCCCTACCAAAGTCCATCTCAATTCTAAGAACCTCAAACGCTTCGGCAAACTTCTTTCCAATTTCATAGCCTCTAAAGCCGCATCTGCATCTGACGCCTTCAACCCAATCCTCTCCTGAGAACTTATTATATTCGGACTTATGTTCTCTTAAAGAATTAAGTTTCTTCTCAAGCGTATCCTCGATATCCACATAAAGGTCAGGCTTAAATGCGACATAGGATCTACCGGAAGGTGTAATTGGCTCGTAAAAAAACACCGTATTTCTCCTTCTGGCAGCAGCAATTGTAGCATTTGAAACGCCCGCATGTGCTTGATGAGTATCGAACGGATGATGCGTGAAGATAACATCCGGATTGTAATTGGTAATGCAAACATCAATTGCGTTCACAACATCAGACCGCCAAGGAATATCTTTGGTGGGGAAATCCAAAATCTCAATATCCTGAATTCCAAGAGCATGCAACGCATTGGTACCCTCTCTTACGGCGACATCATTTTCTCTCTGAACTTCACCATTAATATTGGTATACCCAGATTTACTCATGATGAGAACCTTTACTTCATGTCCATTTTCAATTGCTTTAGCAAGTGTCCCCCCACATGCAATTTCAATATCATCCAAATGTGCTCCAACAGCTAAGATTTTCATACTACATTTTCCTTTCCACTAAATAAATTATTTATTTTTTAGTAACCCCAATACGGTAAAGAAAACTTTGATTTTTTTCTTTATGTAGATTTTGGGATTAGCTAATGCAATAGAGTGTTCAAATCCTTTATTTATATTTCCAAAGAATCTATATCTAGCCTTGGTTCTATTTGATGGATGCTTTAACTGCTCATTACAACAAATCGCATCATCAATGTCCACATCGTATAGTGTACTATTTGACTTTTGAAGCAACCATTTTCCTTTTTCTGACTGACATAAAATCAAAGAGATTCCTTTATTCTTTTCATTCACAAGTTCTGATGACCACGAATCCCCTAGTGTAATATCGGACACTCTGTTTACGTCAGCAAACTGGCAGTCATAGCAATTTTCAGTGAAAATAAGCTGGTCTAAAAAAGCGTATGAATAAAAATCCTGAACATTGACAGGTTTAATTGCATTTCCGTTTATTATCAAGCCCCACCAATTTTTCTTTCTGAATTCAATTTTTTCAATTGTCTCCCATGCTATTTGATTTTCTTTTAAAAAGAGCGACAAGAGCTTAGGGGAAGGCGTACCATGGCAAATCAAGTCGACTGTATAGAGGTTTTGTGGATCTTTTATATAGTTCAACAGACCTGCAACTTGACATGGCAACCCCACAAATAAAACCTTATGTGTTTTCAATCTTTCCCTAATATCTATATATATCTTTCCGGGATTACTTTTCACATATTTAGAGCCTGCAAATCTAGGTATATCATTTATATTATTAGTCAGTTCAAAGTGGAAAGCACCGTTACTGAAAACGCAACTTGAAACATATCCACCTTCATCAATAAATGCTCGCATAATAGCCGTGGCCAATCCACCAGATGCAGCATTTTCTCTAAATTTGTCAGCGGCCCATCCTTGTTTCCATAAAATAGGTTTTTTCCTAATTACCTTATGCACCTGAGGGCATACATCTCTGCAAGCCCCACACTTTATGCACCTTGAAGAATCAATGAAAGCGTTATATGACTCAAAATCATCCAAAATTGAAATACAGCCTTTTGGACACTTATTTATGCATGCCATACATCCATTACACTGATTCTGGGCGCAAACTGTTCGGTTTAGCTCAGTCATACTATATCTCACCTAATTCAATTATTCTCTCCATCACTGTGTTTTAAATAACTTTCAAAATAGTTATCAAACAGCTTTAAATCAGAAATTCTCTTCCTGTTCAACTTTTCATCTACATCTTTCCATTCGATTTCTGTTTCGTGACTACAAAAAGAAAAATCCGAATTTTGATCAATAAATCGCTCAGTTAGACCAACAACACCTAGGAGATTCAATATCCTAGCATTCTGTGAGGAGTCTTTTGCTTCTTTTGGAACAGTCCAAAAATTCTTATGAAGCATTATAGAAAAAGCAGTCATGTGGAAAGAATCCGTAATAACGTAATCCGCAGCATCAATTAGTCCAATCCACTCATATGGATCAGCATCCCACACTGCAACCGATTCCTTTTCTATCATTTTGTCGCGATTTTTATAAAGACCATCGATTTGTGGGAAATATAACAGCTTTTTCCTTTTACTTTTTGCAAATGCTAGAGCTTCTTTTCTTATAAAGGCTGATTCGCCCAAAGTATATAAAAGTACATAGTTGCTTTTTTCTGTACGACGCATTCTTTCCTTCCATACGTCTCTTCCCAGCAGTAAAGTTGGATCTAAAATGCAGTAAACATCTCTATCCAATATATTTGATAGCTGATGTACCATGTTATATTCCCGTATGGTAACAAGCTCAAATTTTCTCAGATTGTTTTTGTATAGTAACTGTTTTTCCGCAGGTATTGTATCTCTACAAATACTGCTGGCAATTGCGATGCAATGCTTATCATCGGATACAAAGTCCAACAAATACCTTGGATTCAAGAAATCGGGATTCCATATTTGATCGCTCCCTGTTACGAACAAATCAAATTTAGAACTAAGTTCTTCAAAATCCTCTTTGCATTTTATTTCTCTACCATCTAACGCATAATTATAGTCACTATTAAATTTTCTAACCATATCGCTTTTTTTTGCAAGCAGCCTCTTGACAGGTAAAGCTCTTATTTTACTTAGAGCAATCTTAGCATGACGCCTCCAAACTATTGGTGAAAGCACTTTTTTAACTATAATCTTCGAAGTCAGTTCCCCATGAGGATAATAATTAGGCAAATAGACATTAGTATTGTATCTATTTTCCAACAATAGGGTCGTAGCACGGCATTGAAGCATCGTCCCATAATTTGTAGAATCATACCACGTCATCAATAGCACATTCTTACACTTTTCATTCATGATAATATAACCTCCTCTCTGCTCATTTAAGTCCTTTAGTTCTTATTACGGATTTAAATATATTTACAAGTTCATTCCAGTAAATAGCTATTACAACTATCAGTAAGCATAAATCAGCAGTATAATAGATATAATTCGGACAATAAACAAAAATACTACTTGCAAGCAAACAAACAAGCGAAACATTATGTTTCTTTGTGAAAACCTTCAACTTAATATACTTCTGAATGTCAAAATAGCGATACATAAACACGGCTACATAACTTGCCGCAGTAGCAAGTGCAGCTCCCATAGAACCGATCTGGGGAATCAGGACAAGATTCAAAAGCACATTTATAAGTGCACCTATTGCACCGGATTTCATAAAACCTACGCTATCCTTATTCACAGTATATGAAACAGAGAAAAAAGTGGCCAATATGAGAATACATGTTCCTGCAATTAATGGTGGCGTACAAATCCAAGCCTCATAATATTCAGGAGAAACATAAAATCTGATAAAACCCTTAATCACTGCAAGCAATGTAATTCCGGAAATTGAAACCGAGATAAATAAATAGTGAAGAATTTTATTGTTATATTCATTTCGGTCTTTACTTTCGTTTTCCTTAATTGCAGAATAAGAATACGCCTGATTAAAAATAGTTGAAATTGTTGATACCAGAGAAGGGATCTTTGAAGATACAGCATACAAACCAGAAACTGATAAGCCCATAAAATAGGTAATCATAATCCTATCAGACGAGTTGATAATCCACCACATAAAAGATGTCGGGATCAGAAACACAGAGTATCTTATCATTTGATTGTATAAAGCTCTATCGAATGCAAATTTTTTTAGTATTCTTCCAACATTTCCCACCACAATTGAGTACAGACTTGTTATAACATTCGCTGAAATATAAGCCACCAAGTAGCCTTTTATTCCCATATTGAATTTCATAAGGAAAGCAATATTGAACAATGCAATAGCTGTAGTCCTAATAATATTGCCAATTGAAAATTCCAGTAATTGTTCTTTTCCTCGTAAGTAGCAAAGAAAAATATCCGTTGCACCATATGATATGGTATAAAGATATACATAGTACTTATAGATAGCCAATGGTGGATAACAATCTACCAAAGGGATAAGCAAAAGACCTATTACCGCTGATGCGCCTATAGTGACCAGACCAATCGATAGCAACTTATTATCATCAGCATTATTATCTAGCGCAAAGCGCATAATTGCTTCATTTATATTCAATATGAGTATCGGTGCAAGAAAAGAACTTATTGTAAAAATCAGATCGGTTGTTCCATACTGCTCGTTCGTTAATACATACGTATACAACGGAACTAAAAAGAAATTGATTATCTTTGTTCCTATATTACTAAGAGCAAATATGGCAGTATTTTTGATCAAGTATTTTCCCCTACTGTTCATTAAGGTTTTCTCCTATATTTATTAATGCTTCGTCTCGATTTGAAAAAAACAAAAATGAAACAACAAAGAAAAACAAATATTTAAATGGTATTTCTACAATAGAGCAAACACAAAATGTCAAAAAAGAAATTTTAAATCCCCAATACTGATCCTTTTTGTTTGAATTTTTGAAAGCCAAATAGACAATTGCCAATAAGGTAATTGTTCCAATCGCACCATAATCAATAAGCGACTGCATAATACCATTTTGCGCATTTCCAACTTCCGTCACTATATTTACGATGTCGCTATTATATCCATATCCAATAAAGGGATGTCTTGCGTAAATATTATATAGGTTACTATAAATATATGCTCTACCTGTCAATCCTGCTGTTTTTCCAAACCATTCTGTAACAATTTTATATACAAATGGATTTTGCATTACGGCTGTAATATTCATGGCAACCATACCTGGAACTGCAATTAAAAGCACCGCTACGATAGGATTGTTTATAAATTTTCTAATCTTCTTAATTGTTCTCCCTGAGAAAAAAAACAAAATAAGCATTACGCCAAAAGCCACCAATGTTGTATAACATCTTGTCAAGTATGAAATCAAGAGTGCTAATATGATGAAGCACAAAATCAGAATAGACTTTTTCAGCTTTTTTTTCTTAAAATCATAAAAATTGTAATATGCCAGCCCTATTAGAAATATAAACAAATAGCATGTAGCATATTTATTTCCAAAAACATATATAACTTCTGCACCGTAATTATTCGCAGATTTCGCTTTCACAAACACAGAAATTATAGAAATACCGCAACAAATCAGTGTTAAATAGTAGTACACCTCCACCAGATGATCCTGCATATTTTTTTTCATAGTGTAACACACACACGCACTTATCAACCAATAGCACGATGCGTTTAGAATTCCATCAAGTAGTATCTTTATATTAGATGACCCTCCAATAAAATATACAACACTTGAGATCAACATTAAACAAGGCAAAATTATAGTTTTATTAAAAAAGCTTTTTGTTGAGTGGCTCAAGAAATATGACGCAACTATACCCATTGATATAATTTTGAGTATTTGTTGTATGACTTGAGGCACAGCATAAACTTTTACGACTGAAAAATACAGAAGAAAAATAACAATATCATACAATTTGACCCGAACATTTTTTTGCAAGTCTATCACTCCTTTCAAATTATACTTTAGTATATTTGTATATGAATTGCATCAGCCGAACCTCATATATGGCAAGAGGTTACTAATCCTCACTAAGCCTCTCATATATTTTTTCTAGGTTCCTCGTTGCATTTTTAATATCGTAGTTTTCAATAACTCTGTTAATGTTTTCTGCAGCGATTCGGTGTCTTGCATTTGAAATCACTTCATTAACCCATAAATCAACATTAAAGCGATCTAAATATTGTACGGTACCACTTATATTAGTCTCAACCGTTACATCTGAAGATACAAGGCATTTTAATCCGTTTGTTTGTGCTTCAACCAAAACAAATGGAAAACCCTCGCCAAACGATGGTAAACAAAAAACATCCATTGCAGAATAATACTCATTTGCATTATCCACTACACCAGCAAATATAGCACGGTCGACAATTCCAAGCATTTGGGCTTTATTTTGAAGTTCTTCCCGTATATCTCCATCTCCAACCATTAACAAATAAGTATTTTCGATCTCATTCACTTTTTTTAAAACATCTAATAAGAACGATTGATTCTTCCATTTTTCTAGGCGCCCAACAATTCCTATTACAATTGCTTCACCGACATTATACTGCTCTCGGATCTTATTCCTACTTTCCATCGAAAATTCAAACTTTGATGTATTAATAGCATTAGGAATCATTGCAAAACTATCCGATTGAATTCTTTTCTTGAAGAATTTCATCTTTGCAGAATCGGTAGAACATGCCATAGCATAATCAATATTGTAATCAATTATGTTTCTTAATAACCACGATGACACTTTATACTTTAATGTATCTTTCGGCTCCCCAACACTATGTGCATGACCTATAATTTTCACTCCCAATGAGCTCTTTGATGCAAATGCAATTTGCGCCATAAACTTTAGCGAACAGGAATTAATATGAATGATATCGTAATCACTTTGTTTCAAGAAACTATTAACCCTGTAAATATTCCTGAGATAATCTTTTTTATTATCTGTTGAAATATGTATAACTTTTCCGCCCGTAGCCCTTATTTCGTCTGCATAATACAATTCATCTCCTGATAGAATCATAAAGTCTGCATGAAATCTATTTCTATCAAGGTTTCTGTAATAGTTCATTACAAACGATTCTGTTCCGCCATTTTTTAAATCATTAAGTGCATACAAAATTTTAATCATTTATATATCCTCTAAAGAATGCATTCATAATTTCATTATTCTACTTGCTCTAGGTGCTACATATAGACTATTCGACTCCAATTTTCCTCCAACGACGGAATTTGCTCCAACAATTACTCTATTCTCAATCTTACTGCCCGCTGTAACAACGACATTAGTTGCTAACCAGCAGTTATTCCCTATTTCAATCGCTTTTGAGACAAATCTTCCGTTGCAGCCTTTATAATCATGATTATGGTCATATATTGAAACGTTATCCGCAACCAAGTTGCCATCGCCCATTTAAAAAGTCGCTCGAAGTACTATCCTGCAGTCCATTCCAAAGTAGTTTTTGCTTCCAATTACAGCAGGGTTAGAGCTATCCATAACAACTATTCTACAATTATCTGACAAATACGTCCCCCCCTATTTGAAGAGAGCAGTCCTTGTCAATAGAAATATCCACGCCTTTTCCGAAATATACTGGTTTTCTACTCTTCGAATAATCAAACTTCAACTGATTGCGATATCTTACTTTATACTTAAATACTCTTAAGGCAGATTTTCCCCATTTAACAATCTTATTAAAGTCCACTATTTCAACCTCAGCTTATCATATTCAAACATGTCAAATATTGTCTTTCTAAAAGTTTTACATCATTATCTATATCATATTTCATGATGCTATTTCTATTTGCTTCATAAAATTCTTCTCTGCTACTCTGGTCAAATCTTTCCTGTGCCAAAACACTCTCAATCCATTCCTTTTTATCACACAATGAAACAAACTGGATATTGTCACTTAATATTACATCTTTTGGTACATTGTCAGATACTATGCATGGAAGCCCACTTATTTGAGCCTCAAGTGCTACTATACCAAGACCCTCAAATTTTGACGGAAACACAAAGACATCCATAGCAGAATACATCTTTGCAGTTTCCTTTGTTTCCCCATAAACGATAATTCGTTCTTTATTAGGGTGCAAACTAACCATCTGTTTAACTTTTTCAAAATCAGGTCCGTCGCCTATTAAAAGTAACCATGCATTTAAATTGATTGTCGCAACACTTTCAAAAACTCGCAAAAGAAATTCATGATTTTTTTGCGAATTAAAGCGTCCAACATGACCCATAACAAAATCCGAGTCCTTTATGTGGAGTGCCTCCCGGATTTCTTTTCTACTGTCACGGTTAAAAACAAACTTCTCCGTTCGAAATCCATTGTAGATGACGGTAAATGGTTTATTATGGAATAACCACTTTCCTGCCGCATCACTACATGCAAATCCATCTGTATATAATAGAGAAAAGAATGGATAAAGTAGCTTATGTACTTTCATATTAGAGCAGGTTGTATTATGGCTATGTGCGATTCTAACCGTTGTTCCACTCAACCATGCCAAGAACAGCTCCACAGTCATTGTTGCACTATTTCCGTGAACATGTACAATATCAAACTTTTCGTCCCTCAAAACTTCAAATAGTCTTTTGTAATAATGTCTGCTCTCTTTTTTTCTTGACGGAAGTTCAGTGATAACAATGTTGTTTTGAATTGCATCTTGGCGATGCACTGGATTGACCGGTGTTCCTGCAATAATATGAATTTCAAATTCATACTTATTCAATTCCCTACAATAGCTTAACACAACATTGCTGATTCCATTCATATTCAAATCATTGACAAGCATAGCCAATTTGATTCTTCGAAGCACTATCTCTCTTCCCTTCTCAAATTCGTTTTAGATACTTTACGATTTTAGCAGGAATCAACGATTTAATCCTATCCTTCAGTTGAATTCCGACTTCCAATGTTTTGATAAAATCTTCTTGATTGATACCTTCATAGAAGCTATCCCTTTCTGCGGGACGTTTAGTCGGATGCACTAAATTTCCCTGTTTGGCCATAGCTTCTTCCAGAGTAGCATCGATAACCAATGCTTTGCTCTTTATACCATCAAACAATTTTTGGCCTTTTTCTGTATTTACAAAAACACTGGAAACGCCTTTTTCTGAATAAAACTCCGGGTGGCTCTTTCCGATTCCCCAAAAGTCTCCAATCGTCAAATCTCCCACTCGATGAATATTAGCATATGCACACTGATAGCAACATTCACGATAGCAATCACCACTCATGAAATGTTTTCCATAGCGATCAAGAGAGAGTGTCTTTGTCTTTGTCTTTGTCTTTGTCTTTGTCTTTGTCTTTGTCTTTAGAAGATACTGTGTTCCCCAGCCTCGTTTATCTTTTGAGCGAAAATTATAATATATGATTTTTCCATCTGTCTGTTTATTCTGAAACTCCAAATATTTTTTGAAAAATTTGGGTGACGGTACGCCATGACAAATCAAATCAATGGTATAAAGATTCTCATAATCTTTTTTTAAGAACGAATGCAGTCCGTCAATTTGACAGGGAGTTCCTGTATAAAGAACTGTTTTTCCAGCCAGCAAATCTTTTTGAACCTGTGAATATGTATTTCCCGTATCTGATTGCACATACTTGGATGACTGAATCTGAGGTAAATCGCTCAAACAGTCTACTCGTATATGTTTTACACCAAAAGACTTATCATAGGAGACTCCATATGCAATGCCACTCTCTTTTATGATTTCCTGTGCAGATAAAACACCTACGCCACCAGATGCAGATTGCATAATTTGCGCATCATTTTTATTTCTAAATGCAAAGACCTTCAATGGTACTACCGAAGAATTTTTCGGTAATTGCGTTGGACAATGTTTTACACATAAGGCGCACTCAATACACCTTTCTTCATCAACATAAGGATAAAGGAATCCATCCTCATGTTCCTTCATAGTAATTGCTCTTTTAGGACAAACTTGTTCACAGCTTCTGCAACCAACACAACTATTTTTTACATTAGATATATTTTTCATTTCATCTCAACTCATCCAGAACTTTGTTCATATACTGAACAGATTTCTTTCTTTCTTCCATAAGTATCGCATGTACCGCATCAAAATCCGTTGCAATATCTGCTGCATCTATTGGAGGCATCTCGTCAAATCCCCTTTTCTCCGTATGTGTCAATTTCAAGACGCTACGAAGTCTTGCACTCGCTTGTTCTGGGAAAATATCAATAAACCTCGTTCCAAAAATCAAAGAAAAAGCAGTAGCATGAAAAGAATCCGTCACAACATATTCCGCATCTCGAATTAATCCAAGATATTCTTCAATCGTAGGACACCAAACCAAATGCCCAGAACGAATAATGTCATGCCAATTATAGCTAATATTCAATACTTTCAAATTGTATTTTTGGGCTAAATTTTCCGCATATTGATCGATCCTTTTATCATGATGCAAATTGTATGTAACAATATATTTCTTATTTTTATACCGATTCGATATATACGGTGTCCAAGTTTTCGCATCAAATAATAAAGTTGGATCAAGTACCTGTGTCACATCAGATATTCCTATATCTCGAAGAACTTGTACTCCACTATCTTCTCTTACAGAAATATGCTTATACTTTTCCAACATCGGAATAACTTCACGTTTTTCATCATCTTTTAGCTTATCGCTTCCTATGCTGCTTGCATAAGAAAAACGATAAGCGTTATCTGGCAAAAAACTTAAATAGAATGGACGATCAATACCTTCATTCCAATGACTATTCCATACTTGATCACTACCAGTACAATAAGCATCTGCTTGCGGGAGATCACTTATCAAATCCTGTTCAGAATAATATGTTATGTCTGTCAAATTTAAATACTTTCTTAAAAATTCATCAAATATTAGATGCTTTTTATAATATGATGGGGCAATTGCAATCTTAGCCATCAATAGCAGAATCAGATTGTTCCTTAGTTTATTGCTTTTACTTTTTAGTCTCTTTAATAGTCCCTTGCTACTATATCGCTCTGGATAATAGTCAATAATCTCTGTGTCACAGCCCAATTCATTCAGAAACATTTGCGTAGCTAAAGTTTGAAGAGATGAACCATAATTTCGTACTCTGTGTAATGTAATAACATCTATTTTCATTGTAAGCTCACTTTCGTTTGTTTATATAGTATCTAAATAATCCCTTATAGCCTTTATCATCTGTTGTCTTTGAGATGTATATTTAGCAAATTCATGAGTTCTTGCTTTTCTTATGAGCAAATCTAATTCAATGTTTTCTTCATACATCATCACATAGTTTTGTTTGGAGAATGACTGTGCAATTTGAACTTGATGATCATCAACATGCTCTCCATATTTTGCCAATCTCGGTACAACTATCACTTTTTTATTATTCTTTATACCTGTAATGATTGTTGCTACTCCGCTATGCGTTATTAGCAAATTACTGTTTCTGATTCGATCTTCAAATTCATTTTTATCTAAAAACGAAGCATATTTATAATTTTTAGGCCTATAATCGGAATTACCAATTTGTGCAAAAACTGTTTCCTTAATTTTTCCTTCATCCAACAATTGATCAATCATTTGTAGTAATCTATTAAATTGAAATTTTTGTGTGCCAAGAGCTACAAATATCATAATTCATCCTCAAAAAATTCCGCCCACATACTTCGCCTTTGGATATAGTTTCAGCAATGACTCCCACTGCACCAAAAACAAATCTGCTAACGGATAGACAAGTTTACCTGTTAGTGACTGATTATTAACCCGTGCAAAAGATTCTATATAAATAACTTTAACACTTCGCATTTTTGCAAACACACAAAAAGGGAACGCTATTAAAGCCCCTGTTGTTATTATAAAGTCTGGTTTCTCAGCCTTCATGATTTTTGAGGCGCTTTTAAACAGCTTAATAAAGTGAAATAAAAAATTCTTTTCATGTCGGTTTATCTGAGGAAGCGTGTATATTTTTTTTAGATTAGAATCTTCTGCCTGGCCACCTTCCTCTGTAATATAAAGCGTGTCATACTCGTCTGCAATTTCCTTCAGACACATGAGTTCTTCCCAATGCCCTCCTGATGATGCTATAAAACACGCTTTTTTAGTTTTTTCGCAACTCATTGCCATTCTCCTCTGCCTTGCACATTTTGTTTTCATTCAAACTCTCCCCCGGTATGCTGTTCTTCATTGCACGACAACAAGCCTGTATACAGATTGCAGCAGCAATCTATACGCAGGCTCGCCTTCGTACCTCCTTATTCTGTTTTCTGCTCTATCAGCTTTCGCTGTGGGTGGGTTAAGTATAGAGCGCAACCAGAAGCCATTAGCACCTGAAATCACGCTGGCCGTAACGGCACCATGACAGACAGAAACAGGTTGAGGTGAAAAGGTCAAGCCGCGTAAACTCGCATGAAATCAGGATTTTTTCTGGTTGCCCATATTATTTCACACTCCCCTTTACTCGTAACAACGTCCAATTCCCATACATTCGATTTTGGGATCATTTCAACCAATACAAATAGCGGATAGGTTCGCTCACTTGCCCGCCGGCAGTCACCCATACTCATTGTCAAGATTTCTTCCTGCGTAGCATTTCTGCCGTTCAGAAAGATCAGTCGTTCATTCTTCGGGTAAGAAAATATGAACTTCGGGTCGCGGAGCCTTTCGTTCTCTGCCGTACCCTCGTCCCTATTAAGACAGCCGCGTATTATTTCGCACTCCCCGTGAATTGTTACAATTACCTTTTTACCGAATATCTTCGGCATCCACGAAAAAAAGGCAGGACCTTCTGCATGAATATGCACGATATCATAATTTCCTAATGCACTGTAAAGAACTGCAAAAAAAAGCGGAGCTCACAGCTGCAAGACCTTTATATTCGACAGGCGGAACAAACCTTTGTTTGATTCTTATATCCTCTAGAGTGTCAATATTATCATATTGAGCACCACTTACATGGTGTCCAGCTCTGTTATAGCAAGTTACCAAACACCCTTTCTCGACCATCCTAGTGCAAAGTTCTTTTATGACAATTTCAATTCCGACTTCTCTTGATAGCCGTTTATGGCCGAATATAGCAACTTACAAATTTCCTTGCATGTTGCTCTCCAATCAACTTTATTTTTCCTTTTTAGAGTGTAGATGGTTTTTATTCATCCAAATCTTAATAATAAAAAAGACCTGCATTCAGATTTTCCTCTCTCAATGCAGGCCACTCATCCCATCTTTATCATCGTTTTCGGATACCTCAACCTCAAATAATTGTTATTATTTGGACTAAAAAAAGTAACATCCTACTGCTTTGTATATAATACCATTTTCCCTGCCAAACTGCAACCCCTAAAATGAAATTTACATATTTTCCTTATTTTTCTATTAAACTTCATATTATGAGTACCGGTATTGGCTATATTGTATTTTCAACATTATACATGAAGCAGTACTGATATCCTGCTTCTATTTTTTTCTAAACATTAGTAGACAGCATCTGCATGTGGCATTTCTTTGCGCCATCATGTTTCCAATGGCAATTCTGGAATCGTGTTATCGCATCTCCGCGCATTTGTATGGGCGAGTGCCGTTCCAACAGGCGTAATAACAAATGCTGTAGACAGTTTATTCCACCATTGATGCAACGTATTTAATGCCGGATAGCTATCCCATCGAGTCATGAATGTGGACCTGTGTTAGAGTCCGATAGAAACAGCCATCCTAAGGCCAGCAGAATTAACCAATCTGA
>OGMW01001818.1_pt1 | contig 16759 bp, 20 predicted proteins | sample 1573281 | NCBI WGS metagenome assembly OGMW01 (sample SAMEA2581907, study PRJEB24529) | metagenome | biome: Human gut stool | place: China | collected 2011 | reverse complement strand
GGGGTATAATAGGGGTAGCACCACTTTGCTTCCAGTTTCCCCCAGTTGTCCGGCTGGCCGCATGGATTGTTAAATATTTCACAGATTGGCGTGTTGCACAATAACAGATATATATATTTGTGCATTATTCCATATTGTAATTTTGGGCGTGATATGCTATACTATAATTGCAAAGGGGATAAGGGGCAAGCAAGAAAGCAAGGCCCGGTTTCCTGAATTTAATAGAAAAAGGAATGAAAAAATTATGAAAAGAAAAGAATTCACTGGGAAATTATCCTACTGCGAAAGATTGAACAGCTCTTACTATGGGAATCCGCGTTATTATGGGGTATTTACAAACGAAAGAGGGGAAACGCTTGCGGGTAAAACCGCATCTAATGCGGCTTGCGCTTATGGTTTTTTGAATTATCAAAACGCCCCGCGCAAAGTAACGTATCACATTACTAGGAACGGCAATATTATTTTTGACTTTATAACGGTTCTGGTAGAAAACGAGAATACAAAATGAGTAAACGGGGCGCCGTTTTTCCGGGTACACGGGCGGAAGAAAAGCACGGCATTACCATTTCCAAAAACGCTATCAAAACCAAGTCCGCGATACGGTATTTTAATTAAGGGGGATAATTTCCATGAAATATGGCAACCTTACGACCGAACGTCGTCGCGTGTATACGCTTGAAATTGCGGACATTGACCACGAAATGCTACGCGAAAACCAGAACGGAACATATATTTATGCTGATTGCGCCGCGCGCAAAACGCTTCTTGAAAATGAAGTGTTTCAGTGGGATTGTGTCGCTTTTGGTTTTCCGAACGCAATGAACGTTTGCGAATCCGACTCCCCTGACACGTTCGACGTGGAAGTCTTTTGGCGAGACTAATCTTAAATCCGAAACGTTCCTTTTTAGGGACGTCGTAGCGAGATGAGCGCCGCTGCCTGATGATGGAAATGCTCAATATTAAAAGAGGGCCGCGCCGCCCGAATAGGTGCAGAAAGGAAAAAGCTATGAAAAACATCACTAGAACCATTCGCACGCTGACCGTCGAGTTCCCCGTCAAGACCGAAAACGGCTTTGAAACACGCACGGAAAACATTCTTGACATGGGCGCTGCCGCAATCCGCGCGGAGCTTAAGAAACGTTGCGCTGAAGGTAACGTGAAATTCCTCGGTGAATACGACGTTATCAGCGTGGATGAGCACGTGTTTTCTATGAGTATGGAAACGTTTACCCGCTTCGCTGAGAAAATCGACTAACCAAAAAAACCACAAAGCTGCGCTATCGGCTATACGGGCAGAAAGGAAAAAAGATTATGAATAATATCGTTATCAAAGGCCGTCTCATTGCTGACCCTGAAATGCGCAAAACTATGAACGGCGTCCCTGTTGCAAATTTCGCCGTAGCTGTTGACCGGACGTTCAATCGTGATGAAGCGGACTTTTTCCGCTGCACCGCGTGGCGCTCTACAGCTGAATTCGTGAATGAGCATTTCAAGAAAGGACAGGAAATTCTTCTTAGTGGCGAAATGCGTTGCGACGTTTGGCAGGATGAGGGCGGCGAAAAGCATTCGTCGTGGAATGTTCAGGTCACAAATGCTGAATTCTGCGGAAGCAAGCCACAGTCTGCTGACACGCCCAAAAAGAAAACGTATCAGAAGTAATCAAACTAGCGGGCGCGTGTAAACCACATTCGCCCGCTTCATTTTAAGATTGGAGTGTATAACCATGAAAACGTTCCTTGAATACCTTATTTGTTCCGCTATTGGCGCGCTGCTTGTGGCTATTTGTGTTTTCGTCCCTATGTTGATTGGCTGGTGATGGGCTTGTCGTCTTGTAAATACGCAAAATCATGTTTTGAGTGCCCTTTTCCAGATGTTCCGCCACGGTGCTTGTCAAACTTTGACGCAAGTGATTATAACGACGCAATCTATATTTTCCGCAAAAACCGTAACATTCAACCGTTTCCGCGCGATGAACTTGGAGAGCACGTAGAGATTAGCGCGGTTATGTCAGAGGACGACAACATTTTGAGATTGTCAATTTATTATGACAAGTTTCTAATGGCGTATTTGGATGCCGGATGGCGTTCGTTACAAAGAGCGATGCGCAGTAAATCGAATGTGTACTTTTCGATTGGCCTTGAAAAATCGTTAGGGACTAAACGCGCTTATGAAATAATTCAGGAGTGCTATAAATATTGCTATGGCATTGGCAATATAATGGCCCGCGCTATTGATTGTACGAATGGAGACATTATTTCGCGCAAGGTAAAAGATGAAATTAGCATAAACGAATACTATGCGATTTTTGATATAGTAAAATCAAAGAAAGGATTTACGCTGGTATGATTTTTGACGTAAATGAAGAAAACCTTAATCTGTTGGCTGAAACTGGTTGCCCTAGAAACTTGTGGGGAGTCAGCAATGACTTTGATTGTATGGTTTCAGATGATGACAGTTATTATGGCCGCTATAATGGCTCGGTCATCGCCACTTGCCGCGCCTGTTGGTTGAAATGGCTCTCTAAAGAAAGTGAGGATAATTGTGAAGAATAATTCTTATGTTTTCATTCCCGCAGAAGATTTTATGGTGATAAGTGAACGGTGCTGCCCACCTAATATGTCAGCTTGCAATTGTAGTTGCCTTGTTTGTGCGGATTATATAGACACAGATTGCATTGATTGCCGTCGAGAACGCCTAAATGGGGGTGGAAGCAATGGGTAAGTATGCCGCGAATAACCCTTCTTATGTTTATATTCCCACGGATAAACTTGTGGAGATAATCGAGCACTGTTGTCCGCCTTGCGTGACAGTTGACCATTGCAGTCGGCTAGCTTATGAAGATTGCGACGGCCGGTCTTGCCTTGAATGCTGGAAATCATGGCTAACGGACGGTGAATAACAATGGCGCGTAAAAGAAAACCCTTAACCGAATGGCAAAAGCAAGCCAAAAATTTCAAAGCTAGAATTCGATATTCTGAGAAAAAAGGTTATGCTATTTCAAAGCACGCGCGTTATGCTTATGAGCATATCAAGGACTATACTGCCGAAGAACTAAAGGGCTTTACGCATGAATACATCCGTGAAATTGATAGCATTTCGGAAGCTCAGTTGACTATCGAAAATTACCGCCAATTCCTTAAAGAATTTATCACCCCTGGCAAGAAGTATGAATCGCAAGGTGCGTATTTGCTCTTAGCGTGGTTCAATTCGTTACTTGATACGCGAAGTGTAAGACAAGTTGCAGAAATGATTAAGCGCGGCCTTGAAGAAGATGGTCTGCCCGACTATTCCGTGAAATACCGCGAACATGACGCTCTTGCCTACATCGGTAAAATGCAGGCATGGTTGCCCGAAGAGATGCGTTTGTCAGACGAACAAATTTATCACTATGCAAATGACTATGATAGCATTGATTGGGGCGAATTTTACGATGACTAAAAAGAAAAAACAGCAGATTGAACCACGGGCTATTGTTCCCCGCTATGCCTGTGATTTTGAAACAAGCGTTTTCGAGGGTCAGGAATATACGGAAGTTTGGTCTGCTGCGTATGTCGAAATAGGCGGAAGGTCAGAGCAAGTAACTGTTTGTAAGTCAATCAGTGAATTCTTCGACGATATGTTTTCACATGATGCCCGGCGCCAAATCCTATACTTCCATAACCTGAAATTCGACGGCGCTTTTATCCTTGACTATTTTATTTCACAACTAGGTTGGAAACAGGCATATACTCATACCGGCGAAAGCCAATTTGAGGGAACAGTCTGGGAAAACGACAAGGAAATGTCAGCGAAAAGCATTAAGTATATGATTGCTGACAAACAAGGCGTGTGGTACAGCATCGTAATTAAGGGCGCTAATGGCAAAATTATTGAAATTCGTGATAGTCTAAAGTTGCTGCCACTATCGCTTAAAAAGTTGGGTGAATCATTCAAAACAAAGCACCAGAAACTTGAAATGGAATACAAGGGTGAACGTCATGCGGGCGGCTTCATTAGCCCGGAAGAATATGATTACATAGCAAACGACGTGCTTGTTTTGAAAGAGTGTCTTGAAACAACATTTGCAGAGGGTCACACCCGCCTGACCATTGGTTCGTGCTGCTTTGATGAGTGGAAGAAAACACTAGGAGGGGATTCCATTTACAAAGAGGAATATCCTAATTTGTGGCAGCGCCATATTGATGAAGAAATATTTGGTTCTCCGTGCATTGGCCGGTATATCCAGCGGGCATATAAAGGTGGATGGTGCTATGTAAACCCAAAGTTTGCCGGGAAGCCGCAAGCCAAAGGCTGCACATTCGATGTGAATTCTTTATACCCGTATGTTATGCACAGTATGTCCGGCAATGAATATCCCGAAGGTTTGCCTAGTTTTTGGCGTGGCAATTACATACCGGAGTGCTGCACATTAGGAGAGAAAAAGAGGGATGGCGGCAGGTATAAACCTGATTATTATTTCATCCGCTTCAAATGCCGTTTCAAACTGCGGCAAGGTTATTTGCCCACAGTGCAAATTAAAGGCAACCCATTGTATAAAGGCACGGAGTGGTTGAAAACGTCCGACGTGTATAACCCACGCACAGGCATATATCATTCTACCATTATAAACTGCGACGGTAAGAAAGTAAAACCATTCGTGACGCTCACAATGACTTGTTCTGATTATGAACTATTCCGCGAACATTATGACGTGTTTGATTTAGAAATTCTTGACGGGTGCTATTTCCAGACAAGGAAAGGAATATTTGACCAGTATCTTAACAAATATAGAGAGATTAAGGAAAACAGCACAGGCGGTATTCGGTATCTCGCAAAGCTATTCTCTAACAATCTTTATGGCAAAACCGCTGCTTCACCGGATAGTAGTTTCAAAGTGGCATATGTAAAGGATGATACATCTATCGGCTTTTACCCTAATTACGCGCAGGATAAAACCCCCGGCTACATTGCTATCGGCGCGGCCATTACTAGCTATGCCCGCTGTTATACCATACGCGCCGCACAAGCAAATTATGAACATTTCTGCTATGCAGATACCGACAGCATACATCTGAATTGCAGCCCAGAAGAAGTGAAAGGAATTACAGAGCACCCACGTACCTATGGCTGCTGGAAATGTGAAAGCGAATGGGATTACGGGCTGTTCCAGCGGCAGAAAACCTACGTCGAACACGTAGTTAAAGAGAACCATGAAGAAGTGAAGCCGCATTATGACTTGAAGTGCGCGGGCATGCCTCAGCGTAGCAAGAAGCTGTTCTTGCAGTCGTGCGGCGAAGATGAAGGTGTCGAGCCTGAAAATGATATGGAACGAGAATTCCTATCTGAGCGAAGAACTATTGAGGACTTCAAGGCAGGGCTATGCGTTCCGGGCAAGCTGCGCCCAAAGAGAATTCCGGGCGGTATCGTGCTTGTAGATACAACATTTCAATTTAAGGAGGGTTAAAAAAATATGAAAATTAGTATTCCAACTTGGAGCACCCCAGTTTGTGAATGCGGTGAAAAGGCCGACGTTTATCTTTATGCTTTTGATTTAAAAGTTAGATGCCCTTATTGTGGCAAGGAAGCAAGTACACATTATTCTACTGGTTTCTACAGGTTTAGCATTAGCGATTTCGTTGACCTTGTGGATGTAATAGGCAATAAAACAGACGAATAAAAATTACACCCCCTACCAATACGATAGGGGGTATAACTATATCTAAAACACTGCTTGCTGCTGCGCGGTCGCTAATACCGATAACCTACGCCGAGCCGGTTTCACCCGGTAGCCTCTCGTCGTGGCACAACAGGGACGCGGTGCAGATACCTCAACAGGAGATTGTTTTCACGAGGGCTTCTTTGCTTTCAAGGTTTTTGAACCTGAATCTGCCCATTTCAAACTGGTGTCTCAGCAGTGCAATGAGGCTATCATAACCGCCGCCGAGAATATAGTCAACATCATGGTCGTCTGTGTTAACTGTGATTTTCATTGGATGCGTATGGTCAACAGATGGCGAACAGTAAAGCATACTTCCAAACTTATTTGCTTCCGGGTATTCTCTCACGCCATACTCATTACCGTGATATTTAATCGTACACAGGTACACATTCTTGCCAGTCATTTCTTCTACAAACGCCTGATTGTCACTAAGATATTTACCGCTATCGGAGAACCCAATGTATGCGGTTTTGCTGAACGCCTTAGAGAAACCGCTTTCGGCCTGCGCCTTTGCGGCGCTTTCATTGTAGCCCTGTTCCAGCACGAAACCATGTCCGCGCATGAACTTCACTTTATCATTCAGTCTGCTGCTGATACCCATAGCAGAATAATACGGGTTCAGAACAGTGACCGGGTTACTAATCATAATCACAGGCACGTATCTGCTTTGTTCTCCGCCGCCTCTTGCAATCGACTTGTGAATTGAAATAAACTTATTCATTTCATTGGGGCAGTACACCCCGGTTTCGCTTTGGAATTCATCGAACAACAGTACGGTCGTGTCGTTAAGATAGTGTGAATATTTCTTCACCTGTTCGGCGGAGTTGAGTGCCACGGCATAACCGCAACACTCAGCCTCACCGCCGTCTTTTGCAAGCATCAAATGGACAAAGGCTTTGCTTTCAGACATTTGCTGCGTAAGCGTATACCCCGGAAAGAACAGAGCACCAATTTCCTTGAAGAACTTGTCCGCGCAATCCTGCAATTCATACTTGTAGCGATAAATCAGGCAGAACTTTCCCTTGCCTCTAAGATACCTACGCACAACATAGCGATTAAACCATGTGGTTTTGCCCGCACTTCTGTTGCTTGTGCAGATATAGATTTCGGGCTTGTTCCCGTCAATGTCTAGCAGACTTAGCAGCTTTGTGCCATCATAATACTTGCTTTCCATTTTGGCTTACTTCCTATCCATATAGCGCTTCATTACAACAAGCGCTCTAAGCAGAGTTTCATTCAGGTTAAGGTCGCCATTACCGACACCACCAAGAGCACCGCAATCGCAGAGAGCCTTGATAGTATCTTTCCCCCAATCGGGAACTTCATTCAGATTGTGATAAACCATTTCATCTTCCTCACTTTCATGTTTAGTTTCAGGTTCGTCTTTCTCATCAGCAAGCAGAGAATAATTCGGAACACCGTACCCGCGCACGTAGCGGGAGTTGACAATCAAATTCCGCCTGCCAACTGCGTCGCCCTTGTTCCCTTCGATAACTGTGATATTGTAGCCGTTGCAGGTTTCCACAATACCAACATGGTCGGGCACTCCTGTACAGTCGCCGTGGCCGCTATCATCCCAGTCGTAGAAGATAATGTCTCCCGGCTTCGGCACATAATCGTCTCGCTCTTCCCAGCAGTTGGCAAACATATATTTGGTAATCATTTCAGGACAAGAGCACTCCGGGAATACAATGCGGGAAAATCCCGCAATGTACCCCATAGCGCTGACGAATGTAGCACACCATGCGTCGCTGTACTGCACTTTGTAGCCTCTGGGTCTAGGCTGGTTTTTGTTGTAGATATCAATAATTTCCTGCTTCTGCCCGTTATAGCTATTTGCCCCCATATAGGCACGAGCAGTTGCAACGAGAAGTTCACGAAGGTCAGCAGTAGTCATGCATACTCATCTTCTTTCATAATAATCATGTTACCATCCATCCTTTTTGATAAGTTGTTAATTAGTTAGAGCTAGGGTTATCAACTAGATACCACCCGCTAATCGTGGCATAGGACGTTAGAGCTCCCGGCGCGTCTTCGGTCAGGACTATGCCAAGCAAACCATTTTCGTTAAGATAGGCGGGGGAAACCATAGAGTTGGGAGAAAGGCCGCTCGTGGACTGAACAAAGAATTGCGCAGGAAACCCAACCGCAATTTTGGGTAGAAGTGAGATTCCGTTAATCGGGGTAGAACCGGTCATGTCGATGCCTATAACACCTGCAATGTCAGCGTCCTCAAAGCCGATCAGCGTCAAGCTAAAATAAACAGCATCAAGCCCCGGAAAATAGTATAAGTATTTGTCACTAATTGTAACCTTTCCGGATTTTGAAACAATTACCGTAGGCGACCACCGTTCTGACGCGTCGCTCCTCATGCCGCCAACCTTAATCTTAGAGCCATACACTGCGCCGTCTGCGAGTTTATCGTCAGTCACGGCCGCATTATCAATTTTTGACGTAGTCACAGCACTATCCGCGAGTTTATCGTCAGTCACGGCCGCATTATCAATTTTTGACGTAGTCACAGCACTATCCGCGAGTTTATCGTCAGTCACGGCCGCATTATCAATTTTTGACGTAGTAACTGCGCCGTCTGCGAGTTTGGCATCAGTGACAGCCCTGTCCGCAAGTTTCTGTGTGGTCACAGCACCATCCTCGAGAGAAACGGTCGAGGGCTTTTGCATTTCCCACTTGTGGCCATTAACGGACAAAATCTTTCCACTGTCGGAGTCGTCCGGGTTCGGGCTTGGGAGATAGGACTCATACAAATACACAGTGGCAGAGCCAAGCTTAGTAATACTCAGCGTGACAGGAGAATTACCAACTGTACCTGTAAAAATATAGACACTGTCATTACCTGCTGACACATAGCCAGTATTAAACGAAACAGACAAGCCGGCAGTGTTGTCGGGCAAAGTAATATTGAATTTCATCGGCTTGTTCGCCGCAAGGTTCGCAAGAATGGAATCAAAACTTTCGTCAAAAATAACCGTCCATTTTGTCGCGCCTTCTGACGCGTCGTAGCCCAAGGATGTAACTTTGGTAGAAGTTACAGTAATGGGGTCAAATTCCTTCACCCCATACTTCCATGCCGCGTCATTAACATGAGCAGAAAGCTCGATAATGCGAACAAGCATTTTATCGGAAGCCGTATCGTAATTGGACGTGACGAAAGTAAACGTCATGTGATTATCGCCGTACATATCAAATGTTCCGTTCCAGTAATCTGCATTATCGACTGTATCAATCAAGCGAACAGGCAAGTTCTGATAGTCCTTACCATGGAAACCATGGAAGTTATTATAATACCGCGCTACACTTGCGGGGTCGCAATCTTCGGCCGCTTCAATAATGTCTCCGGCCTTTCTAATAAACCGGAAACCTTCATATCTCTGAAAATCAAACAGTTCAGTGCCGAATGTTTCAATCTTCCACGTATTTGCATCCTTGTCACCGACAATATTTACTATATCAAAGATTTCGCTAGGAACATAGTCGCGCCGTCCCGCGTGAGGGTCGGGCATAAAGGTAATTCTAACCTCACGTTTAGCCGTGGAATTGTCATAAACAGTCGCCACGCTAGAGCCAAGTTCAAGCGCATTGTAATTCAGTCTAGCGTTTACGCCGACACAAAGTTTGCTTGTAACGCTAGCTGCATCGAACATCCTGATAAAGTCTGCTGGGGTGATATTAGCTGTTACAGTTTCACCGTCCGCTGTGGCAGTAAAATTAACAATACCCTCGGCAGAGGTATACGGGGTGTTAATCTCGATAATCTGCAAACCCCATTTCTCATCAAGAGAAGCCGCAGAAGCGGCCGGAATCGTGATTTTTGCAATTTTCTGACGAACGGCGTAGTCTCCTTCGCTGTCGTAAGCTGTACTGATAGGGACGATAATATTAAAGCCATCAAATGATGCATTTTCCCAATTTGGGGCATTATAGCCGCATGACGCAGCATATACTATATTACTACCTTCATCGGTGGTTTCCAATAGGGTAACAATCATGTCCCTATCTGTTACCCACTGACGCAATTCGTCTCTTTTCGGCATGGCTAGAACAGGCTTAGCCTTATGCGGAGGCGTACCGGCAAAAGCCATGAAATGAATTTTTGCGTTTGTGCTTTCAATCTTTTTCAGGCGCTCATCAAGCGCAGCGTCTGCTGCCTGTCTATCAGCGATTTCGTTCGTCAAACCCTCGTTAAGTTTATTAACTGCGTCGCCAGTGGTGTTAAGCTGACCAACTACCTTACAAAGGGTTTCGTAGTAACTCATGCTTTCGTCATACACAAGCGGGAGAATGGGCTGGCAGTAAAATCTCATGGTATTCAACATATTAACTGTGTCCATAACTTCACTCCTTTACCATACGTTCATAAATTCGGCTGAAAGTTCGCCAACCATTCTACGCTCAATATTGATAAGCGAACTAGCAACATCTTTCATAAGTTCAATTCTAGCCTTGCCGCCAGATTTACCTTTGATTGTCTCCGTGGTGTTGGCTTTTCTGTCAGACGTTTCATTATGCGATTCGGTGTTGTCGTTCTTCTGGTCAATCAATGCACGACGGGCATAGGACAGGTACGCCATGCCCGCAGCATCCTCAGCGGGTTTCACAGACACAAGGCCATTCTGCGGCGTGTCGCTGTCAAGGTTGTAATTATCAGCGGTAATAGTGTTGTTGTTTGTGCTGCCGCCAAGAGCCTTGTTGTTATAGTCACCTGTGAATGTACGTACAAGATCGGTGTCACCATACAACGCTTCAATGTCCTCAGCCGTAAAATCACGAATACTGTTGAACGTAGACTTAACAAGCTGTGTATAATACGGCGCAATTTCGGCGAGCTGCTCATTCATGTGGAACACCCAAAGTGCCGCCGTTTCCCAGCCGATTTCACGGGTATAATAGCGGGCAAGGATACGCTTACAAATATAATAGGTGGTAGGCCCATCAACAAATTCCCACGGAATGACGCAGCGCTTAAACGGTGAATCTTCTCTACCCGTGCTGCCAATGGGGAACATTTTAGGAGCGGCAATGCCGATAATTTCGTCAATCGGTTTGGTAACATCATCTACCAACGATTCACAAATGAATCTTACTTGCGTTGTGTATAAGCTCATTCTTTCGGTTCACCCCCGCCGTCAGAGTTCGGGTCAAGCCAGTCATTAACGGTGTTTCCATCGTCGTCGGAAATACCAGACGTATAAAGAGAATTAACAGAAACTTTAATATTAAGCCCGAACATTTTATTGATTTGCTCGGCGGCTTGCTGACGTGCTTCTAGCTTTGACATTCGGCAAGCGGATGTGCCAGCAGTTGCCTGTTGAATTTCGTCGGTAACAAGTCGCTCACGTTTGGAGATTGTAAGGTTCGGGACACCCTGCATTGACAGTGCTTCATTCCAAATTTCCCGTTTAAGGTCTTGAAGCTGCGCTGCCGTATAAGGTACTCCCGGATTAAGAACCTGAATGTTGTTGAGATTCAGGTCTTTGTCCCCAAAGATGATTGGGACATTCCCGTCGTACTGCATCATGAGGTTCTTAAACGTCAGGCGCTGAGATTCGGGACACGTCACGATAACCGGGGTTTTCTGCGCCGCTGCGTTAACATCAACATCGCGGTCAATATTTTCGAGGCGGTGTGCATAAACCCAAGCCTCATAAGCGGACGGAAGTCTAAGGCGGTTATTCCAGATAAGAACAGAATTGGTGTTGTCCAATTTCCATTGGTTCTTACCAACGCTTGAAGCGTATGCCACTCGGTTGATTGGTGTGTTGTACACATCAAACGGGCCATTCGCCATAACGCGCAAAGCAAGATAGCCTTGCTTGTCATAATCTTCCTTGCCCTCTAGTCGCGCTGCTTCTGAAAGAACATCATCTTTGAAGAAAACGGCACAGCCCGTAGAAAACAGGCACAACTCCAAAAAGCGCGGGTCAACGCTCGGCGGGAGATTTTCCCACGTGAACAAAGAGGTTGAAATTTCCGTTAGCTTGTTGAAGTAAAACTGATACCGGGTTGTGTTATCGTAGGCCGTTTCCCAAAATTGGCGCGAGTGAGAGCCTTTAGGGTTTCGGTATGGTTTACTCAAATTGTTATCACCTACTTAAAGCGAGTTATCGAGCGAGTAGTTGCCTACGCGCGTAAACGGGTTTCCGGCAGACAGGTCAATGCAGCGCCAGAAAGTAATACCGCGGTCATAAATCTGCACAAGCGCGGCGGTCGCGTCTGCGGGAGCACTGCCTGTAAGAGTACAGCCACAAGTCTTGACGTAATTCCATGCTTTTCTACCATTGCGATTGGGGACTTTCAGGCGGTTCGTCTTGTAACCGTACATGGAAAAGAAATCGTCGATGATTCGGGCAAACTGGCCTTGAATGCGATATGGCATATAATGAAAGCCTTGATAACCCATAGCGCAAAAAACGCTAGACGACTGCTGGCCACGCGCGTGATTTGGCTGAGTGGATGCTGTCTTAACCTGAGCAACCAAGTTGATTGTTTTGCTTAGAACATCGCCAGAAGTAGCTGCATTTACTTCTGTCAAATTCTGCTGAGCCGCCATCTGATTGGCATAACCCCCAGCAAATTGTGAAACATTGCCGGCCTGAGCCGCTGCGCCAGTGGCGGCACTAGCCAAACCCGCGCCAGCAACTGCACCTGCAACTTGTTTAACGGTATCAATAGCAGTATTAGCAACTCCAGCAGCAATAGCATACTTGTTTTGCGCAATCCACGCCTTGAAAGTGTCAACATTCCACGCGCATTGCGGAAAACCGCCCATAATAAGCGATTCCTGAAAGTTTGTTGGAAGCCCTTTATAGTTAAGGGGTATAGACGCACATTCAAGATTGCCGTTTACTACACCTACAATGTTAAATGTTGGCTTCCTATTTGAGAAGTATTCATAAGCATAGTTCGCCGCATTGCCTTGAAGATTATCGACATACACCCCGCAAAATGGAGCAGTATATAGTTTATTGTTTTTTGGCCTGTAGCCGTCAAACGTGCCGGTGAAAGCTGGAATAGAATCAACAGTATGCGGGACAAGGCCGGTAGCCAAATCGCCGGTAATCGACCAATTCATGAAAAACTTCGGGTACATCGTAATACTAACAATGCCGTCCGCTTTATTTGCTTTCGTAGCGGCCTCAATAATAGCGTTCGCTTTTTCAGTACAAGCTTTAGGGTTGGCTGGGTCATATTCGCAAAGATTCTTTGTCAGGCCGGTATAAATGCCACTATCCACGCCGCCGACGCCGCCGGTAGAAGCATCTTTAATGACCCACTTGTTATCTTCATAAACGGCTTTCCATGTAGCTAGAATACAAATTACATAATTAGTTTTTAAGAAAAGATTCGAAAAATAATCAGCATCATACACATATTCGCCAAGTTCAAAAGATTCGGGGATGAGGTTGTCACCAATCGCGTCAGTCATGGCATGCTCACGCTCAACAAAGCACTGCTCAACATTAACGTCGAACAAATACGTCTGCATGGGGTCAATCGTATAGTAAATGCGCGAAGTGGTATTACTGATATATTCAACCTGCGTAATGAACGCATAAAACCATTTTTCTCCATAACCGGTATTACGGAACATCAGGTAATTGCAGCCGAGCAGTTCATCGACAGTTTTGTCCAAGGTAATGTATGGCCTAGGATAACGCTGATATGAAACTTTATCAAAATAATACGCAAGCGTATATGTAGTAAATGCCGTAGCTTGCTGGTCTGCGCTATCAAACCAAATGGTATGGTCGAATGACGGTTCAAGAGGGACATTCTTTAGAATGAATACCTCTGAATTCGGAACAATCATCGACATGAAACCACCTGCCTTTAAAAAATTCCCGCCTACCCACCCGACTACTATTTTAACGCCGTAGCCATTCGTCTGTAACTTAGTTACTTAATAGTAACCGTACACGTCGCTTTCTTCGTCGCGTCGAAAGCGGAAGTTGCGGTAATCGTCGCGGTAGCGGACTTTGCGTCTGCATCGACCGTGACAACACCGGCAGCAGAAACTTTAACATCCTCTGCGCTGCTCGTCCACACAACCGTCTGCGGAGCGAAGTATTCAGTCTCAACAACAGCGGAAAGAGACACGCTACCGCCTTTGGGGACGGATGCAGTCTCCGGGGACACAGCAACGGAAGTGACCGACGGAGTGCCCGGAACGAACAGAACAGAGTTAGCGAACGGGGACACCGAAAACGTTTTCCACACGTGGTAGAAATAGTTCCAGTAAAGGCCCTGACCGTTATACTGTTCAGTGAACTGCGTCAGCATATCGAAAACCATGAACCAATCCTTGTCAACAATCACTGCCGGGATTGCGTTAAGAGCCGTAAGCTCATCCTGAGACGGTTCATGATACGTCGGGTCGCCCGCAAAGATTTCGCCAAGGCGGGCAATGTCAAGGTCGCCGAAACCGTCAATCAGAATTCGATGACCAAGGAACTCGGCCTTGTCCATATTGAACGCAGAAGCAAGGACGTTCACGTCCATAGTCGCATCGAACACAGAGTTGACAATCATGTACTGGTCGCCCTTTTCGGTGAAGGTGCGGACAGCCGCCGGGTTGTAATCGCTGTTCATGAACGTCAGCTTATTGGACACGCCCTTAACGGTGGTGACAATAGCTTTCGCATTTTCAGCAGTAACGGTCGGGACGGTGACGGGGTACACGCGTCCATCAAGAATATGGCGGGCAAGCAGGTATTTCATAACAAGGAACTCATCGTAGTTAGCGCCAGTGTACATAGAATCGACGATTCGAGCAATGAGGTCGGTCACGCCATCCCAGGACAGAAACGCCTGTTTAAGCTGCTCCTGCGTAACGGTCGCCTTGTAGAACTTCTGATAGTTCATGATGTGGAAAGCCGCACGAACATCGGGCACAACGCGCTTGAAAACTTCCTGCTCGGCAATCTCAGGATTGAACTCCTGAACCTTAGCGATATTAACGAAGATTTCCTCAATAGACTCGCCGTATTCAAGAACGCCTTTCTTGAAGAACGCGATGGGGTTGGAATACATCTTCGACGTAAGCATGACGCGGCCAATGCGGTTAACCAGAGCATTCAGGAATTCATTCTGGAGAGCCGGATAATCCATGATAATCGCGCCAATCGTGCGAACGGATTCAACATCGTTTGCGTCAGCTTTGGGGACATAATTTCGATAATCGACCGAAGCGTTATTGCGGATAACATTCAGAATGTCCGCTGCGGACGTAGTAAGCGTCCTAATCTTAGGCTTAACAGGCATAAGCATTTACTCCTTTCAAGAAAACAAGTCGTCATATTTTTCCGGAGATTCATCTTCATCAGGTTCATCTTCCGGGAGTTTGGGGTCTGCCGAAGAATTCGGGGTGAGAAAACGGTCTTTGTATTCCTTCACCACGTTCTCATACTTTTCTTTGTATTCGTCGCGCTCCTGCTGCAACTGCGGGTTAGACATTTCATCGAACGTAGTCATAAGGTCAGAAACGTCTTTGAGCGTATCTTCATCGTCGGCAGTGGCATACTTGCCGATAATCGTCTGAAACTGTTCACGGGTTAGCACATTAAAATTCCTCCTTAATAGAATCGAGCATATGGATTTATCATCATCCATAATGGCATTGACTTTGACTTTTTGGGAACGGGCTGTGGGGCTGGAAGATTTGTTAGGTAGGTATACCATTTGTCGGCGTAGGTCATGCGCAACGACCGGGTCTGTTCCCAAGCTGAAAGATTGGGGCGCTCATACTGCACAAGCCAAATGTCCGCTAAAGTGGCGGGAGAATCGGTGGAATGAATGAACGTTTGCCACGTATTTGTATAAGACGGAAAGTAAGGATTTTGGCCGAATTGGAGATTGTTGTCATACTCATACTTAATCCGGCTCAATTCCAAATCGCCGCAACGCAACGGGTCATCCCAACCGTCCCCCGCCCAGTCACTAAACTTTGTTCGTGGCGTCCATTGTACGAGGCCGTAGCCAGCGTTTGGGTCTCCGAGAGCAAACGTCGCTTCCGTCTGACCGGGGTTCAAACTTGATTCAACTTGCATATTGCCTAGCATACCAGCAACGGCGTTGACTGACCAACCTAAAGCGCCAAAATAATTCCAGATGATGCGTGCATTGTTTCGCATTGCATCTGCTGTCATTTTGCCAAGCTCGTTAGTGTAGTAAGCTACCCACTCTAACCCCTCAGAGGCCATACTTGCGTAATCAGGGAGACAGTAGCCACGAATAGACTTCTGGTCTACGGTGCGTTCTGTCAGCTTAACAGAGTCGCCGTTATTTCCCTCAATCACAGTGAATGTGTTACTCGCTGTGTCAACTACTCCGACAATACCACAATGGTCTGGCTGCCCCTGATTGTCACCAGAACCAGAGTCGTCCCAATCGTATTGAATAATGTCCCCCATCTGTGGGACATAAGCGTCATTTTCTTCCCATCGGTTAACGTTCTGATATAGCGTTACCATGTAAGGACAAGAGGCTGTCGGAAAAATAATATCCGTTAAGCCTAAAGCAATGCCGACATATGAAACGAACACAGCGCACCAAGGTGATGCGTATGTGACGGTCGGGCCTCCTACATCTGTTTGGTAGCTATTATAGGCGTCAATTATTTTTCTATAACTGCCGTCGTATTCATTAAGGCCGATGCACGATTGAGCGAAATTATAAACTGACGTTCTCAGCTCTCGCTCAGTCATTTAATCGTGAGCGTGTTGATAAGAGACTGCATGACAGAAGTGTTGTTATTGATGGCAGTAGAAAGCTCAGAAATCTCTGCCTTATACTCCTTCGTCAAATTGCTAATCTCTTCCTTGTGGTATTCCGCAGATTTGTTGACATAGAAAAACATGATAAGACAACAAGCGATAGGAAAGCCCACATTTGAAATAAGCTGAACAATTTCGTCCATACACTTTCACCCCTTTCTTACAATACCATTTTATCACATTGCCACGCTTACGTCAACTGTGAAAAATTGGAAGAGCCGGGGCACTGGTTAATGCTGGAAGCAAAGTGGTGCTACCCCTATTATACCCC
>OGMW01001815.1_pt1 | contig 16791 bp, 13 predicted proteins | sample 1573281 | NCBI WGS metagenome assembly OGMW01 (sample SAMEA2581907, study PRJEB24529) | metagenome | biome: Human gut stool | place: China | collected 2011 | reverse complement strand
TAAGCTGGGAGATATGGGATATGAGAGGGATATTAAGAAACATTTGGATAAGATTAAGTCGGAGGCATAGTTTCCAATGAGGGATTACATAAACAGACTTTCAAGAGGCAATTCAATTATTAAAGTACCAAAGCTGTCATGTAGTGAGGAACAGATTACTATGGATATTATGTGTAATACAGTTGCTACAGGAAGCTTCATATGTGATGCCACCGATAAGGTTTATGGAATGGTCTATGCTGATAATGAGAGGGTAAAGATTTTTTCAGAACAATTTGGTGGTACGCATTTTATAACTGAATATCAGGTGGACGCTTCCGGACTTGAAGAAAATGATGAGATAGAGGGAACATTTACAGTAGTATGTAATGCCGGCGAGAAAAAGATACCATTTGTATTCAGATGTACGAAAGAGAATCAGGATGATATAAGAAATCATGTTAAGACTGAAGCAGTTGTTCTACACATTGATAACGAAGAGAATACAATTATACACAAAGATGAAGCAGAGCAGTTTGAATGTGTGCTTATAAAGAGTGGCACAGAAGAAACAGAGATTGATATATATGCAGATGCAGATTTTATTGAATTAGAGAAAGGCAGCTTATCAACTGATGATTTTGCAGGTGACAGGGCTGTAATTAAATATATAGTTAATCCACAGAAAATGCATGCAGGCAACAACTATGGATATATACATATAGTAAGTTATACGCAGCATTTAAAGATAAATGTGAGTGTTATATGTAAGAAAGCTGACGAATCGGAAGATTTTGAAGTCAGAAGAGAAGAAAAACTGGCACAATATAAGCTTACGAAGCTTTATCTTGATTTCAGAATGAAGAAAAGCAATAAAGAAAAATGGATTGCTGAATCTATGCAGACAGTTGACAGAATAAGGGGAATTAAGGGCACAGATGTATTTTATGATATTGTGCAGATACAACTGCTTATGGCGTCCGGAAGAGAGGAAACAGCAACACAGATATATAATAATATCAAGAAAGATATAGTCGGAAGAATTGGCGAAAATGTAGAACTTTACTGCTATTTTCTGTATGTTTCGACACTTATTGTGCGTGAAGAGGAGTATACGGCTCAGGTTTTATCACAGGTTAAGAAGTTCTTTGAGAATGGCTATGATACATATAGAATACTATGGATACTATTTTACCTGAGTACAGATTCAGATAATAAGAGCATAAGACTTGTAAGAATAAAGGATGTAATTAATTCGGGATGCGTAAGCCCTGTTATGTATATTGAGGCTATGAATATTATTAATGCACAGCCTGTTTTACTACGGGTGCTTAATCAGTTTGAAATGCAGGTTATTAATTATGGATGCAGGAACGACATTATCAGTGAGAAGCTTGCAATGCAGATTGCAGATGTTGTGGCTAATGAGAAGAATATTAATATTAATACTCTTATTATACTAAAAAAGATATATGATAAATATGAGAAAGACGAGATACTGACAGTTCTTGTAACCCAGATGGTAAGAATGGGCATGACAGGAGAAAACTGCTTTGAGATATATGAAAAAGGAGTATTAAGAGGCTTAAAAATAACAAGATTATATGAGTTTTATATTGCCAGTATGCCTAAAAAGACAGACAGGCAGCTACCAAAGATAGTGTTGATGTATTTTGCATATGACAATACTCTTGCAGATGAAGATAAAGCATTTTTATATGCAAATGTGGCGACGGGCAGAGATTCGTACTATAAGAATATCTATGAAGGTTATGAAAGAAATATAGAGATATATGTGTATGAACAGCTTAAAGCCGGCAATATCAGTGACAATCTTGTTGTATTATACAAGGCACTTCTTAAGACACAGCTTGTGTGTGATGACACAGGCACATTTGTAAGTAAAATGCCATATATGTACAGAATGCAGTGCTTTAGTGATGTGGTAAGATATGTACATGTCAGATATCCGCAGTTTACAGAAGAAACAGTATATGAGCTTTCAGGGGAAACAGCATATATATGTATATATGGAAGTGACTGCGAGATTACATTTGAATGTATTGACGGACAGATTAGAAAAGATACAATTGATTATGATATAGAAAAAGTGTTTGATATACAGCAGTATGCAGAGGTGTTTGAGGCTGCAGGTGATTATGGAAAGAACAATTCCAGAATAATTATGAGCAGAATCTGTGAAATGAGAAAGAATTCACAGTATACACAAGAAACACTTAAGCTGTACAAAACAATAAAAAAGGAACATGGTATCAGTGAACAGTATAAACAGCAGGTTAATGCCTGGATGATTGATTATTACTATCATTATTATGAAGAAGATGATTTCTGGCATGAATACAATTATGTTGATACAGATAATCTGACGAAGAAGGATGCGGGAAAGCTGATAGAGATACTTATAGATTCATCAATGTATTCACAGGCATATGAGATAGCAGGTATATACGGTTGTTGTATGGCAAAAGCGGCAAAACTTCTTAAAATGACTGACTATATTCTTACAAATGTATCAGACGGACATAGTCAGATTATTGATGAGGTTACTCAATATATATTTAGACATAACATTTATAATGAACCTGTTCTTGCCTATATGTGTGAATACTATAATGGAACTAATGACGAAATGTATGCTGTGTGGAAAGCAGCAGTTAATTATAATGTAAATGTATTGCATATGTCAGAAAGAATTCTTGCCCAGATGATGTATACAGGTGTGCATACCGGAAGATTTACAGAGGTGTTTGCTGATTATTATAGTAAGATTCCTGATATGCTTATAGTAAAGGCATATTTATCTTATAATTCACAATTCTATCTTCTCAGGCAGAAGAAGGCTAATGATATAGTATTCAGAGTTATAGAGGAGTGCATGGGGGATGGATATGGATTGCCAGAGTGTTGTTATGTAGCATGGCTTAAGAATCTGTCAAGAAACCCTGTTGCGTTAAGAGAAGATACATCTGAAAAAGAACTTGCACAATCAGTTCTTAATGAATTATGTGAACATGACAGAATATATGGATTTTTCAAAAAATTCAAAGGAATACTGGATTTACCATACAATATGCAGGGACTTACTATTGTTGAATACATAGCAGATCCAGATGATAAAGTATCTTTGACATATAGTATTAATGGGGCTGACAGGCTGGTGCAGGTTATGAAGTCTAACGGATGGGGAATATTTACATGCAGGTTTAATCTGTTTTATGGGGATTCATTAGAATATACATTTATAGTTAATGACAGCAATGAACAGGCATCTACAGAGCCGGTAGTCTGCGAATATAAGGATATTCCATCAGAGAACACAGATGGAAGGATTGACATGCTTAATGATTGTCTTGCAAGCAGACAGCAGCATGACCTTACAACATTAAGAAAGCTCATGTATAGTTACTGTGTTGAGGAATACGTCACAAGAGAAATGTTTACAATTGTCAAATGAGGATAGCAGATATGGAGCAGTGTAAAGGACTTATAGCAGGAATAGATATAGGATATAGTAAAATTCAGGCAAGTGTATATTCATATAATTCACGGAATGTGCAGACGGTAAAACTGACAGAGGATTCAAAGGAAAAGACCAGTCTTGCAAATGTTGTCGCTGAATGTATGCGAGCAACAGGTACATCACAGATTCAAAGCATATGTGTAACCATTCCCGATTATCATTCTGATGAAATATCTGCTGTCAGGGATACTCTTAAAAAATGTGGTGTATCAGATGGCAGATGGCAGGTATTAAGCAGAGTTGAAAGCTTTGCATATTATGCGTACAGACAGAAAAGTGAGCTTCATGCTGCTGGTGTGGCACTGTTTGACTACACAAGTGAAGGAATAAGGTGTGATTATCTTGCAGTCAGGAAGAATGACAATAGTAACTATCTGCTTCAGGAACATACAGGATACACATCTGATATATTAAAAAAAGCTGTGATAAGCAAAGAACTTGGACAGGCTGAGAATGAGTTGTGTACATTTGCAGAAGAGTATTTTTCTAAAAGACATGTTTCGGCGGCATATCTTACAGGTGAAGGTTTTGATGTTGAAAAGCTTCCTGAAAGATTTGCAAAGCTTATGGTTACGAGAAGAAAAGCATTTGTCGGACAGAATCTTTTTGCAAAGGGTGCATGCTTTGCGGCAATGGAGATATTGAAGCCGGAAGTGTTTAAGAATGTCATAATGCTTCTTGATAATCATGTGAAATGTGGTATAGAAATAGATATTTCGTCATATGAAAAGCCAATGAGATTCAGGCTGGTAAGACCGGGAAGTAACTGGTATACTGCCGGACGGACTGTGGAATGTATACTTGAGGATATGAGAAGCATTACATTTAAAATAATAACACCTGAGAATAAATATTATGATGAAGTTGTTGATATAAGTGAAATTCCATTCAGGGAAGGGAAAACAACAAGAGTATCTGTGAGCGTAAGCTTTGCAGATTCTGACAAGTGTAATATTACAATAAAAGATCTTGGATTTGGCGAGTTTGTCAAAAGTTCAGGAAAAGTTATAAGCAAAGAACTTGTATTAAGAAGCTGAGAATGTGGAAAACATCAGGAAACGGAGAAATACAATGGGGAAAATAATACTGTGCAGAGGAAAGAAGGCAGATACACCACTGACTGTTTTACAGACAGGTGTGAAGTTATATACAGCAGAAGAACTCTGTTATTATATTTATAATAATATATATCTGATTGGACAGGATTTTATAGATGATAATCTTATCAGTTTTCTTGATGAAACCGGAGAAAAAGAGCTGGCAGAAAGAGTAAGGAAGCTGAAAGAAACAGGAGGTTCATTAGCACAGATATTTGTAATAATACTCAAGACAATAGATTATTATTCTGTTGCAGAGATTGAGCAGTTAAAAGAGATTCTTAATACTCTTGGAAAGCAGAGCGTATGCGAAAGGCTTAAAGCAAGAGGAGACGGATATCTCAATGCTGGATATTATTTTGCCGCGGTCAGATGTTACGAGTCAATTATAAAAGATTACAAGGGAAAAGATTTGTTGGCAGCTGATTATGCAAAAGTTTATCATAACCTGGGAACTGCCTATGCAAGAATGTTTATGTATGATAAAGCAGTGATATATTATGATGAGGCATATAGGACGGGTCAGCATGAGGAATCAAAAAAATGCAGTATAGCAGCTTTAATTATGGCAAAGAAGGATAAAGAACCTGTTAATGTTGATACGGATGAAGAAGAATATGTGGTCCGGAAGGAATTGTAAACTTTGATGGACAATGCCAGATATAGTGATGAATATAGGGAACTTGAAGATAATGCCAGATTAAAAGCAGATGGCAATCTGGCACAGTACAACAGGGCGGTAGATGAAAGACTTGACAGGTGGAGAACGGCATACATTAAATATAGCAAAACATTTTAAAGAATTGTGGTGGATATATGGGAATATTTAAAAAAGCTGAAAAAGAAACGATATATGATGATTATGATGATGAATCGTACAGAGATGAGGAACTGCTAGAAGAGGCAGAGAAGGAAAAAACTGCTAATAAAATGTTTAATATATTGAATATATATGAAACGTTTGATAAGAAGAATAAGAAAAAACATGAAGACCGCAAGAGCGGAGAACTTGATGAGAAAACAAAGGAAAAACAGCAGCAGGCCAAGATAGAAGAAGAAAAATATGATCATCTGTTAAACAGTATGCAGGCACAGACGCTTATCAAGGCAGTTGAGAAATATGGAAAGGATGAGGAAGACCGCAAAGAGATTGATGCTATACCTATTGAGCTTCCAAAGGAAAAATCCGACCTTGATAAAATTGCAGAATATGCGATGAGCAGGAATATAGACAGTGTCAATATAAAGGATTTCAGTACACATGATATTGAGGTTTATGTAAGAGAACAGTGTGATATCATGGAAGAAGCAGCGACACATGTAGAAAATGCTAAAGCTGAGTATGAGGCTGTTACTGAAGAATATAATGATATACAGATTATGGAAGAAGCTCCCACACAGATACGTGATAAAATATTGAGTTGTGCAGAGACCATAGACAACATGATGGTTGACAGGCGTATTCTTAAAAGTACAGAACATAAGCTGTCAAATGCGGCATACAGGCGCATGGAAGCTGTGGAAAATGAAATGCCAGGTGGAATAAAGCTTTTGAAAGCATCCGAAGATTATTATGATACTGTTAAGAGAGATTTAAGGATACTTGAGGCAGAACAGCTTAATCTTAGAACTGATGCGGACGTTCTTGTTACAAGACAGATTAAGATAAGAAGGCTTGCGAAAACAGCAATCTTTGCGCTTGCGGCAGTGTTTGCAGTATTTCTTATATCGATGACACTTGTTCAAAATGACAGTGATACGGCACTTTTTATAGGAATATCTTTATTTGCAGCAATTCTTGCAGTTGGAATGTTTGCTTTATTAAAGGTTACTGAAAGAAATGTGATTATAACCGAAATAAAACTTAATAAAGCTACAGCACTGCTTAACAAAGTAAAGATTAAGTTCATTAATGCAGCAAATACGCTGGATTATGAATATACAAAGTTCGGAGTTAAAAGTTCATATGAACTTGATAAGAAATACAGACTGTACGAGGAGATGAAAAAAGAGCAGATTAGAATGCTTGATATGACATCATCACTTAATTCTGCTGAAAATGAGCTTGAGAATATGCTTAAGAATTTAGGACTTTACAATCCACATATATGGCTTGGAAGAGTGAGGGCAATCATTAATCCTAAGGAAATGGTTGAAGTGCGGCATGAAATAAATACTCGCCGTTATAAATTAAGGCAGCAGATAGAGTACAATGAAAAACGTATTGATGAAGCAAAGGAAAATATTAAAAAGATAACGCTTTCAAATCCGGCACACAGCGATGGTGCAATGCGCGTAATTGAAATGTATGAGAAGCGACATTCACGGGTTGCAAAATAAAATTGATATGTTACAATAAACAGTGGCTTTTTACGCATATGAATGATAAAAAGCGAAAGAAGTATGGAGGCTATAAGGATGAAAGAAAGACTTGAAGCAATTAGAGAAAGAGCTTTAGCACAGATTAATGAAACTGATTCGCTTGATAAACTGAATGATATCAGAGTCGCTTTCCTTGGAAAGAAGGGTGAACTTACAGAAGTACTTAAAGGTATGAAGGAAGTTGCACCAGAAGACAGACCTAAGGTTGGTCAGATTGTTAATGAGACAAGACAGGCAATTGAAGAAGTATTAGATAAGGCTAAGACAGAATTAGCTGCCAAGAAGAGAGAACTTCAGTTAAAGAGTGAAGTAATAGATGTTACTCTTCCATCTAAGAGGGATGAGTTAGGACATAAGCATCCTAATACACTTGCATTAGAAGAAATCCAGAAGATATTCATCGGAATGGGTTATGAAGTAGTTGATGGACCAGAAGTTGAGTATGATTACTACAACTTTGAGGCACTTAACATACCAGCTAACCACCCGGCTAAGGATGAACAGGATACATTCTACATTAATGATAAGATAGTACTCCGTACACAGACTTCCCCTGTTCAGGCAAGAGTTATGGAGAAGGGCAAGCTCCCTATCAGAATGATTTCTCCAGGACGTGTATACAGAGCAGATGAAGTTGATGCTACACATTCACCATGCTTCCATCAGGTAGAAGGTCTTGTAATTGATAAGGGAATCACATTTGCAGACCTTAAGGGAACTTTAGCAGAATTCGCTAAGGAGCTTTTCGGACCTGATACTAAAGTTAAATTCAGACCACATCATTTCCCATTCACTGAGCCTAGTGCCGAGATGGATGTAAGCTGTTTCAAATGTGGTGGTAAAGGATGCCGTTTCTGTAAGGGCGAGGGATGGATTGAAATCCTCGGCTGTGGAATGGTTCACCCACATGTATTCGAGCTTTGTGGAATTGATAAGGAAGAATATACAGGATTTGCCTTTGGTGTAGGACTTGAGAGAGTTGCTCTTCTTAAGTACGAAATCGATGACATGAGACTTCTTTATGAGAACGATATCAGATTTATAAAGCAGTTCTAAATCGATTCATATAGTGGTCTAACGACTGGAATAAGATAAAGTATATTTAAGGAGAATGACGATATGAATACATCATTAAATTGGATAATAGCAATGGTTCCAGGTCTTGAGTGTACAGATCAGGAATTCAGAGATGCTATGACACTTTCAGGAACTAAGGTGGAGTGTTTTAATGCATTTGACAAGAACCTTGATAAAATCGTAGTTGGACAGATTCTCTCAGTTGAGAGACATCCTGATGCAGACAAGCTTGTAATATGTCAGGTTAATGTTGGCAGCGAGAATGTCCAGATTGTAACAGGTGCACCTAATATTGAAGTTGGTTCAAGCGGACAGAAGGTTCCTGTAGTATTAGACGGAGGTAAAGTTGCTGGAGGACATGACGGCGGCGCACTTCCAGAAGACGGAATTAAGATTAAGAAGGGCAAGTTAAGAGGCGTGGAGTCATGCGGTATGATGTGCTCTATCGAGGAACTTGGTTCTTCAAGAGAATTCTTCCCAGATGCACCAGAGGAAGGAATATATATATTTGGAGATGATGCTGTTGTTGGTTCAAGTGCGGTAGAGTACTTAGGACTTAATGATACAGTATTTGAATATGAGATAACTAATAACCGTGTAGACTGCTACAGCGTTATCGGTATCGCAAGAGAGGCTGCTGCTACATTCAGAAAGCCTTTCAATCCACCGGTTGTTACTAAGACAGGTAACGATGAGGATGTTAACACAATGGTTTCAGTTGATATTGAAGCTAAAGAACTTTGCTCAAGATATGTTGCAAGAGTTGTTAAGAATATCAGACTTGCTCCATCTCCAAAGTGGATGCAGCAAAGACTTATGACAGCAGGTATCAGACCAATCAACAACATTGTTGATATCACTAACTATGTTATGGAAGAATATGGTCAGCCAATGCATGCATATGACTATGATACTATTGCAGGTCACAAGATTGTTGTAAGAACAGCAACTGATGGCGAAAAGTTCGTAACACTTGACGGACAGGAGAGAACTCTTGACGCACAGACACTTCTTATCTGTGATGGTGAGAAGCCAGTTGGTATCGCAGGTATCATGGGTGGCGAGAATTCAATGATTACTGATGATGTCCAGACAATGCTTTTTGAAGCAGCTACATTTGACGGAACTAACATCAGAAAGACAACTAAGAAGATTGGTTTAAGAACAGACGCTTCTGGTAAATTTGAGAAGGGACTTGATCCAGAGAACGCAATGGAGGCTATCAACAGAGCATGCCAGCTTATTGAAGAGCTTGATGCAGGTGATGTTGTAGGAGGCGTGGTTGATGTATATCCTGACCCTGTAACTAAGAAGAGACTTCCATTTGAGCCGGCTAAATACAATGCTTTACTTGGTACTAATGTATCAGATGAAGATATGCTTTCTTACTTTGAAAGACTTGAAGTTGAATATGATAAAGATGCTAATGAGCTTATTATTCCAACATTTAGACAGGATCTTAACAGAGACGCGGATATGGCAGAGGAAGTTGCAAGATTCTTCGGATATGACAACATTCCTACAACTCTTCCTAAGGGAGAGACAACAATGGGTAAGATTTCATTTGAGCAGAGTATTGAAGATGCAGCTTCTGAGGTTGCCCAGTTTACAGGATTCTCACAGGCTATGACATACTCATTCGAGAGCCCTAAGGTATTCGATAAGTTAAAGCTTCCTGCTGATTCTGTATACAGAAAGACAGTTGTAATCTCTAACCCATTAGGAGAGGATTTCTCAGTTATGAGAACACTTCCAATCCACGGAATGCTTACATCATTGTCTACTAACTATAACAGAAGAAACAAGAATGTTAAGTTATATGAATTGGCTAAGATTTACCTTGCAGCAGATGATGTTAACGAGCTTCCGGACGAAAGAGTTGAATTCACACTCGGAGCTTTCGGCAGTGTTGACTTCTACTCAATGAAGGGTGTTATTGAAGAATTCCTTGAGAAGATTGGAATGAAGAAGAAGCCAACATATGATGCTAAGGCTGGTATTCCATTCTTACATCCAGGTCGTCAGGCTGATGTATATTACGCTGATAAGAAGATTGGTTACATCGGAGAACTTCATCCGGATGTTGCCGATACTTACTCAATCGGTGAGAGAACATATATTGTTGTTATTGATATTCCAACAGTTACAGAAATGGCAAGCTTCGATAAGAAGTTCACAGGAATTGCAAAGTTCCCAGCTGTAACAAGAGATATCAGTATGGTAATGCCTAAGGAACTTCCAGTTGGTGAAGTTGAGAAGATTATTGAAAAACGCGGCGGCAAGATATTAGAAAGCTACAACCTCTTCGATATCTACGAAGGAAGCCAGATTAAAGAAGGCTTCAAGTCAGTTGCTTACTCAATCGCATTCAGAGCTAAGGACAGGACACTTGAGGATAAGGATATCACACCAGTAATGGAGAAGATATTCAAGGATCTTGAGGCTGACGGAATCGAACTTAGAAAGTAATACAGACCCAGCTGTTGCAGTGGTCGGTAAAGGGGCGGCGTGTGGCGCCGCCCCTTTGCTTTGAAAGGAGTAGTACATGGATTTACATGATTTTTATTATGATCTGCCAGAGGAGCTTATTGCGCAGGATCCTTTGTCTGACAGATCAAGTTCAAGACTTATGGTGCTTGATAAAGAAACAGGAGAGATTGAACATAAGATATTCAGAGATATCGTAGATTATCTTAAGCCGGGTGATTGTCTTGTTGTTAATGACACTAAGGTAATACCAGCGAGACTTATAGGTACTAAGGCTGATACAGGAGCTACTATTGAAGTGCTTCTTCTTAAAAGACTTGAAGACAGACAGGATACATGGGAAGTTCTTGTTAAGCCGGGAAAGAAGGCTAAGGTTGGTGCTAAGATAAGTTTTGGCGAAGGCAAGCTTATAGGAGAGATTATTGATATAGTTGAAGAAGGAAACAGACTTATCCAGTTCACATATGATGGAATATTTGAAGAGATTCTTGATGAGCTTGGACAGATGCCACTTCCACCATATATAACACATAAACTTGAAGATAAGAACAGATATCAGACAGTATATGCAAAGCATGAGGGTTCTGCAGCAGCACCTACTGCCGGATTACATTTTACAACAGAGCTACTTGAAAAAATCAAGGCCATGGGAGTTAATATTGCAAGAGTAACACTTCATGTGGGACTTGGAACATTTAGACCTGTCAAGGTAGAGAATATTCTTGACCATCATATGCATTCGGAGTTTTATGTTGTTACACAGGAAGCTGCAGATATGATCAATAATACAAGAAAAAATGGCGGCAGGATAATTGCTGTTGGAACAACAAGTACAAGAACTCTTGAGTCAGTCGCACTTGAAGATGGAACAATTCCAGCCAAGAGTGGATGGACAGAGATATTCATATATCCGGGATATAAGTTCAAGGCAATCGATTGTCTTATAACTAATTTCCATCTTCCAGAATCAACACTTGTTATGCTGGTATCAGCACTTGCAGGAAGAGAACATGTGCTTCATGCATATGAAGTTGCGGTGCAGGAGAAATACAGATTCTTCAGTTTTGGAGATGCTATGTTTATTAAATAATAAAAGTATATAAAAAATATATTTGAACTTCCAATAAGTTAATGATATCATTATATGGATTAAATGAAAGAGAACAGGTATAATCCTGTACAGTACAGAGGGAATCATGGGGATTGAAAAGAGAAAATCAAGAAGAACTGATGTCAATGTTTATATATCATTAAGACAGCTTGATGATAAATATGTTTCTGGGTATGCTAGCGATACCGTAGATGTGAATGTCATTAATATATCAAAAGATGGCATGGCATTTAAGTCTGATTATAAGTTTAAGCCTAATACTTATTACGATACTGTTGTTATACTTGCCAATAAAGAACGAATTGCAACTGTAATAGAAATAATACGAATGAGTAATTCAGGGGATACAGAGACAACATACGGCTGTAGATTTGTTGGTATTAGTAAAGAAGACCAGTTTAAAATAGAAGTTTATCAGATAGTAGACGAAAGCAAAAACAACTAAATATTATGAGTAGCACAGATGATCGCGGCTGCATTCGTGCAGGTGAGGAAAGTCCGGGCTTCACAGGGCAGGATGCCGGATAACGTCCGGTGGAGGCAACTCCAAGGCTAGTGCAACAGAAATATACCGCCATAGCGAAAGTTATGGTAAGGGTGGAAAGGCAGTGTAAGAGACTACCGCATTGCTGGTAACAGCAGTGGCACATGTAAACCCCATTCGAAGCAAGACCAAATAAAAGCGATATAAAGGCTGCCCGCCAAGCTTTAGGTAGGTCGCTTGAGCCTGCTGGCAACAGCAGGACTAGATAGATGATCATCACAGCTTATGCTGACATAACCCGGCTTATAGTGCTGCTCATTTTATTATATTCAATCCGGCTTATGCCGGATTTTTTATGCGCTGGAATCAGTACAAATGCGTCTTCATTTCTTTTAATATTGAGTATGGAAAGTTAATATCAAAGGAGAGACGGATACATGAGAGAAAGAGTTATAACGGAAAAACTAATAGAAACATACAGACAAAGGCTTGCAGACGAAGAAAAAAGAACACAGACTCTTCAACACAGGTTAGTACTGAAGCAGTATCAGAAGCACAGAACACAGAGCCTGAAACATCTACTCAGACATGAGATGCAACAAGACAATTGTTTTGAAAATGGGAATGTATATTTAACAAGAAAAAAATACAAAATGTATTTATTTTTTAAATTAAGTGATATAATATAGAAGGGAAAGGAGATTTATGGTATGGATAACTTGGTTTATTTGTTAAATGTCAGAATGTCAGGAATTAAGAGCATAAAAAATGAAATTAGATTAGATTTTTACAAGAAGACTGTTGATAAGAATTTTGATCCTGATAAATTCAGGGTTAAGGCTGTATATGGAGAAAATGGTTCGGGAAAGACAGCAATTATTACTGGAATCAAAATATTTCAGGATTTGATGCTGAGTAATCAATATCTTAATGAAAGTAAGAATCAGAGATTCCTTGATGAAATAATTAATAAAGAAACAACGAGATTTACATTTGGGTGTGAATATATTACAGGAGAAGAAGAATCATATATTGTCTATGATTATAATTTTGAGTTAGAGAAGAATAATAAAGGAGATTATGTTATAAAACATGAAAGCCTTAATTTAAAAAATGGTAATTATCCCAATAATAATTATGTTAATGTATATGAGTGTGATAATGGTGAACTTATTAATGTTAATTGTAATGAGACTGTTAAGAATATTATAGAAAAAAAGACATTTAATTTGTTAAATAAGAACCCTTTTATGTCACTTTATATTGTTGATTATACTAGTGTTATTGAAAAAGATAAGGAATTCTCATACAATATTGCAGTTATGTTATTTCTCATAGCACTTATTAATGTATATATTAACGAAGAGGATAAACATGATATATATTTTTTGAGGAAAACAATAAGAGAATCACACGAAAAAAGTTCCGAGTATATTGATGATATAAATGAGATTTTAGATACAATAAGTGTATATTCCGGATTTGATGACAATTCTATAAGCAAGTCGGAATTTGACAAGTATAAAGAAAGTGTAAAGCAGCTTACAAAATTTATACAAATTTTTAAAAGAGAATTAAAATCGATAGATATAGACGCAAAGGATGATGGAGACAACTATAGGTGTGAGTTGATTTTTAATTATGGTAATTATAAGGTTAATAAGGAATTTGAAAGTACTGGAATAAAGAAACTTGTCAGATTATATTCAGCATTTAAAGCGGCTAATAATTATGGAATTGCATTTGTGGATGAAATGGACTCTAACATTAATGATATATATTTATGTAAATTAATAGAGTATTTTATGTATTATGGTAAAGGACAATTGTGTTTTACTATGCATAATGTAGATCCGATGTCATTATTAAAACAGAATAAGAATTCTATTGATTTCTTATCAAGTGACAATAAAATAGTGTCGTGGATATCTAAGGGGCATGCATCTCCAGAAAATTATTATAAGAATGGAATGATTGAAAATTCGCCATTTAATATAGATGCTTCAGATTTTATAGGAATATTTGAGGGGTAGTTATGGGGAAACAGATAATTCTATGCGTTGAAACTAATAAGCAGGCTGATACAGATAGCACATATATCATGGATGCAATCAGACATAATTATGTGATTGATAATTCGGTTAAAATTAGTAAGATATACATGAAAACAAAAACAAGATATAATGATAAGGGCGTAGTGAGAGATATTGATAAGTTAATTAATATGTATAATCATGGAAAGAGTTATGTGGTTTATTGTATTGATACAGATCAAATTGAAAGCAATCAAATGCATAAAACGGAATTTGATAATATATCAGATTACTGTAAGAACAATGATTGTGAATTAATATGGTTTTGTCATGATGTCGAAGAAGTTTTTATAGGGAAAAAGGTAAAGGATTCTGAAAAAAGGAAAACTGCGGCTGAGTTTAGAAAAAAAGAGTGTGTTAAAAAATTGAATTTTAATAATATGAGAAGTAATAAAAAATTGAAAGGCAAAAGTAATTTGCTTTTAGTGATGGATAAATATCTGGATAGGAAGATTTGAAAATGTTATCAAATAATTTTCGCCGAATTGTTTTCACAATTCTTGCGGTTACATGGATGATTGTTATTTTTTCTTTCTCGGCAAGGCCGGGGGATGAATCGGAAGAACAGAGTATTAAAGCTGGAATGATGGTTTGTCATGTATTTGTTCCGAGGTTTGATGATTTAAGTGAGCAGCAGCAGATTCACATGGCACAGGTTATTGACCATCCAGTGAGAAAGACTGCACATGCGACAGAGTATGCCATGCTTGCCGGACTGGTGCTGGGGGCTGTTACAGTAAGCATAATCAGATGGAAGAATGTATTGTTTTTAGTATGCTAACTTTATGCATCAACGGATGAGTTTCACCAGCTTTTTGTGCCGGGAAGAAGCGGGCAGGTAAAGGATGTTTTTATTGATAGCTGTGGAGCTGTTATTGGAGCATTAATTATATGGGGAATTTCATATCTGATTCATAAAAAGAAAAAATGATTATCAGTTGCAGGAATTGTAGTTATTCTGCCAATTTATATTAAACTATTTTGCCATTTGCGTAAAAGTATGATATAATTTTTACGATTTTGGGATGAGGAAAGGTGGCGCTTATGTCTAAGATTATATTAACAGGTGACAGACCAACCGGAAGACTTCACTTAGGTCATTATGTTGGATCTTTAAAGCGAAGAGTTGAATTACAGAATTCAGGTGAATATGAGAAGATTTTTATTATGATTGCGGATGCACAGGCATTAACAGATAATGCTGATAATCCAGAGAAAGTAAGACAGAACATTATCGAGGTTGCACTCGATTATCTTTCAGTTGGTATTGACCCAGCTAAGTCTAATATATTTATCCAGTCACAGATTTCACAGCTTACAGAGCTTACATTTTATTATATGAACCTCGTTACAGTTTCAAGACTTCAGAGAAACCCTACAGTTAAATCTGAGATTCAGATGCGTAATTTTGAGGCGAGTATTCCGGTAGGATTTTTCTGTTATCCTATAAGCCAGGCAGCAGATATTACTGCATTTAAGGCTACTACTGTTCCTGTAGGAGAAGATCAGGAGCCTATGATTGAGCAGTGTCGTGAGATTGTAAGAAAGTTTAATTCTGTATATGGAGAAGCATTGGTTGAACCAGAAATTCTTCTTCCAGATAATAAGGCATGTTTAAGACTTCCTGGTACTGATGGTAAGGCTAAGATGAGCAAGTCATTAGGAAACTGCATCTACTTATCTGACACTCCAGAGGAAGTTAAGAAAAAGGTTATGAGTATGTACACAGACCCTAACCATATTCAGGTATCTGATCCTGGACAGGTTGAGGGTAACACAGTATTTACTTACCTTGATGCTTTCAGCAGTGATGAGGATTTTGCTGAATTCCTTCCTGATTATAAGAATCTTGATGAATTAAAGGATCATTACAGAAGAGGTGGTCTTGGAGATGTTAAGGTTAAGAAGTTCCTTCTTAATGTTATCAACAAGGAGCTTGAACCAATCAGAGCAAGAAGACATGAATATGAAAAGGATATTCCAGAAGTATATAATATCCTTAAGAAAGGTACAGAAGCGGCTTACGCTGTTGCACAGGACACTCTTGATGATGTCAAGGCTGCTATGAAGATTGATTATTTTAATGATGCAGAACTTATTAAGGTTCAGTCAGAAAAATACAGCAGAACAGAGTAATTATTTTAATTAAATATACACACGGAGGCTTTTCTATTATGAGACATTTACTTAGTCCGCTTGATTTAAGCGTTGATGAACTGGCAAGATTATTAGATCTTGCAAGAGACATTTCAAAGGATCCATCAAAGTATGGTCATGTATGTGATGGAAAGAAGATAGCCACATTGTTCTATGAGCCAAGTACTAGAACAAGATTAAGTTTTGAGGCTGCCATGATTAACCTTGGCGGTCAGGTATTAGGCTTTTCTGAGGCTTCTTCAAGTTCAGCGTCAAAGGGTGAAAGTGTTGCAGATACTATAAGAGTTATCTCTTGTTATGCAGATATATGTGCAATGCGCCATCCAAAGGAAGGTGCTCCAATGGTAGCTTCTGAATATTCGCACATTCCTATTATCAATGCA
>OGMW01001788.1_pt1 | contig 17058 bp, 10 predicted proteins | sample 1573281 | NCBI WGS metagenome assembly OGMW01 (sample SAMEA2581907, study PRJEB24529) | metagenome | biome: Human gut stool | place: China | collected 2011 | reverse complement strand
GAACCGTATCAGAACTTGCCGCGCGGCAAGTATATGACAAGATGAAAGCCAATCAGCGTGCGGGACAAGTACGGGTTAGTCATATCTTTAAATCCCTGCCTCAGACAGCTACCAGTCATTTACTCCGTACTACTGAAACCCACATGGATTCTCTTTATACTGCATTACAGAACGGACAAGCGGATTTTGATGCTTGCGTACGTAACTTTTCTGATGAAAAAAAGTCTTTCTGGGTAAGTTGGCTACAGATGCCGGCTGAATTTGAAGATACGGTCTTTGAAATGAAACCGGGTGAAATATCCCGTCCTTTCTTCACTCCGCAGGGTATTCATATTGTCAAAGTACTTGAACGGAAAGATATTTTGCCTTTCGAGGATGTGAAAGATGAAATTATCCGTCGCCAGACCCGCCGTTATGGAATGGATAAGGGAACAGAATCTTTGGTAGAGAAGTTGAAAAAAGAGTATCAATACACACCGGATAAAGCGGGAATGGATGAATTGCTGGCAAAAGGGCAGACTGAAAAGAAACTTTTTACTCTTGGTGGCAGAGAATATACGGGGCAAATGTTTGCAAATTTTGCTATTGCCCATTCTCGGGGGATACAACGTCAGTTGAAAGGGTTTATCATGAAATCTGTGCTTGACTATGAATACGGTCGTTTGGAACAGAAGTATCCGGAGTTTCGTATGCTTATGCAAGAGTATCGTGATGGTATGTTGTTGTTTGAAATCAGTAACCGGGAAATATGGGAGCGCGTGCCTTCGGATGAGGTGGGAATGGCTGCTTACTTTGATAAGCATCGTTCGGATTACTATTGGAAAAAACCTCATTATAAGGGAATTGTGATACATTCTGCAACGAAACGAATAGGGAAACAGGTTCGTAAACTTTTAAAATCTTTGCCGGAAGAAGAGTGGCAGGATGCCATCCGGTTGACATTTAATGCCAAAAAACAGCAAGTACAGGCCGAACAAGGATTATTTGCTCTTGGAGATAATGTCTATGTGGATGATGAAATCTTCAAAAAAGGGGAGGCCGACCCCGTACCGTCATTTCCTTTTACCACTTTCCTGGGTGAGAAAATAAAGGGTCCTGAGAGTTATCAGGAGGTGCGTGGACTGCTTGCCGGTGATTATCAGAATTACTTGGAAGAGCGTTGGGTAGCACGATTGCGGGCAGCTTCTAAGGTTGAAATAAACCAAGAGGTTTTAAAAACCGTTAATAATCACTGATGCAACCGATTAAACCGCTATCTTCGTAGCTTGAAATAAAGTAAATATCAATCGGTAATGCGAATAATCTTTCTGGGAATCCTATCCATCCTTTTCTGTGTGGCTTGTAGCGAGCAGCACGACCATAAAGGTAAGACGCCATTGGTGGAGCTGGACGGCAATTTCCTTTATCAGGAAGATTTGCAATCTGCACTTCCGGCAAGATTGTCGAAAGATGATAGTTTGCTGTTTGCTGAACATTATATCCGCAACTGGGTGGAAGATATCTTGCTGTACGAGAAAGCTCAAAGCAATATCCCTGATAACGGGGAAATAGAAAAATTAGTGGAGAACTATCGCAAGGCATTGATAATGCACACTTATCAACAAGCGTTGATTCATCAAAGGCTCTCGAATGAGATATCAGAAGGGGAGTTGACGGATTATTATGAAAAGAATAAAGAACTATTCAGATTGGAACGCCCGCTTATGCAAGGGTTGTTCATTAAAGTACCCCTCACTGCACCGGAACTAAACAAAGTACGTCGTTGGTATAAGACTCCTACGCAAGATGCAGTGGAGCATTTGGAGAAGTATAGTTTGCAGAATGCTGTAAAGTATGAATACTTTTATGACAAGTGGGTACCGATGGCGGATGTGTTAGATCTGATACCGCTGAAAGTTCCGGAGGTAGAGGATTATGTGAATAAGAACCGCCATATCGAATTGGAAGATACGGCGTTTCATTATTTTCTGAATGTGAGCGATTTCCGTACGGTGGGCCAACAGGAACCATATGAGTTTGCCCGTCCTAAAGTAAAAGATATGGTGTTGAATCTGAAACAAGTAGAATTTATGAGAGCTGTGAAAGATGACTTGTATCAGCAGGCAGTGAAAAGAGATAAGATTAAATATAATTAGTTTAGATACACAGAATGAAGAATTTTATGAACTTTAAGTTTGTAGTTTTATGTGCCTTGGCGCTGATGACCGGTTCTGCCGTTTACGGACAAGACAACGTGATTGACGAGGTAGTTTGGGTAGTGGGCGACGAGGCTATATTGAAGTCTGAAGTGGAAGAAGCACGTATGAGTGCTGCTTACGAAGGACGCAAGTTTGACGGCGATCCTTACTGCGTGATTCCGGAAGAAATAGCTGTGCAGAAGCTGTTTTTGCATCAGGCTGCTCTCGATAGTATCGAAGTACCTGAAAGTGAAGTTATCCAGCGTGTGGACTATATGACGAATATGTATATCGCCAATATCGGTTCGCGTGAAAAAATGGAAGAATACTTCAATAAGACATCTAGCCAGATTCGTGAGACTTTACGTGAAAATGCACGCGAAGGTCTGAAAGTGCAGAAGATGCAGCAGAAACTGGTGGGAGAGATTAAGATTACTCCGGCAGAAGTACGTCGTTACTTCAAAGACCTGCCGCAGGATAGTATCCCTTATATCCCTACCCAGGTAGAGGTGCAGATCATCACACAGCAACCAAAGATCCCTTTGGATGAGATTGAAGATGTGAAAAGAAAGCTGCGTGAATATACGGAGCGTGTGAATAAGGGGGAAAGTTTCTCTATGTTGGCACGTTTGTATTCTGACGACCGTGGTACGGCTATCAATGGTGGTGAAATGCCATTTACAGGACGTGGATACTTGGACCCCGCATTTGCAAATGTGGCTTTTAACTTGCAAGACCCTAATAAGGTTTCTAAGATTGTAGAATCTGAGTATGGTTTCCACATTATCCAGTTGATGGAAAAACGTGGTGACCGAATCAAGGTGCGTCATATTTTGCTGAAGCCTCATGTACCGGAAGAAGCATTGATGGCAGGTACTGCCCGTCTGGATTCTATTGCAGATGATATCCGTAATGGTAAGTTCTCTTTTGAGGAAGCTGCTTCTGTACTTTCGCAGGATAAAGATACACGCAACAACCACGGTTTGTTGCCTAATCCTAACAATAATACTTCTAAGTTTGAGATGCAGGAACTTCCGCCCGAGATTGCCAAAGTGGTAGATAATATGAAAGTAGGAGAAATCTCCACAGCATTTACCATGATTCCGCAAAAGACCGGTAAAGAAGAGTGTGTGATCGTGAAACTGAAAAGCCGCATCAACGGACACAAAGCTACAATTTCAGAAGACTATCAGAATCTGAAAGAAATCGTTTTGGAAAAACGCCGTGATGAAATGCTGGATAAGTGGATTCGTGAAAAGCAGAAGCATACGTACGTACGCATCAACGATAACTGGAAGAACTGTACATTCAAGTATCCGGGTTGGGTTAAAGACTGATTCCGGATGATACATTGATTCTTTTTGTATGCAGAAAAAAAATACAAGAACTAATTTTCTGAACAGGCATAGATTCCTTCTCGCAGGCTTTCTATGCCTGTTTGGTGTCTGTTTACTGAGCGCTCAGGATAAGAAAAAGGAACCTGAAAAGAAGAAAACCCGGGTCGATTTGCTTCATGCTGAAGAGGCACAGGCGGACAAAGTGTTACATCCGGATATCCAGATACTGATCCGGTCGGTGAAGTTGCGTCACGATAGCATGTATATGTATTGTGACAGTGCGTTGATCTACGAAAAGACAAATTCGGTAGAAGCGTTTGGTAATGTTCGTATGGAGCAGGGGGATACGCTTTTTATCTATGGAGATTATCTGTATTATGACGGTATGTCGCAGTTGGCAATGCTTCGTGAAAATGTCCGTATGATCAACCGAAATACTACCTTGACAACTGATAGTTTGAACTACGACCGTTTGTATAATCTGGGTTACTACTTTGAGGGCGGTACATTGACTGATGAAGAGAATGTACTGACGTCTGAGTGGGGGGAATATAGTCCGGCAACGAAAATATCTGTATTCAACCATGATGTGAAGTTGGTGAATCCGAAATTCATATTGACTTCGGATACCTTGAAATATAGCACTGCAACTAAGATAGCCACGATTCTGGGGCCTTCGGATATCGTGAGTGATAATAACCATATCTACTCTGAACGAGGATTTTATAATACTACTACTGAACAAGCTGAACTGCTGGATCGCTCCGTGTTAACTAACGAAGGTAAGAAGTTGACAGGTGACAGCATTTTCTACGATCGTGTATTAGGATACGGTGAAGCATTTGAAAATGTGCAGATGAATGATACTATCAACAAAAACATGTTGACAGGTAACTATTGTTTCTATAATGAAATAACGGGAAGCGCTCTCGCTACTCAGCGTGCTGTCGCTATTGATTATTCACAAGGTGACAGTTTGTTTATGCATGGTGATACGTTACGGTTGATTACTTATAATATAAATACGGATTCCATGTATCGTGAAATGCGTGTTTATCATAAAGTCCGTGCTTACCGTACCGATGTACAGGCTGTGTGCGACTCTTTGGTTTATAATTCAAAAGATTCTTGCATGACGATGTATACTGATCCTATTTTGTGGCACGGTGCGCAACAGGTATTAGGTGAGGAGATCAAGGCATATATGAATGACAGCACTATAGACTGGGTACATATCATTAACCAGGCTTTTACCATAGAACAGAAAGACTCTGTCCATTATAATCAGGTGTCGGGTAAAGAGATGAAAGGATTCTTTGTAGCAGGAGACATGCGTCAGGTTGACGTGAACGGTAATGTGCTGGTTATCTTTTATCCGGTAGAAGAGAGAGATAGTAGTTTGATAGGACTGAATTATGCCGAAGGTAGCTTCTTGCGTATGTTGCTGAAGGATAGACGTATGGAGAAAGGTGCTTTTATTGGTAAAGCTAACGGTACGATGTATCCGATGGATCAGATTCCTGCGGAGAAATACAAATTGCCTACCTTTGCCTGGTTCGATTATATTCGTCCGCAAAATAAGGAAGATATATTTGAATGGAGGGGAAAGAAGGCTGGTCAGCAAATGCAGAAATCAGACCGGAAACCTTTAACTTCACCAAGGAATATGAATATTAAACGAAATAAATAAACGCTATGGGAATGTTCACTATGAGAAAGCCGCGCGGCTTTAACCATCCATACATATATGTGGATGAGCGGAAAGAGAAGTTGGCGAAAATGGAAGAGAGCGCCAAGCGTGATTTGGGGATGTTACCTGAAAAAGAGTTTTCACCGGAAGATATCCGGGGGAAATTTGTAGAAGGAACTACTCACTTGAAGCGACGCAAAGAAAGCGGACGTAAACCGGTACATCTGGGGGTGATATTGGTTATTATTGCCTTGCTGATATACTTGTGGTATGCAATAAGTACCGGAATTATTTAATTTAATTACGAATTACAAATTACGAATTACAATGTGGCATCATGTAATCTGTTGTTATTCGTTATTTGTAATTCATAATTCATAATTTGTAATTATAATTATAATGAGCGACATTATTCATTTGCTGCCCGATTCGGTTGCCAATCAGATTGCTGCCGGAGAGGTGATTCAGCGTCCGGCATCTGTGATAAAGGAATTGGTAGAAAATGCGATTGATGCCGAAGCACAAGAAATACACGTATTAGTGACGGATGCAGGAAAAACCTGTATTCAGGTGATTGATGATGGAAAAGGTATGTCCGAAACGGATGCTCGCCTTGCCTTTGAACGCCATGCCACTTCTAAGATAAAAGAAGCAGCCGATTTGTTTGCTTTACGTACGATGGGATTTCGTGGCGAGGCATTGGCCTCTGTGGCTGCGGTAGCAGAAGTAGAATTGAAAACCCGTACGGCAAATGAAGAATTGGGCACACGGATTGTGATAGCTGGTTCTAAAGTAGAAAGTCAGGAAGCGGTATCCTGCCCTAAAGGAAGTAACTTCTCCATTAAAAACTTATTCTTTAATATTCCTGCCCGTCGTAAATTCCTGAAAGCGAATTCTACGGAACTTAGCAATATCCTTACAGAATTTGAACGCATCGCTTTGGTACATCCCGAAGTGGCATTCTATCTATATAGCAATGATACCGAACTGTTTAATTTGCCGGTTATGCCGCTTCGGCAACGTATTCTTGCTGTGTTTGGCAAAAAGCTGAACCAGTATTTGCTATCGGTGGATGTGGATACCACCATGGTGAAGGTATCGGGCTTTGTAGCCAAGCCGGAGACGGCACGAAAGAAAGGTGCTCATCAGTACTTCTTTGTGAATGGCCGTTATATGCGTCATCCATATTTCCATAAAGCAGTGATGGATGCTTATGAACAGCTGATTCCGGCTGGTGAGCAGATCTCTTACTTTATCTATTTTGAGGTAGATCCGGCAAATATAGATGTGAATATACATCCTACAAAGACGGAAATCAAATTTGAAAATGAACAAGCGATTTGGCAGATACTTTCTGCGTCTGTTAAAGAATCATTGGGCAAGTTTAATGCCATACCGTCTATCGATTTTGATACCGAAGGTATGCCTGATATTCCGGCATTTGATCAGACACGCCCGATAGAACCGCCGAAAGTGCATTATAATTCAGACTTCAATCCGTTTAAAACTTCTTCTGCCTCTTCTTATAGCGGTGGCAACTATTCCCGTCCGAAAGTAGACTGGGAAGGATTGTATGATGGGCTGGAAAAAGCCAGCAAAATGAATGCTCCGATGGAAGAAGAACCGTTTGTAGATGAAACAGATTGGGCTTCTGCATCGGTATCGACTGATATGTCTGAAGAACGTACACCATATATACCGGAAACGCAGGCTTCTTCTTCCTTATCTGCACCGTTGTATGCTAATGAGCCGGCAGTGGAAAAGGGAGCGCAGCATTTCCAATTCAAGGGACGTTTTATTCTGACTTCGGTGAAGTCCGGCTTGATGTTGATAGACCAACACAGGGCACATATCCGGGTATTGTTTGAACGTTATATGAATCAGATCAGTCAGAAGCAGGGAGTATCTCAGGGCGTCCTGTTTCCGGAAATCGTACAGTTGCCGGCTTCGGAAGCTGCTGTGTTGGAAAGCATTATGGAAGACTTCTCGGCAGTTGGATTTGAATTAACCCCGTTGGGCGGTGGCAGTTATGCTATCAATGGTATTCCGTCTGGCATTGAAGGGCTGAATCCTGTGGAGCTGGTGCGCAATATGGTACATACTGCCATGGAAAAAGGAAATGATGTAAAAGAAGAAGTGCAAACCATATTAGCTTTGACGCTGGCAAAGGCTGCGGCAATCGTTTATGGACAAGTGCTGGGCAATGAAGAAATGGCTAATTTGGTAGATAGCCTGTTTGCTTGCCCTACTCCAAACTATACACCGGATGGACGTACCGTATTGTCAACTATAAAAGAAGAGGATATTGAGAAATTATTCTCGCGATAAAGATTAAAGGTAATAACAAAAAATAATCTCTTTCAAAAACCTTTTAGTGGGGATGGTGTTATTTAGTCAGTTATAATAATGAATTTAAATTAACCACTTAACTATTTAGGTATATGAAAAAGATTCTAATGTTGCTGGCTTTGGCCGGTCTGACTTCTGCCGCCTGGGCGCAGAACAGTACAAGTGAAGTTGTAGAGTATGAAGTAATCCAGGTACAGGATAAGTATCAGGTGATAACGAATCCTTTCTGGAGCAATTGGTTCTTCTCTATTGGCGGTGGTGCCGAAGCTACATTTGGTGATAACGATTCAGCCGGAAGTTTTGGCAAACGTATTAGTCCGACACTGAATGTTTCCGTCGGTAAATGGTTTACCCCTGGTTTAGGATTGCGTTTGCAATATAGCGGTCTTCAAGCAAGAGGTTTCACATATGATGTAGGAGCAGATTATGTAAAAGGCACTCAGATGAAAGACGGTTATTATAAACAGCGTTTTGATTATATGAACCTCCATGCTGATGTGATGTTCAATCTGAATGCGCTTTTCGGTGGTTACAATCAGCATCGTGTTTATGAAATTATTCCTTATGTCGGTGCCGGTTTTACCCACAACTATTCAAAACCTCATCGCGAGGCATTGTCTGTGAATGCAGGTATCATCAATAAATTCCGTATTTCGAATGCATTCGATATTAATCTGGAATTAAGTGCAATGGGCGTTGAAGATAAATTCGATGGTGAAGTTGGTGGCGATCATGGATATGATGGCGTACTGAGTGCTACAGTCGGTTTGACTTACCGTTTCCCTGCCCGTGGTTTCCGTCGTCCGATGCCGCAGTTGATTTCTCAAATCGAGTTGGCTGCTATGCAAGATAAGTTGGCCGCAATGGGTGCGCAGAATGCACAGTTGAAGAATGCTTTGATACAGGCTCAAAACCAACCGGTAGCCGAAGTTACAGAAACAGAAGTAATCGTTCCGGATCCGGATATCGCACCGCGTACTGTATTCTTCACAATCGGTTCTGCTGAACTGTCTCCGCGTGAAATCATGAACCTGTCATATCTGGCAGAACAGATGAAGCAGTTCCCGAATGCAACTTACACCGTGAATGGTTATGCAGACTCTGCAACCGGTACTCCGGCATTCAACAAAGAGTTGAGTTTGAAACGTGCACAAGCTGTTAAAGATGCACTGGTTAAGAATTACGGTATTGCTGCCGACCGCTTGAATATTGAAGCCGGTGGTGGTGTAGACAAATTTGGTCAGCCAATTCTGAACCGTGTGGTATTAGTGAAATCTGCCAATTAATAGTTCTTTCATAAGCAAGGAAACGCCCTGCCTTCTCGTTAATCTATGGGAGGCAGGGCGTTTCTCTATTTGATAATAGTGCGGGAATTATTCTGCACTGAATTTCTTCACCTGTTCAGCTATCAGTTCCGCATCGTCGAAATAGTTTATCTTCATCGCTTTGCGTACATCGTCCAGTGTGGCAGCAGCAACTTCGCGTGCCGCATCACAGCCTTTCTTCAGCATCTCATAGATGGCAGGTATATCTTTCTCAAACTCTTTACGGCGGTTGCGAATCGGTTCCAGTGTCTCCTGCATGATGGAGTTCAGGAATCCTTTCACCTTCATATCACCCAGACCGCCACGTTGATAATGCGCTTTCAGTTCATCGAGATTCGGATAGTCGGGCAGGTAAAGACCGAAGTGTTCGGGACGGCAGAAGGCATCCAGATAGGTGAAGACAGGATTGCCCTCTACTTTACCCGGGTCTTGTACACGCAAGTGATCGGGATCGGTGTACATGCTCTTCACTTTTTTCTGTATTTCGTCGGCAGAGTCGGAAAGGTAGATACAGTTACCCAGGCTCTTGCTCATTTTGGCTTTTCCGTCTGTTCCGGGAAGGCGCAGACAAGCGGCATTGTCGGGCAGAAGGATTTCCGGTTCAACCAGCGTTTCACCATAGATATAGTTGAAGCGACGAACGATTTCGCGGGCTTGCTCCAGCATTGGCTCCTGGTCTTCACCTACAGGGACAGTTGTTGCCTTGAAAGCTGTGATATCTGCTGCCTGGCTGATGGGGTAGGTGAAGAAACCCACGGGAATGCTGGCATCGAAGTTGCGTAGTTGGATTTCGGCTTTCACAGTAGGATTGCGTTGCAGGCGGCTCACAGTTACCATATTCATGAAGTAAAAGCTCAACTCGCATAATTCGGCAATTTGTGATTGGATGAAGATGGTGCTTTTCTCCGGATCCAGTCCGCATGCCAGATAGTCAAGGGCCACTTCGATAACGTTCTGGCGTACTTTTTCCGGATTGTCCACATTGTCTGTTAATGCTTGTGCATCAGCAATGAAGACAAATATCTTGTCATATAAACCGGAGTTTTGCAACTCTACTCTTCTTCTCAATGAGCCTACATAGTGTCCTATGTGCAGGCGTCCTGTTGGGCGGTCGCCCGTGAGGATGATTTTCTCTTTAGTCATATCTATGATTTTCTTTGTTTTTTCTTTCGTGAATTTTAATATGACTGCAAAGATACCGATATTTATCGAAACCTCAAGGAAAAGCTGTTTCTTTCCGCTTCACATAGAGCTTATGCGAACCTCGTCCGTTGGTGGTAATGCCTGTTTCCGGCATTTCCCTCCAGTGCTTCAGTTCCTTGGCGGCGGTGTTTCGCAGCAAACCGGTTAGTTGGCAATAGTCATTCACTCTCATATAAGGATGTTCTTCCAGATATTTTTGTGCCAGTTGTAACCGTTGTTCCGGCGTGTATTTTGAGGATGAGCGGTTGGGCTTTATCTCCGAGCGGTTTAATATGCAGCGTCTTCCGGTTTCCTCGATGAATTGCTTGTCGGCACGGAAATTAATATTCTGTACGCAGATGCTCATCGCATTTCGTCGCTGTCCCTTTTTCTCGCCCGATTCCCGTTCTTTGCCTTTGCGCAATCCCAGTGCTGGCGTGAAGATGCCCAGTCCGTCTACCTTTACCGAATTGCCTTGTGCCATTTGGTAGGCAATCTCTTGGGTGAGCGAGTGTACCAATCCGATGATGTCTCCCGGGGTGAAGGTACTGGCATAATTAATGTTGCTCGCAATGTATTCCAGATTTACTTGGTTCCATAACTTCATGCGTGGAAAGAGGATTCGTTTGCCCTCTTCATTTGGCAGGTTCGACTCCTGCATTTCATATTCAGCCATTGTATTTTAATGCTATTAATGATGTTCGTGCTAACAGTTAATGATAAATGAAGACTCTCCTTAACTTTGAGGTGCCTTCTCTTTAGGGATGGAGATACCTGTGATTAGGAAGAAAAGTTATATTCAGGCTGGAGATAAATATCTTTAAGTTGAAGATGCTTATGTTCAGTTTGAAGATATAGATCTTCAGTGCAAAGATAAAGTTTAAAACCGGAGTGAGAAAGTTTTGTAGTAGGTTTATTGTGTTTTTGTGGTAAGGAGAGTGTGACTTTATAATAAAGCTAATTTCATGGGCTATAATTTGTTTATTATTGAAATAAGTCGTTACTTTGCACAAATTTTAAAGCAACGATGCAACAACACGGGAAAAGAGATACATATAATCTGCATTCGAATGAATTTCATTCGTTAGTCGATGATTTCTCTTTCTCTGAGAAGATATTGTTAGTTCTTTGGTAATGCGTTAATCCTTTGTTGGGTAACGCATTTTTTTGTGCCCGAATGTATAGAAAGAAACTTAATAGACAACAAGAGAATATATGGAAAAGAATTTGAAGAAAGTGTTGGTCTTGGGCTCAGGTGCACTCAAGATCGGTCAGGCCGGGGAGTTCGACTATTCCGGTTCGCAAGCATTGAAAGCTTTGCGTGAAGAAGGTATCAGTTCAGTATTGGTAAACCCGAACATTGCGACTATCCAGACTTCGGAAGGTATCGCAGATAAGGTTTATTTCCTGCCTGTAACTACTTATTTCGTAGAAGAAATCATCAAGAAGGAACAACCTGATGGTATCCTGTTGGCTTTCGGTGGTCAGACTGCCTTGAACTGCGGTGCTGAGTTGTACACAAGTGGTATCCTGAACAAATATGGTGTACGCGTATTGGGTACTTCGGTAGAAGCTATCATGTATACGGAAGACCGTGACCTCTTCGTGAAGAAACTGGACGAGATCGAGATGAAGACTCCTGTCAGCCAGGCTGTAGAGAGCATGGAAGATGCTATTGCGGCTGCTGAACGCATTGGCTTCCCGGTTATGGTTCGATCTGCTTACGCACTGGGTGGTTTGGGCAGCGGTATCTGTCAGGATAAGGAAGAGTTCCTGAAACTGGCTGAAAGCTCCTTCGCTTTCTCTAAACAAATTCTGGTAGAAGAGTCTCTGAAAGGTTGGAAAGAAATTGAGTTCGAGGTAATCCGTGATGCAAATGACCACTGCTTTACAGTGGCAAGCATGGAAAACTTCGACCCGCTGGGTATCCATACGGGAGAGTCTATCGTAGTAGCTCCGACTTGTTCACTGACTGACGAACAGGTGAAGATGTTGCAAGACCTCTCTACAAAGTGTATCCGTCACTTGGGTATCGTGGGTGAATGTAACATTCAGTATGCATTCAATGCTGAAACAAACGACTACCGTGTGATCGAGGTAAATGCTCGTCTGTCCCGTTCTTCTGCTTTGGCTTCTAAGGCTACAGGATATCCGTTGGCATTCGTTGCCGCTAAGATTGCATTGGGCTATACGCTCGACCAGATTGGTGAAATGGGAACTCCGAATTCTGCATACGTGGCTCCGCAACTGGATTACCTGATTTGTAAAATCCCTCGTTGGGACTTGACGAAGTTCGTTGGTGTATCTCGCGAAATCGGTTCCAGCATGAAGTCTGTTGGTGAAATCATGTCTATCGGACGCTCTTTCGAAGAAATTATCCAGAAGGGGTTGCGTATGATCGGTCAAGGTATGCATGGATTTGTAGGCAACGACCTGCACTTTGATGATCTGGACCGCGAACTTTCACGTCCTACGGACTTGCGTGTGTTCGCTATTGCTGAAGCTTTGGAAAATGGCTATACAATAGACCGTATCTTCGACCTGACGAAGATCGATCCCTGGTTCCTTGGCAAATTGAAGAACATTGTTGACTATAAGTTGAAACTTTCTCAATATAATAAGGTGGAAGATATTCCGGCAGATGTATTGCGTCAAGCAAAAGTGCTGGGCTTCTCTGACTTCCAGATTGCACGTTTTGTACTCGATCCGCAAGGTAATATGGAGAAGGAAAACCTGATGGTGCGTGCCCGTCGTAAAGAGTTGGGTATTCTGCCGGCAGTGAAGCGTATCAATACCGTAGCTTCCGAGCATCCGGAACTGACTAACTACCTGTACATGACATATGCCGTTGAAGGGTATGATGTGAACTATTATAAGAATGAAAAATCAGTAGTTGTACTGGGTTCCGGTGCTTACCGTATCGGTTCTTCCGTAGAGTTCGACTGGTGTTCGGTAAATGCAGTGCAGACAGCACGCAAGTTGGGTTATAAGTCTATTATGATCAATTACAACCCCGAAACTGTATCTACTGACTATGATATGTGCGACCGTCTTTACTTCGACGAACTTTCTTTCGAACGTGTACTCGATGTTATCGATCTGGAACAGCCTCGTGGTGTAATTGTATCTGTAGGCGGACAGATTCCGAACAATCTGGCAATGAAGCTGCACCGTCAGTCAGTGCCCATCCTGGGAACTTCTCCTATCTCTATCGACCGTGCTGAAAACCGTAACAAGTTCTCTGCAATGCTCGACCAACTGGGTATTGACCAGCCGGCTTGGCAGGAACTTACCAGTCTGGAAGATGTGAAAGGTTTCGTGGAAAAGGTCGGTTATCCGGTATTGGTTCGTCCGTCTTATGTGCTTTCGGGTGCTGCGATGAACGTATGCTATGATGAAGAAGAATTGGAAAACTTCTTGAAGATGGCTGCTGAGGTATCAAAGGAATATCCGGTAGTAATCTCTCAATTCTTGCAGAATACAAAGGAAATCGAATTTGATGCTGTAGCACAGAATGGTGAAGTGGTGGAATATGCTATTTCCGAGCATGTGGAATTTGCGGGTGTGCACTCTGGTGATGCTACGTTGGTATTCCCGGCACAGAAGATTTACTTTGCTACGGCGCGTCGCATTAAGAAGATCAGCCGTCAGATTGCGAAGGAACTCAATATTTCCGGCCCGTTCAACATCCAGTTCCTGGCACGTAACAATGAAGTGAAGGTAATTGAGTGTAATCTTCGTGCTTCTCGTAGCTTCCCGTTTGTTTCTAAAGTGCTGAAACGCAACTTTATTGAAACGGCTACTCGCATCATGCTGGATGCTCCTTATACACGTCCTGATAAATCAGCATTCGATATTGATTGGATCGGTGTGAAAGCTTCTCAGTTCTCCTTCTCTCGTTTGCACAAGGCAGACCCGGTACTGGGTGTGGATATGTCTTCTACGGGTGAAGTTGGTTGTATTGGTGATGACTTCTCAGAAGCATTGCTGAGTGCAATGATTGCTACAGGTTTCCAGATACCTCAAAAAGGTGTTATGTTCTCTTCCGGTGCAATGAAATCAAAAGTAGATTTGTTGGAGTCCAGTCGTGTACTTTTCGATAAAGGCTACAAGATTTATGCAACGGCAGGTACGGCTGCGTTCTTGAATGCTCATGGTGTATCTACCGAAGCCGTTTACTGGCCGGATGAACGCCCTGATGCTGAGAACAACGTAATGAAGATGATAGCTGAACACAAGTTCGACTTGATCGTTAACATTCCGAAGAATCATACGAAGCGTGAATTGACGAACGGTTACCGTATTCGTCGTGGTGCTATCGACCATAACATTCCGTTGATTACGAATGCTCGTCTGGCAAGTGCCTTTATCGAAGCATTCTGCGAATTGAAGCTGGAAGATATTGCTATCAAGAGTTGGCAAGAATATAAGTAATCAGGTATTTACCTGAAGTTAAAAAAAGAGATGCTAAATTGGCATCTCTTTTTTTTATGCTTATCTTTGTGGGTAAGATAAGGTTTAGTTATTGTTTAACCAGAATGCGTTCTTAAACCATGAAAAAAATCCCCCATTTCTTTATTGTTTTAGTTTGTATATTGGCTGCTGTACAATTAAAGGCAGCAGATGATTTCCTTCCTCAATCCAAATGGATTGGTAGTGAACATTGTCAAAGTACTCCGAATACCTGGCTTTGTTTTCGTAAAACGGTGCATCTGCCCGGCGTTCCGGGTGAGATGATTGCAAATATCGCTGTGGATTCTAAGTATTGGCTATGGATTAACGGCAAGATGGTGGTGTTTGAAGGCGGATTGAAACGGGGGCCTGCTCCCGGAGCGACTTATTATGATCAGGTGGATATTGCCCCTTATCTGGAGAAGGGGGAGAATACCATTGCTCTGCTGGTGTGGCATTTCGGGAAAAACGGATTCAGTCATGTGAATAGTGGAACGGCAGCTTTGTTGTTTTGTGCCCAAGAGGCAAATTTATCCATTGTCAGTGATAAGAGCTGGCAATGTAGTGTGTATCGGGCTTATCAGAATACAGAAGCCCCATTCCCCAATTATCGTTTATCCGAAAGTAATATCCGCTTTGATGCCCGTAAGGAATTGGCAGGTTGGAATATGCCGGATTTCAGTGGAAAGCTGGGAGCATCTATCGAAATTGTGGCTCCGAACGAAATGCCGTTTGGAAAATTGGTAGCCCGTCCCATCCCGATGTGGAAGAATGGTGGGTTAACGGATTATCCGGAAGTAGTCAAAAATGAAAAAGGGGATACTATTCGGTGCCGTTTGCCCTATAATTGTCAGATAACTCCTTATCTGCATGTAAAGGCTCCTGCCGGATTGGTGGTTGGCATGCTGACCGATAATTATACGGGAGGAAGTGCTAATAATGTGAGAGCTGAATACATTACTCGTGAGGGTGAGCAGGAATATGAAAGTTTCGGCTGGATGAATGGTCATGAGGTGCTTTATGTTGTTCCTGCCGGCGTGGAAGTGCTGGGCGTTAAATACCGGGAAACGGGTTATAATGCGGATATGAAAGGTTCTTTCGCATGCGATGATGATTTCTATAATGAATTGTGGAAGCGAAGTGCGCGTACTTTATATATTACCATGCGCGATAATTACATGGACTGTCCTGATCGTGAGCGTGCGCAATGGTGGGGAGATGAAGTAAATGAGTTGGGTGAAGCTTTCTATGTACTTGATCCGCGTGGTTGGCAGTTGGCCGCAAAAGGTATCTATGAATTGATGAACTGGCAACGTCCGGAAGGCGTTATTGCTTCTCCTGTTCCATCGTTGAACTGGTGTAAGGAACTTCCTTTGCAGATGCTTGCGTCTGTAGGCTGGTATGGATTCTACACGCAAGCGTTCTATAGTGACGATTATTCTTTTGTTCCGCATATTTACGACGGCCTGAAGAAGTATTTGCATGAAGTCTGGCAGGTTGATGGCCAAGGTATGCCTGTGGTTCGTCAGGGTGATTGGAGTTGGGGCGATTGGGGAACGGATGTTGATATGGAGGTTCTTACTACCTGTTGGTATTATCTGGCTCTTAAGGCTGAAAAAGAGTTTGCCCTTCATCTGCGTAAACTGTATGATGCCAATCAGATCGGTGAAATGATGAAACGTATCTCTGCGGTTTTTGACGCCCGCTATTGGAATGGTAAGGCTTATCGTTCCAAATTGCATAATGGGGAGACGGATGACCGTGCGCAGGCAATGGCTGTAGTGAGTGGATTGGCACCGGTCGGTAGATATAAAGCTTTGCTAAAGGTTTTCAAGAAGGAATATCATGCCAGTCCTTATATGGAAAAGTATGTAATGGAAGCCTTGTTTATGATGGGCGAACCGGAGTTTGCATTGAAACGTATGCGCGACCGTTATGCTAAAATGATGTCATATCCTTATACCACCTTATTTGAAGGGTGGGGGATAGGCGCCGAAGGTTTTGGTGGAGGCACTATAAATCATGCATGGAGTGGTGGTCCGCTGACTATATTGAGTCAAAAACTGTGTGGAATAGAACCACTTGCTCCCGGATTTAAGCAATTCCGTGTTGCTCCGCAACTGGGTTCGTTGAATAAAGCTTCGGCGGTGGTGCCTACTCTTTATGGTGACATCAGGGTTGATATAAGGCAGCAAGATCATAAACTCGGTATTCAAGTGGTTGTTCCGCAAGGCACCACGGCAGTAGTGGCATTGCCTGGCAGTAAGGAAAAAGTGCTTTCACCGGGTACTCATATTCTTCCGTAAGGCGAAGAATCGGTTTATAGCGATTATGTTGGTGAAATGTCTCAGAAAAAAGTTACTTATTTAAAATGCTGAAATTCAATAAGTATATATCTTTCTGTATAAATTTCTTAGAAAATAGTTCGCAATTGTTTTGGTAATATCAAAATAAGCTGTACCTTTGCATCGCTTTTGAAACGAAAGTGTATGGGCGTTTAGCTCAGCTGGTTCAGAGCATCTGCCTTACAAGCAGAGGGTCGGCGG
>OGMW01001757.1_pt1 | contig 17378 bp, 10 predicted proteins | sample 1573281 | NCBI WGS metagenome assembly OGMW01 (sample SAMEA2581907, study PRJEB24529) | metagenome | biome: Human gut stool | place: China | collected 2011 | reverse complement strand
AAGGAAAATATATTTTAATAATACTTTTGAACCAGCTTAAATTTTATTGCAGCATAATTTTAATAAAGTTTCCATATCAATCTAGCAAATTCTTTATTTGAGACAATTAAACAAAAATGTAAAACCAATCTACCCCTAACAAAAACCAACAGGCGGTAGAGTATGTTACCTAAAAAACAAAAAAGATGATAACTATAAAAGTAAAACTCAGAGAGTCAACAATAAAAAGAAATAAAGGAACAATCTATTATCTGTTGACAGGTAATAAAGAATACAGAGAAATAGTAACCCCCAATAAGATTTACCCGTATGAATGGGATGAGAAGCGTTCGTTAATAGCCATATCAAATGCCGAATATCAGCGTAGACATGAATTGCAACTTATCGAAAACTCCATTATCCGGGATATTCGACACCTTCAGCATATTTTGGCAAACGAAAATAATATTGATCTCATCGTCAAGCATTTCAAAAAGATCCAAGGTGAAAGTTTGTTATCTGCGTTCAGCAGTAGTGTCGCAAATGATTTATATGCCAAGAATCAATCTCGAACTGCCAAATCATATATGGCTTCAGTAAGAAGTTTCCTCCGGTTTAGAAATGGAGTTGATATATCTTTCGAAGAACTGAATACCCAACTCATTATGGACTATGAAAGATATCTAAAAAAACAGCAAGTATGCAATAATACTATTTCATTCTATATGCGAAATCTAAGAGCTATTTATAATAGAGCCGTCGAAGAGAGTTATACAGAACAAAAATATCCATTTAAAAAAGTATTTGTAGGTAATGATAAAACGATCAAGCGGGCAATAGATGAAGACGTCATATCGAGACTAAAAACACTGGACTTATCTTCAAAACCACAATTAGCGCTATCACGCGATATGTTTATGCTTAGCTTTTATGCACGAGGAATGGCGTTTATTGATTTAGCCTATTTGACTAAAGAAAATATTCAAGGAGAATATATTATTTATCAACGCCATAAGACCGGACAAAAACTTAGTATAAAACTGGAAACATGTATAAAGGTTATTATTGAGAAGTACTCCCATCATAGTAACGGGACTTTCTTATTACCCATTTTATCAGAAAATGGACAGAATTATGACAGCGCCTTGAGACTTCATAATATACATTTAAAGAAAATTTCCGGTCTCATGGGTCTTCCTAAACCTTTAACTTCATACGTAGCGCGCCATAGTTGGGCCACATTAGCCAAGAAAAAGGGTATATCTATGCAAATCATTAGTGAGGGCATGGGACATAATAGCGAAAAGACAACCCGAATATATCTCTCGTCTCTTGACAGGTCTGTAATCGACGATGCAAACGCTAAACTAATTTCTGAAATATAATACTATATAATAAGAAAGGTATGTCACATATAAATCAAAGATAATTGATTACCTGAATACATTCAGAATATTTCCATCTTTTCAAAAGAGATGGAACATTGTATTTGTTTGCAAAATAAACATATTAAATATTTATATCCAAATGTTTTTCAAACAATATTCAAAATATAATCAAAATAATTACAAGTCTATTTATTTTTAGGCTATACAGCAGGTGAGTTTAATCCTTTAGATTAATATTATAAAAAAAATCCCGAATGAATTTATTTAAAATAAGTCATTAAAAACAAGCAAGTTACATTTTACCCACAAGTTCTTTCCATCTCTTTTGAAGCGAAAGAAATGGCACATGTTACAGAATCCTAAAGGGGATTAAAAGCAAACAAAACAATTAACAAACAGCAAACAAGAGAATATATGAATGTTCTAAAGACTTAATAGATAAACAAACAAGGCGATATTAGTTTTTAACTAATAGTCAGACACACATAAACAATCAACAAGTTAACATAATGCAAAGAAAAAGTATTCTTATTCTCCTCATTCTGGTCTCACTCGCTTCATACCTGCGAGCTCAGGATATAGCCATAAAAACCAATCTACTTTACGGAGCCTATACTTATACTCCCAATCTTAGCCTTGAAGTAGGGTTAGGCAAGAGAAGTACGCTTGATTTGGGCGGTGGTTACAATCCGTGGAATCTTGACGGTACTGACGGAAACAACAAAAAGCTTGTCCACTGGTTGGCCGAAATGGAATACCGTTACTGGTTATGCGAGCGGTTCTCGGGACATTTTTTCGGAATTCACGCCCTCGGCACGCAATTCAATATTGCTCAACAAGAGTTGCCGTTGCTCTTTGGAAAAGGCTCCAAAGAGTACCGATTTGAGGGCTACGGCTACGGAGGAGGTATTTCCTATGGCTACAACTTCTATCTGGGTATTCGATGGAGCCTTGAAGCCAATATAGGTATTGGATATGCACGCCTGCACTATGACAAATACAAATGTGAAAAATGTGGCGAAAAGATTGAAACGAAGAGCAGAAATTATTTCGGACCTACAAAAGCCGGAATATCATTGATATATTACATTAAATAGACACACAAATATGAGAAAACAATATGTACTATTCGTAATAGTGCTGCTGTTCGGTATGGGAATTTCAGCCCAGCAGAAAGAATATTCCGGAGAAATGCACGTCACTCCGATCTCTTTGCAGCAAAAGGGAGACTCGGTATATGTGAAACTTTCTTTTGACATTTCCGGAGTAAATGTGGATTCGCGCCGTTCAATCAGTCTGGTTCCTGCTCTGGTAGCAGCTGACAACAGACTTGACCTGCCTGAAGTAGTAGTGAAAGGACGCGAAAATTATAATGTATATCAACGGGAAATGGCTTTAATGAGTAATCGCCAGAAGGCAGCGTATGCTTCCAAAGCCCCGTATGCCGTCATCCCCGGCTTCAAATCCAAAAATGCTAAAACGATAGTCTATCAAGTAACCATTCAGTACAGTTCATGGATGGCGGATGCCAAACTGGATATGTACGAAGATCTCTGTGGTTGCGGGAATCCTGCACGACGAATGGGAGTCACAATGCTTGCCAATCAGATAGCGTTGGAGAAACTAATAGAGCCTTATGTAATCACTCCTTATATGGCATACGTCCAGCCTGCTGCAGAACCTATCAAACAACGCGAAATCGTAGGCGAGGCATTTCTGGATTTTGTTGTAAACAAGATCGATATTCGCCCCGAATATATGAACAATCCGCGCGAGCTAAAGAAAGTTACTGACCTGGTATCTGAAGTAAAAGATGATAAAGACGTTACAGTTCGTGCGATAAACGTAATCGGTTATGCTTCGCCGGAGGGTACATACGCCAATAACCAGCGGTTATCGGAAGGTCGTGCCAAAGCATTGGTCAACTACCTGATGCCACGATTCGACTACCCGCAGAATTTATACAAGGTTGTCTTCGGAGGTGAAAACTGGGACGGACTGAAAGAATGTGTGGAAGCTTCTCAAATGCCTTATCGCAAAGAAGTACTGGAAGTTATCGAATCCACTCCGGGCGAAAGCAGCAACATTACTGCCAACCGTAAAAGAACATTGATGAATTTAAAAGGTGGCGAACCCTATAGATATATCGTCCGGGAATTCTGCCCATCACTTCGTAAAGCGATTTGTAAGATCGACTTCGATGTCAGGAATTTCAGCATCGATCAGGCTAAAGAGGTATTCAAAAGCCGTCCGCAAAACCTTAGTCTGAATGAGATGTTCCTCGTTGCCAACACCTACGAGAAAGGCTCGCAAGAGTTTATCGACCTGTTCGAAACGGCCGTAAGGTTATATCCCAATGATGTTACAGCCAATTTGAATGCCGCTGCCGCTGCACTATCACGCAGAGATAAGGTTTATGCTAAACGATATCTGGACAAAATAAATAAATCACTCGATATACCTGAGTATTACAATACAATGGGGGTACTGGAAATACTCAATGGCAACTATGACAAAGCAACATCACACTTAAACAAAGCATTAGAAATGGGGTTGCGCGAGGCCAAACAAAACTTGGCGGAAATGGCTAAGAAGCAGGAGAATGAGATTCTTATCGAGCAACAAAAAGGGAAATTCAGAGATAAATAACAGAATTAAGGACGCTAAAAACAGATTAAGCTTACAAAAATGAAAACAAACCGGGCAAGCATCCACCTATAGATTGATGGGGAACCAATTTATAAAACGGGCACTATCAAGAAACATTTATATACATATTTCAACAATTTAATTAGGGATAAAATGAAAAAAATTCTTTTAACGGCTCTGGTAGCCATGACATTATTCGCTTGCTCCAACGAAGACAAGGAGGGAGCAACGGAGGGAACCAATCTAAAATCACTAGAATTCACTTTGGGAGTTGATAATCCCAAGACAAGAATGAGTGATGGAACTGTAACAAATGGTGTAGCTGCAGCAGTCAGAGCTAATGTTAAAGACATTACTCTTGAATATTTCAATGCAGGCGGTACTTCGCTGGGTACTTACAACTTTTCTGCTGATGATATAATCACAGTAAAGAGCGATGACCAAAATGGTGCACAACGCAACCCTGTTACAATCAAGAACATTCCTAGTTCGACTAAACAGGTAAATGTTTATTTGAACGTCGCAAAATCTAAAAATATCAATAACTTACAAATTCCATGCGCAGAGATGGAATATAGTGGTGAAAAGACAGAGATTGAATTGGCATCAGCAGGAACCGGTGACAATGGAAACGATGTATATAGCGTTGAAGTTAAGGTTAAGCCTGTATTGTCTCGTTTTGAGTTTAAGGGTGGTGCATTCGATATACTTTTGAATATGCAATCGATTAGCACTCGCATGCCATCTTCTAAGGGGCTACCAACCGGCATTACAGATGGAACAAAAGAAGATGCTTTAAAGCATGTAAATGCCACAACCATAGCTGTAGCAGAGAAATCAGCCCAAGAAGCGTGGAGAGTTGCTAATCCAAATGAAACGGATCCAGCTGAGTGGGAATTCAAATATACTGTCAAGTATGTTTACAATATTGATTTGGACCCTACTTCACAGTATTCTATTACCTCCATCGATGGATATTATATGAATAACATACCTCTCACCAAAGGGGGAAGTCTTGTTCTTAACGCAAATGATGCTCTGGGCAACTGGAATGCTGCTGCACTAGAGAGCTATAAAGCAGGAGGAAGTATGGAAAAAATGTTTGATGTAGATGCTCCTGCAGAAAATCAGAATATTGCATATAATCTGTTCCCGCAGGCAACGACTGCCTCTGCTACCGTTCCAGAAATAAAAGCAAAAATGCCACACTTTATCCTGAAACTAACTACCAGAAACACCCGAGGAGAGAGCTCTACTCGCTGGCTTACAATCCGTGCACTAAGAAATACAGATGCATCTGATGCTTTGATAACCTCTTTCGAAGCAGGTAAAGTATATGTTTTAAATGCAAGCAGTATTGAAATCACTGAGTATTCAGCTATCCTAACGGTTACAGCTAATGGAACACCAGGAAAAGGAATACCTGAGGACAAAGACCCAACAGATCCAAACCCGGAACCACAAGGTAAAGATCTCGAGGTTCTCGTTAAGATCGCTGAATGGATACCAGTGAACGTAAAACCTGAATGGTAATTACTATCATATCCGAACATTAAACTCGGATAAGGGAGGAAGTGGCTGATTACCACTTCCTTTCACAAAGCTGTTCGCAAAAGCAGCAAAGAGGGTGACGACCACCACCCTATTCAACAAAATGGTCGAATATGAGATTAAATACATGATGCATAATTATGAAGAAAGTCTTTTTCGTAGGGTTAATAGCAATGCTAATGAGTTGCACCCAAGAGAATATCTCGTATGAGAGTTCGGACGTAGAACTACAGGTCAGTTTGTCACTGGGTCGCATTTCTACCAGAGCTGTAGATGGTTCCATCATCGGTGATGATGGGAAAGGATATGTATTGCCCTTCACGGAAATAAAGACACTAGAAGTTGAATTGTATAAATCGCTCGATGAGAGTACTATATATACTTATACAGCTAGCAGTAAGGAAATAGAGAAAATCAAAGCGACCACCGGAGAATTCGCTCAACTTTCCATACTTAAAATCCCAACAGCAACCCGGTACGTGAAAGTCATTATCAACCAGTTCAGCACTACAAATCCTACGATTAATCATCTACAAGTAACCAACCAGGATGATCCTCCGGCCCCAACCATGACCCGAGAAAATATCCCTTATGAGGGAATTTCTACAGAGATTATTGTGGTGCCCGAAGAATCAACACCATTGGATGTCAAGGTAAAAGCCATTGTGGAGGTAGCACCGGTGTTGAGCCGATTTGAGATTATACCGGGGACTATCGAGGTAGTCAATCCTGCCGACAAAGGCTATACATTCGACTGGACAGACGGAACAACAGGCAGAACAAAAATCACTCAATTTACCGAAGCCGAAATTCTGAACGCCGAAGCAAGTGCACGTGAAAATTTCAAGAAGAAGCATGGAGCAGACGCCTCCGCTGCTGCTACCTATTCTTACCGCATCAGTTTGATTCGTTCGCCTTTTCCCGATAATTTCGACATCAACAACGCAACAACCGGTTTTTATATGAATTATTTCAAGCTGAATCTTAATTCTACAACTCTTATAAAGAATTCCAATGATGGTATCTCCGACTGGAATATGTCTGCCGGGTATGCCGGATATAAAAAAGGCGGAGAACACTCGAATATGTACGACACCAGAACATCGGATCCGAAGAAAGTGAATGCTTTCCATCTTTTCCCTCAATCTGCGGCCGCCAACGCAACCTTAACACAAGTCAAGGATGAAATGCCTCATATCATATTTGGTTTTTCTGCTGACAGCTTCAAACGCTGGTTGACCATCAGGGCATTCAGAGACAAGAGCAACGAACAGATTATCGCCTCATTCCTACCGGGATATTGCTATTCTCTCGACCTCGACGACGTAGTACTCACTCCGTGGTCATTGGGGTTGGAAGTCCGCATCACCGACAACGGAAAAACTGTGGAATCAGACCCTATCATTAAAGATTTCGACCAGACCTCTTACGTTCCTGAACCGGATGGGCTAGGCCTCATCATAGGACTCAAAGTTTCCAAATGGAGAGAAAAAGATTTAGAAGTAGAACTTTAACCGAAGAAAATACAGATAGAATGAATAGAAAATATTTCATACGGATATTCTTGATGTTTACGCTGCTTTTTGCAGGGTGCATAAAAGAGAATACGGAAGAGTGCTTCTCTGGACTCAAACTTGATTTCTACTTTACACTCCATACCGGCAATGGTAATCTCTTTGGTGAAAAGGTGCAACGGGTTCGTGTTTATTTGTTTGACGAAAACGATGTTCTACAACTCTACGCCATAGATAATGGCAGCAAGTTGGAGTACAGCTACCTGCAAAAGGGGCAAGTCAAAACTGTTTCCACTCCCAATGCCCGGGGAGCTTTGACCAATGATTACGTGATGAATCTCGATCAGGTACCGGCCGGAAAATATAAGATTATGGCATGGGCAGAAAGTGGATCAGGAGACAACACGACATTCCTCTATGGGCAAATGAACAACCCGGCAACACAAGACTTTGAGAAGAATATTACGTTGGGAGTCACTACCATGGAGAATTTCCAGACACTTTTAAAATGTAAGGCAACACCCGACCTGCCTGAAGCCCTCACCCCGGAAGCCAATGAAATTGACGATTTATGGTACGGAACTGTCGGCACCCGCCAACCGAAAACCGATGTGTATAGTTTTGAAAAGGTGGAGGTGAAAAACGGAGTGGTCACTGAACGTCATATAGAGTTGATTCGCGATACCAATATATTGAAAGTAACCGTAAGCGGAATCGAATATCTGGTTGCGGAAAACACTAATTTCCAAGTGTGGGCGGTGACTTCCGACGGAAGTTATCAATCAAACAACAACGTTGAAGAACATGCCCAGTCTATTCGTTACACTCCTTTTCATCTTTCTATCAGTGAGAACAAGATTCTTGCCGACATCAAGGTAGTACGCTTGGGTATGGAACGTCCCGTACTTTTATATATTGAAGCTCCCGACGGGCACAGGATTCCAAGCCAACCAATTGACATAGTCAGCAAACTGCTTCAGGCCCGCAATCCCGAGACAGGCGATTATGTCTACAACTCCCAGAGTGATCTCGATAGAATCTATGAACATCCTATAGAAGTGCGAATCGGCGCTGACCTGGAAATAAGAATCTTTATCGGAGAATGGGAGATTGTCAATGTGAAACCTGCTGAATAGGAAATGAATATGAGAGTAAGAAATATAACACTGGTACTGGCTACCTTTACGCTCCTGTTAACCGGATGTACAAAGGAGTCTGTCATGAGTCAATCGGAATCGGACAGCGATAAAGTGATGGTGCAAATAAAGACCAAAGCTTTTGTCGGTAGTGAAACGGAGGGAGTAACCATAGAGAAAGTACGTTTTATACTCTTTCAGGATGGGGCATTACTGAATAACTATACCACTTCCAACGGAACTCTGAATATAAACGACAACGGACAATTCAATCTTACCGTCACCCCGGGAGTCTATTTCTTTGCAGCCGTCATCAATGAGACTCCGGAACTAACGGAGAAGCTGAATGCTGTTTCAAAGAGTACGGATATGGATGCAATCAAGTTTGACTGCCAGAACAGTTCGCTGACTTCCTCTAAAATACCGATGGTCAATCTGGGACAGATAAAGATACAACCAGGTTCGACTTCCGGACAAGGGGTGGCGCAATTACTTCCGATATACAGTTCGGACGGTAGCCGATACAAAGGCGATTTCACAGCAACATCCAGAACGGTAAGTATTGACATGCCTCGTGCAGTATCGCAAGTGTCTCTATTCCTGCGACAGGATGTAACCGTAGCGGAAGAAATCAAAATCACCAATGTGCAAATTGTCAATATACCGCGCTACAGTTATTTGGTAGATCAACTGAGTACTGATAATACCAAACAAAATCTATTCAGCGGCTCCGAAAAGACTATCTCGGCATCCGGAGGAGATAAAGTGTACAACAGTAAACAGTATCACACTTTCCCATCGGCTATTATTTCAGAAAAATCGTTCTATGAAAATGGACTGGATGACGCAACCAAAGCCACAGATGCAGATTATGCCGCATATTTATTTATAAATGCGACTTATGGCGGTGTACCCACTACCTATAAAATACTACTCCGCGAGGGAGAAGCCAATTTCAGACTACTCCGCAATACCAATTATAATGTATACGCCACCATTACACAAATTGGTAGCAAAGGTATCTATGTCATTATTGAACCTGTGAAACTATACAATATTACTGTGAACTGGAGTCCGGTGGAGGGATTGGTTATTGTGAGCGACCGCGAAGCGGACTTTAATAAGAATATCAATGTATGGAGTGACTATACAGTTTATTCCGGTGTACTTAAAGTATACAAAGGGGATGCCTATCATGATGTACTGTTCAAATATGGCAGTCTGATTGCCACCAATAATGATACCTCTGCCAACACAGAACAGAATTTTACAGCACCAACGGATGCTGAAACAACCAACGATGTGATCTGGTATCCCGGAAATTTCAATGTGACGGACATTACCAACTGGGGAAATATCCCTTACATCACAGATGCAACCAGCATTACGTCAGGAAACTCCCTCGACTTAGTAAAGCTGGGTAAAGGAGATCCATGCAGTCTGGCATCATTATCTCCTCATCAGATAGGTATAGAAGAAAAGATAGACAACCTGCAATGGCACATGGCTACTCCGGCAGAGTATCAGCTTTTGATGAAAGCAGCCAACGGTTCAGGTAGTGAAAATGCAAATGGTTATCGCTCATTCCATGAATTGCTGATACCCAATGTCAAGTATCGCAATGAAAATGGAGTGCTGCAAAATGCACATAATAATCAGGGGAACTATTGGAGTACTGAAAGTAATCTGGCATTCTCTTTCGATAGTCAAAATCCAACGGGAGCAGTACTTAGTGCTACCGCTCCTGAACGGGGATATACAATTCGTTGCGTAAGAAATAACATTCCTGCAGCCAATGTCACAATCATCCCTACCACTTCTGTCAACTATACCGGATCGGCCGTCAACGGATCATCTTTCTACGTAACTAGCAATGTTCCATACTGGAAAATGGAACTTATCAAGAGTGGAGATCATGCAGGTACTTCTATTGATTTCAGCGACTTCTCATTTGAGCCACTAGCTACAGGGGTGAAACATGAGGTAGAGGGTTCTTATTCCCAGACTCCCAAAGCATACATCGCGCGTAGAGAGTCGAGAACCGAAGATCGTACTTTCGGAATAAAGTTCACTTCGATGCATTTCACAGGTGAAGAGAATATCTTTTATTTTATAATCAAACAGGAAAAATACATTATCAAAGGTCTACCAAGTATCAATGGTTTAGAAGATAATAATAGAATTAAAAAAGATGGAGGCAAATACACTATACATATTGCTCTCACTCCCACTGACGTGCCAATGCCTTTAGATGCCAAGCTTAAGGTTCAGTATACCTATCTCGGTAATCCACGTGGTACAGAAAGTTCAGTTGCTACCATTTTAAATGCGACCCAATATGGATATGATGTAGAAATAAACATAATACCTAATGATACCCCGGATGTTATCGGACTAAAGTTTAATGTATATATGGATGAAGGAAACGGTTCGGGATATCGCGATATAACACAAGGAACTATTTATTATTATCAAAATAATGAATGACAATGAAAAATAAAATAGTAAGCGTAATTACAGCAATAGTAATAATAACTCTTACCTCGTGCGTCAGAGAGGAACTGTTATCATCTTATCCGAATGGGGAAGAGAGGGAAAGCGTAAAAGTTGAGCTAAGTTTCAAATTACCGCCAGCTACAAGTCCGCAGCAGACACAATCAAGGAGTGAATCTGCTAATAATGGTTTTTCTGTAGAATTCTTCAAAGAAACGTCTTCGGCAAAAACACGGTCGGGAGAGGTGACTGCGCTATACAATCTATGGTTATTTCAATTTAATAGTGACGGCTCTATATATGGTTCGCCTCAGCAGGTATCCGATCAGGTGAATATGGTGAATGACATGGCTTTGTTGAATGTCACTCTCTATGTAGGCACTAATCAAACGCTCTACATTGTAGCACTTGGGAAAAAAGTATCTGCTACAAGTAGCCTGACAGAGGTACGTACTATAAAAGACCTCGAAAATATACAGTTGGACTATGTTGACAATAAAAGCGGGCTTTACTATTCGCGCATAACGAATGAAAGCGAAATTCCCTATGCTGGTGCTGCAACAGGTGTTAGCGTAAAGAAAATAGGAGACAGCGACAACGGAGAAATTGTTTATGGCACTCCCGACGGATTCTTCGGAGGAATTGAAATCAAGCGTCTGGTATCTCGTGTTACCTTAAAGCACAAATTCGATCTCACAGAAAACACACTTGAGGGTATGCGATTGCTAAAGGTTCCTACGAAATTATTCATCAATCCCTCATCCGCTGATAAAGATGTCATAGATAATATTTCAATGGTGGACTTGGAAAGTGATAATGCTTTCGATGACGCAAACAAAGATACGGATGGTTTTTTCACATCGCAATGGTATGTTGCACAAAATAAACAAGGAACAGTACCAACGATTGCAACAGAAAGAGACCGATATCGCAAAGTTATCGACGGGACGGGAAATGCACCTGCATCCGGTACAAATATTGAAGCATGGTCATATGCAAAAAGCAATCGAAGCCTCTACACAGTCCATCAGATATATGTTGGAAATAACAACACAGATAATTTCGATGTAGAAATAAACAGCTATTACGATATTCGTACGATTATCAATTCAAATGACACTAAGGATGGACGTATTCGCTCATACACTGCCGTTCAGAATGTTTATCTTTCATCATCGGGTTATCCCAAAACTTCAGGAACGGGAACCGGAACTTTAAACGGAGCAACGGATGTTTATTTTGACGCTCACTATGGATGGAGACCTGTCATTGTATATGCGCAAGGTCGTAAAGTTACTGTCGGCATATATAAAGATGCCTCATGTACACAGCTGGTTAATATGAGCAATCCTACAGAAAACTGGCTTCAACTCTCCTCCTATCCCAACTACACAGAAGTGGTGCGCAATGGAGGTACAAGCGTACTCACCAATCAGATGGAAACAAACATCTTCGTACCCACCCGATTCCAATTATACTTGTATGCAGACGAGTATATCACTGACGAAAATGGTGCAATTGTAGACTTCCCATTCGATAGAAACAAAATATATAAAGGCGCCACAAATTACGAACCCAGCACTTTTGTGTATGAACGAACTCTTTATGTAAAAGTAACCACCGAAGAGATTGCCGCAGAAGGAACCCCTAAACTAAAGCAGGGGATATATACCATTAAACAAAAGCGAGGATATTACACCGGACTGTTCGGTGGTGATATAGAAGATGGACAGTATACAAAGGGACTCATCGTTGATGCATTTAATGAAAACAATTACCGCATTGATGATTTATCAACAACAATAAACGACTTATACTCTGGGTATCATAATATCAATACCCAATATACATGGAATAAAAGTCAGAATGCAGAACTAAACTATCGCAGTTTTGTGAATGGAAAGCAAGCAACATTTAAATTAGCAACAAATCCAGATAACTACACAGTAAATATAGGGAAAGAGAGTCAGTTTCCCGACATGCGGAAAATCAATGGTAACATAGATTTATATCAATACAATTATTATCAGACTTTCCATGCAAGATTCTGCCATGATTTAAATAGAGATAAAAATGGAAATGGTGTGATAGACTATTTTCCAAATGACCCTGATAAAAACGAACTCGAATGGTATTTACCATCTGCATACCAAGCACTCGGAATAGTAGCTTCTGCAGGAACCATCATCTATTATAACAGTCTAGCATTAGCACTCGAAAGTGATGCAACGACTGCTCCAGGATGGTCATTTACATATGGTACTGGCTGGACTTCGTCTAACACTTCGAAAAACTTATCGAAAGCGATTCGCTGCGTCAGAGATATACCGGTTCCTACTGAAAGAAAGACAGGAACTAAAGTAACCACATATACAGACGGAGGAGATAGCTATGGTATGATAGATCTAACAAATTTGCCCTATGGAATCGCAGATAGAACTACTACTGAAGGAAAAAAGGAGTTATATGAGGAATTAGATCTATACAGTTACTCTACGACAGGAAAAGAATATAACGAAAGTAACCCTACGGAAACAGATGTGTCTAAGTCACTAAATAAGAAAGGATTCCGTGTGATAAAAAATTACCCAATGAGTTCTGCTATCACTCCTGAAACTTTAGTTCCTTCTTTTTCCTCACGCAAGTTCATTGTATCACCAACAGATGTATATAATGACGGGGATACACGAAGTAATACTTCAAGCGATATACTGCAAGACATTAATGGTAAGCCACGGAAAAATAGTATTACTATGACTTGGGCTGAAGCGAACGGACGACTCAATACAGCCAATACACAAGGATGGAATATTGCATCGAAAGCAATGAATACAGGATGCTATGCCTATAAAGGGAAAAGTGGAAAAGACGAGTTCGGAAGTTGGCGTGTGCCAAGTGATCGAGAACTATCTATGATTTTAATATTCGCTCACGAATTAGAATCAGAGAAATACGCATCTAAAACTGATTTCCAACAGCTATACAAAGATACGGGAACATCATTTTATCAAGGATATTGGAGTTCCACAGAACAAAGTTCTACTACAAGCCAGATATATAATGCAACGAATGGAACTATTGATATAAATTATGGTCCCACCATAAACCCACGTGCAACTAAGTCTTCAACAACAGCTAACCGACTACGTTGTATCAAAGACATTCCATAAAATCGTAACATCAAAATTAGTATCAAGAAGTTTGAACGTCTTCTTATTTTTCCTAGCAGTCTTACATAGCAAAGAAAAACATCATTCCTAATACTAAATCACCCATGCCATCAGATTGTGGCATGGGTGATTTAGTTGAAAGACTGATATATCATCCACTAGAACTGGAAATAGATAAACGGCTGAATCTCCGAACTCTTCATCTGGATAACAAGGTAAATCAACGCTACCATCAATACTGCTTTTCCTACGAACGGTAGACGGACCACTCCCCGGCAAGCTGCATTTTCCCAACTATCGGGAGCAAAATGAAGCAGGAAGCCGAGCAACATTAATGCGAATACTTTCCAATATCCTTCAAGTAACTGTGGGAACAGTTGCGGACGGAAAGTAGTGAATATCTGTCCCAGCATATCCATTGAGTTCTGAAAATCGGCATTACGGAAGAAAATCCAGCAGAAGCAGACAAAATGGAAAGTAATAACCACTCCGAATACACGCCGCCAACCATGACTTTGTTCTCCTTTCTTACGCCCGGTGATGGTCATCCACATTTTATGCAATGCTAAAGCAACTCCGTGGAAGGTTCCCCAAAGAACGAAGTTCCAAGATGCGCCATGCCACAATCCACCCAGAAACATGGTAATGATAAGATTCAGATATTGCCGGAACTTACCTTTTCGGTTTCCTCCTAAAGAAATATACAGATAATCCCGCAGCCAACTGGACAAAGAGATGTGCCAACGACGCCAGAATTCGGTAATGGAGGCAGACTTATAAGGAGAATTAAAGTTGAGATTAAAATGAAAGCCCAGCAATAAAGCGATACCGATAGCCATGTCACTATATCCGGAAAAGTCGCAGTAAATCTGTAAAGCATAACCATACACTCCCATCAGATTCTCAACACCCGAATAGAGAGTAGGATTATCAAAAATACGTTCTACAAAGTTGATGCTGATATAGTCGGAGATAATGGCTTTCTTGAAAAGACCGGATACGATCAGGAAGATTCCGCGGCCGAACATCTCCTGCGAAACAAAGAGAGGTTTCCGGATTTGCGGGATAAAATCGCGGGCACGCACGATAGGTCCTGCCACCAACTGGGGGAAGAAAGATACGTAGAAAGCATAGTCCAAAAGATTCGTCAATGGCTTTATGTCCCTCCGGTAAACGTCGATGGTGTAGCTTAGCGACTGGAAAGTAAAGAAAGAGATACCGACCGGCAGGAATATATCAAGGGCGGTAAACTCTCCTCCCATCAATGACGCTATCACTCCACCCAGGAAATTGGTATATTTGAAATAGACAAGAAGTCCCAGATTGATACTCAGACTCAAAACTACTAATCCTTTACGTTTCCAATACCCTTCTGCACGATCCATTAGCTGTGCAAGAAAGAAGTCGGCAACGGTGACTATAGCAAGCAGAAAGAAGTATGTGCCGCTACTCTTGTAGTAGAAATAATAGGAAAAGAGGGTGACAAACAAGATGCGGGCAGTGTATTTACGTTGTAACAACACATACACTACCATGAAAGCAGCGAACAGCCAAAGGAAGATACCGCTGCTGAATATCATCGGGGCTTGCGGATCGTAGGTAAGTACCTCTTTTAGTCTACTGAAATCTATATCAATGGGAAACATAGTCATTATATGCTTGTATAAGTGCTTGGTATAATAAATTTCCTTGCAGGATGTATCCTTCAGGTAAATAATGTACATGATCGGGACGCATCAGGTTTGCCTCCGTCCAGTTGGTGCAGGCACGACGCTTCCCTCCGACTACATCATACATATCCCACACGAGCAGGCGATGGTCTTTGGCATAACGGCGGATAGTTTCCGCTGCTGTTGCCGTACGGGGATTGATGGCATACGTGCGCCTACGCCTCCGTTGCCGGAAACTTTCATAGGAACCGGGAGGGGTAGTCAGAAGAATGGGGATGTTAGGAAGACTGTCGCGCAACAGTTTCACAAGTTCATCCATCTGATTGTAGTGCACATTTATATTATAACGCCGGTTATGGCTTTCATTGGTTCCGAAAGAGAGAATCAGCAATTCGGGTTTCAAGGCAGCGATTTCGGTAATACGATCCGGATGGGTAAATGTTAGGCAAGTAGCTCCGTTGACGCCTTTATCAATATAAGAAATGGCACCAAAGGTTTCTGCCAAACGGGCACCGGTGGTTTGGGGATAGATATGTCCACGCACGTGGCTATCGCCAATATGAACGATGCGGACTGTATCTTCGGAGAGTCCGGCACGTACCTGGCGGAGATGTTCAAAGACGGGAGCCAGCAGAGCAATGCTGTCAATAATCTCATTCCGTCCGGTTTCGCGAAAAGCAGCAGGGAAGGCTACTTGTACGTTGATCGTATCATTCGCCCAGTTCATTTCCCGTAAAGGCTTTATCCGCTTTGCAGTCTTTCCCAATGGAGAGCATACAGGCATACGGTCTTGCGCGATTGTTTCTGTAAGAAAACAAGGGACACTCAACATACCGGCGAGAATGAGAATAAAGATGGACAGCAGGTTACTCTTTCTCATAAGCACGCCTCCTGTCGTATTGTTCCTTACCATAGATCATGGTTTCATAAAGCAATCCAGCCAAATGCTTACCGCCACGGAAGTTTATATGCGTATAATCGTAGTTTGCCATAGAGGGTTTGGCATGGACGAGTTTTGCCATACTGCCTTCTCCGCCCATTGCTTCAAACATATTCCAGAATGCAATACCGCTTTCAGCAGCAATGTTCTGCTGATAACGAATCAGATTCTTAACACCGGGCATGGTACGGAGTTCGCCGTTTTCGTTCTTATAATCACGGTCGCCAACGCTCAATAACAGAATTCCGGCTTGTGGGAAACATTCTTTCAGATGCTCGATAGCTGTAATCAATCCTTTCTGGTAATTATCATAATTGCGTCCCCGTTCGGTAGCTACATTCAATCCATATTCGAGGATAATCAGGTCGTAAGGACGCTGGCGGTTAAACTGCTTCAACGTTTGTACCGGAATACCGCGCAGGGAAAGACCGGAACTGCCACGCAACGAGAAGTTATCGAGAATGATTCCTTTCTTTCCATCCATTGCCAAGCCATAGAACAGGGCAGAGTCCGCACGATCTACTGTCCAACGGATAGAACCGATGCGTCCGTCCACCTGAACTTGTTGTAATCCATCAGAAGGGCCTAAAGAGTAATTCTTGCTTTCTCCTTTGTTCACACGGGCAGAAAGAAGAACGGAATCTTTATTATAGAAGAAGATAGAAGCACGTTGGCAAGTATCGAGCAGGGAGGCGTATTTATTTTGTCCGCGTAGTTCTACATAAGCTCCGTTCCGGGGGACAAAATAGTGTCCGGAAATGCCTTGTTTCTTCTTATCGAAATAGATACTGTCTGTTACTGCATGGCTGGACCATCCGCCAAATGTATGCCGTACCGTAGGACGGTAACCGCTTGTCATGGAAGTGATGGTAACAAAACCTACACCAC
>OGMW01001742.1_pt1 | contig 17520 bp, 14 predicted proteins | sample 1573281 | NCBI WGS metagenome assembly OGMW01 (sample SAMEA2581907, study PRJEB24529) | metagenome | biome: Human gut stool | place: China | collected 2011 | reverse complement strand
TATCACTTTATGAAAATTTAAACACGGCGCGTTTTAGCCACTTTATCGACAGTCTAAAAGGGATTAGATATTAAAATATCTAATCCCTTTTTAATATGCAAAATCTGCCGCACCGCTGTACGGCAGACTTTGAAAGGAGAAAGGAACGAAGTGTTTATTATGAATTTCAATGAAATTCGTTCAAACACGGAATTTCTTTCGACGTGGCACGATTATGCCTATTTATTCGTGGCCGCCTTATTTAGTCTTAACAGATTTAACCTTAGACCAAGATGAGTATACCTTAACACTCTTGCCTTTTACCTTTGCATTCTTATAAGTACGAACACGAACATAGTAAGTCTTTTTAGCCTTTAAGCCCTTAAATGACTTAGATGTTTTCTTGTTGCCCTTAATAGAATAGGTTGAGGTTTCTCTTGAAAACTTCTTTGAAGTTGAAATTTGGATTTGATAGCCTGATACGCCTGTCACCTTTTTCCAGCTTGCCTTAAAGCCTTTTCTTGCCTTTTTAAGCTTCTTGATTGAAACTTTCTTTTGCTTTTTATTTACATAGCTGCCGTCCTTAGCGTATGTTGTAGCCTTCTTAGTTGTCGGCTTTGTTGTTGAAGGAGCAGTAGTAGTTGTTGTAGTAGTTGCGTCATAAGCCTCTTTAGCCTTGAGTGCATCATAGAAATACATAAGACCTGTGAGTGCATCTGCCGTTGCAGTTGGGTTTTCGCTTTTATCGTCAGCAGTGTAATAGTAAGCACCCTTTGTGTCTTTACATTCAAATGCAGAAAGCTCGGTGTAAATCTGCTGTGCCTTGTCAAGATTATTTGCAGCAGAATAAGCGGCAAGCGCAAGAGCCGTTGAATCGGCATTTACCTTTGGCTCACCGTAGGTGTTGTCAAGATTATAAAGATAGCCGCCGTCTTTCTTGAAGTTTTCAATTGATGCAAGTGCATCATCTACAAATGACTGATAGCCTGCATACGGTGCAACAGCGATTACAAACTGAGATGTGCTGTCTGTGCTGGTATAATATGTTGAGCCTGTGCCAAACTCATAGTAATTATTTACAAGGAAGTTTTGAGCCTTCTTGAGATAATCTTTAAGACCGTATTTATTTGCTACAGTAAAGATTGAAGAGAAAAGATATTGATTTTCGTTATCCTTAACAAGTTTAACATTTTCAAATGCAGATACAATATTATAACCCTCAAAGCTCTTTGCACTGTAACCCAAGCTGTCAAGCGCTAAAATAACGTTTGCATAAACACCTGCAGACTCGCCTTTGATAGGAGCCCAGTTGTTATTTGCGTCATATCCTACAGTTGATTGAATCTTGCCGCCGTTTGAGTCGAGATTTTCCTTAACGCTCTTTGCAAACTCAGCCTTATAGTCGCTCATATTTACGCCTGCACGTATAAATGAGTTGAGACTGCCGGCATTGTCAACAGTAAAGCCTGCCTTTTTAACAGACATAAGATATATTGCGCTTTCATTAATTTTTGTTTTAACGTCACTGCTTGTTACCTTGCTGTCTGCCATTGCATAAATCCCTGTGAAAAGAGAAGTCAATGCAACGCAAATTGCAAGTGTAACTGAAATTAATTTTTTCATATTTATTAACCTCCTAATATGAAATTATTTTTTATATGAACAGGTGTATGTAAATACAACCTTATCACCGTCTTTAAGCTTTTTTGAATCTACGCTTACGTTTGGATAGCTTCCATTGACACTATACATCCAACCGCTGTCTTTTCCGCAATCCTTTTCATCAATATTATTTATTCCCACGATATAAACACTATACATAGTATCCTTTGCAGTATAGGTTATGCCTTTATCATTGCACGCTTTTTTAAGCAAATCATAAACTGTGCTCTTGCTTTTAAGCGTGGCTTTATAATTATTAAGCATAATTCCGTTTTTTGGAACATAGCTTTCATGACCTTTTTTTAAGTCGTCCATATTATCGAGAATGGACTTACATTCAATCGTGATTGAGCAATTAATCTCAGACGAGGTGGTTTGAGTAACCTTATTGTCATTCTCTTTTTGCAAAGTTGTTTTCGGCTTTTCGCCCTTAGAGTCTGCGGCAGACTCTTTTTCTTTAGCATACTTCTTTTTAGCTTCTGTATGGCTTTTTGATTTAGAATTACTTTTTGACTTGCTGTTCGACTTTTTTGAGGCGTCGGTAGTTTTTTTATTATCTTTTTTTGAAACAGATTTAGCGGCAGTCGAAGCCTTTTCGCCTTTTTCGGATGTTTTTTTATCTTTTTTTTGTGTGGTTTGAACCTCATTTGCCGTTACAGTTACTTCTTCCGTGTCTGTCGTTTGTTCACTCGAAGTTGATGAAGTAATGTTTGTACTGCCTGCCACATTGGCGGTTTTGCCGTTTGAGCAAGCGCAAAACAACGTCAGGCATAAAATTATTGACATTAAAACGCATAAATATTTACGCATAAAAAATCCTCCGTCGCTTAGGACAGAGGAAAAGACACAATAATAGTACGGACTTTTAAATCATTGCTTTCCCTTGCCCAAAAGCTGAATTTAAGTTTGCGGCAGGTCTCCCGACTTATGATATAGCATTGCTTAAAAAATCGCCTTCTCGGTTTCCCAATGGCTGATGATTTTTCTTCATCAAATACGGTAATGGCTGTTGCTTGGGAGTCTAACCCAATTCCCTTTTAATTTCTCGCAAAGGAGAAAACCGTCTGTTATTCAATTTGAGAAATTCGATTATTTTTCGTATATGCTCTTTTTAAGCACACCGATATACGGCAAATTACGATAATACTGGTCATAATCAAGACCGTAGCCTACAACAAAAGCGTCAGGCACGTCAGTACCTACATAGTCAGCCTTGATATCGGCGATACGCCTTGCCGGCTTATCAAGAAGGGTAACAACTCCTATAGATTCGGGATTACGCTTAGAAAGCATATCGTGAATATATTTAAGCGTGTTGCCCGTATCAAGAATATCCTCCACAAGCAAAACATCAAATCCCGTCAAATCATCTGCAACATCCTTGATAATATTGATATTGCCGCTTGAAACAGTACCTGAGCCATAGCTTGAGGCCTGAATAAAATCAATATTACACGGCAGGTCAATATATCTTGAAAGGTCGGTAAAAAAGTAAATTGAGCCTTTAAGAACACCTATGAGCAAAAGCTTCTTGCCTTCATAATCTTTCGTAATCTGCGCTGCCAAGCGATGCGCAATTTTATTAAGCTCTTCCTCGGTCACAAGTATCTGTTCAACGTCCTGATGCATAGTATTACCTCTCTGTTTTCATTACCGTTAAAGTATAGCATTGTTTAGGTATAAAGTAAAGTATATTTTAATATTAAATCTGCCGTATTTCAACAAAAAAGACATTCGCAAAAATAAAAGCGAATGTCTTTTATATTTTTATAAAAGTCCGGTTTCTTCGACTTTCTTCTCAAAGAAGCGCATCGGCTTGCGGAAAAGATATCTGAAGAGCGTACCGATAAGAAGTCCGATAAAGAAGTAAACAAAAAGCTTACCGAGACAAATCCAATAATTATTGCCGTAGGTGCCGCAAACACATTCTCTGAGTGCATCAATAACAAAAGTGTACGGCAAATAAGGGTTGATTGCCCTAAAGAATGCGGGTGTTACATCAATCGGGAATGTACCGCCGCAACCGCCAAGCTGAACAACAAGCATAATAACCGCAACTGCCTTGCCGATATCGCCCCAAGCGGCAACAAGTGAATAAATAAAGAACGTAAATACAAATGAAGCGCATAAGCCGGCAAAAATAAACTTAACCGGGTGATAACACTGTATCTTTAAGAAATAGAGATCCCCAAGGCAAATAATAAGCCCTTGAACGAGTGATATTGTAAGGAATATAAGTGACCTGCCGAAATATTCCTCCCTCGGCTTAATGTTGCCGATTTCTTTTTTATTTGCAACCTTAGGTTTAATAAGAGCCACAAGAATAATTGCGCCGACCCAAAGTGCAAGGGTACTGTAAAACGGTGCCATTGCCGAGCCGTAATTATCGATACCGTAAATCTTATCGGTATTAACCTTTACCGGACAGGCAATGAAAGAGCCGAGATCGTCTGAATTTCCCTCAGTCAAATTCATAAGGGTATTAACAATCTCGCTGTCGCCCAAACCGTCGAGCTTCTTCGAAAGATTTTCAAGTTGCTTTGCACAATTGCTGATAAGAGAATGGAGCGAAGTCAAAAGATCGTCGCCTGCCTCAATTGAACCGTTAAGAGATTTAACAAGCGTATTAAGCTGAGGTGACTGATTTTCAATGGTAGTCAAAAGATTAGACACGTCAAAAAGCACATCAAGAAGACTGTCAACCGTTTTGTCAAGCTGAGGCTTAATTTCCTTGGTGTATGTTGAAAGGCTTGAATCAAGCGCAGTTGATACGGATATAAGCTTATCGGCAATGTCGCTGATTTTCTTAGAAGTATCGCCTTTAAGAATTTTATTAAGTTCGTTTTCAACACCGCCGAGCCTTGAATCTGCGGTTTTGAGCACCTTTATAAGTGCTTTGACCGAACTAAGCGGCTTTGGCAAATTATCATTTACCTTTTCAAGAGCCGGCACAATTGCCTGAAGTTCCTTTCTTGCCTGCGCACACTCTGCAAGAACAGACTTGATTTCCGCCTGCGCCTTATCAGAATTTGTATCATTTATTTTTTTAAGATTGTTTGCCGAATTTGCAAGCTTCTTGCTTGACGATTTAAGCACGTCACCGACAGATGAGGTAACAGCGTCAACACTGCTTTCTGCAACCTTAATTGCATCCTCAGTATCGCTGACAACAGTCTTTGTGTCACCCAAAATCGCACTGAGGTCGGTTTTGCTCAATGATTTGTTAAGGTCTTGCGCAACTTCCATAACGCCCTCAAACCCATCAATTGTTTTTTCAACCGATTTTACTGCCGACTGAGCGGAATCAATTTGATTTTGAAGATTTTGGAATATATTTGTTCCTTCCTTCTTTCCCTGCTCAATAACAGTACCCAAAAGCTTATTTACAAGGTTAATTACAGTTGTGACAAACGACTCATTAACCTCTGTTTGAATTGTTTGAACTACCTTATCGGTAATCTTTGTGGCAATTGCATTTTTCTTTTCGTTTGCATAATAGGTGATTTTAGGCTGCTTGAAGTTTTTAGTCATAATACTTGTAAGCGATTTACTGAAGCCTTTTGGAATTTCAATACCGGCATAATAATCGCCTGCCTCAATTCCGTTTACTGCCCTTTCTTTAGAAACGAATTGCCAATCTATCATATCGTTGGCTTTCAAATTACTTTTAATTTGGTCACCGACGTTAATTTCTACTCCTTTAAATTCGTAGCCCTCGTCATTAATAACAACAGCCACTTTCATATTGCCTGTACTTGCAGGGCCATAAGGGTCCCAGTTGGCATAAATATTAAACCAAGCGTAAAGAGACGGCAAAACAGCAATACCGACCGCAAGAATAATCGCCATAGAATTAGTAAAAATTTTCTTTAAATCTCGCTTATATATCTTAAATATATTTTTCACTTTTTCGCCCTCCCGTTCTTACGTTTATTTTCCTTAATCTTTTTCTTCTGTTCCTTTTTGAGCTGTTTTATCAGTTTTTTCTCCTGCTGCTCTTTTTCAAATTCTTTGTAATCCTCGTCCTCTTCCTCGTCGTCAGAAAAAATCGAATACTCGCCGAACTCTATTTGATTATCGTCCTCAAGATACGGAATAACTTTTGATTTTACAAGATATTTACAATAATCGGTAATCAGAAAGATATTGACAAGCACGAAAATTAAGATTATCCACAACACAAGCCAGAATGACTTGCTGCCTCCGTTTGAGCAAACTGCAAGACCTACTGCCGTAAAAATCAAGAAAAATGCTGCGCAAACGACCTTTGCAATTTCAAGATATTTGCATCCTCGATTATAATGTTTAATAATTAAACTGCGCAGAAGCTTATATTTGATTACGATATTTTCTTCATTTTCTTCAAAAAGGAACTCTTCTTCCTTTTGAAATTCGTCCATACAAACTACCCTTTCTAAATTATTACAATTAGTATATCACTACAATACTATTTGTCAATACACTTGGCAATTCTTTTTTATTTTTTGTATAATTGTATAAATTAGATGATAATTTTTCTTGAAAATTAGTAAAAATTAAGTGAAAACAATCAAATTTCAGGCGTATTTTTTGCATTTTACCAAAAATTACCGAGCAAAAGATTATTTTCACTTAACTAATTTACTATATTAATACTATATTATACATTAATTTCAACGTCAATTCCGATAAGGTCTTTTTCCTTATCAAGGATAGGCTTAATAACCTCGCTTAAGAAATCAGCCGTCTGCTCAGGCGCTCTGCCCACAAAATTGGCAGGCTTGAGAATAGCCAAGATTTCCTCCTTTGTTGTCATAAACGCAGGGTCAGCCGCAATGCGGTCAACAAGGTCATTTTTTCCGCCCTCAACCTTAACAACAGCGCCTGCCGCCATTGAATGCTGACGAATTTTCTCGTGCAATTCCTGCCTGTCGCCGCCTTTTTTAACTGCGTCCATCATAATGTTTTCAGTTGCCATAAACGGAAGTTCACTCATAAGTCTTGACTCTATTACCTTAGGATATACAACAAGTCCTGAAGTTACATTGATATATAAATCAAGAATACCGTCTGTTGCAAGAAATGCCTCTGCAATTGAAACACGCTTATTAGCCGAATCATCAAGTGTTCTTTCAAACCATTGCGCAGATGCAGTCCATGCAGGATTGAGCGTATCAATCATAACGTAACGTGAAAGAGATGCAATTCTTTCGCTTCTCATAGGATTGCGCTTATAAGCCATTGCGGATGAACCTATTTGATTTTTTTCAAACGGCTCCTCAATTTCCTTAAGATTTTGGAGAAGTCTCAAATCGTTTGAAAACTTACAACATGACTGAGCAATAAGGCCGAGGCAGTTGCAAACTATGGTATCAAGCTTTCTTGCATAGGTTTGACCGCTTACAGGGAAGCAGGATTTAAAATTCATCTTTTCCGCAATTTTACGGTCAAGCTCCTTACATTTATTATGGTCGCCGTCAAAAAGTTCAAGGAATGATGCCTGAGTACCCGTTGTGCCCTTAGAACCTAAAAGCATAAGGCTGTCAATAACATGGCAAATTTCCTCATAATCCATTACCAAATCCATAAGCCAAAGGGTGGCTCTTTTGCCGACAGTAGTTGGCTGTGCCGGCTGGAAATGAGTAAAGCCGAGGCAAGGCATATCCTTATATTCATCAGCAAATTTAGAAACAGACGCAATTGCGTTAACAAGCTTTTTCTTGATAAGCAAAAGTGCCTCACGCATCGTGATTACATCTGTATTATCGCCAACATAGCAACTTGTTGCACCGAGATGAATGATAGGCTTAGCCTTTGGGCACTGCTCGCCGTAAGCGTGAACATGGCTCATTACATCGTGGCGAAACTTTTTTTCATACTCTCTTGCGACATCATAATTGATATTATCGGCATTTGCCTTAAGCTCGTCAATTTGCTCCTGAGTGATATCAAGCCCAAGTTCCTTTTCAGCCTCTGCAAGTGCAATCCAAAGCTTTCTCCAAGTTTTGAACTTAAAATCGGGTGAATAGATATATTGCATTTCCTTTGATGCGTAACGTGCATTAAAGGGTGAATTATATGTATCGTTTGGCATTAGTCAAGTCCTACTCTCTTCATCATTTCTGCATAAGCGTCCTCTACACCGCCGAGGTCACGACGGAAACGGTCCTTATCAAGCTTTTCGTGAGTTTTGCTGTCCCAAAAACGGCAGGTATCAGGGCTGATTTCGTCAGCAAGAACAATAGTGCCGTCTGATGTTTTACCAAATTCAAGCTTAAAGTCGATAAGCTCAACGCCGATTGAAAGGAAATATTCTTTTAATACTTCGTTTACCTTGAAGGCATACTTTTTAATTGTGTCAACATCTTCCTGAGTTGCAAAGCCGCAGGAAATAGCATGATAGCTGTTGATAAGCGGGTCGCCGAGGTCGTCGTCTTTATATGAAAATTCGATTGAAGGGCGAACAAAATCCATACCCTCTTCAAGACCGAGTCTTTTGCAAATTGAGCCTGCTGCACGGTTACGGATAATAACCTCAAGCGGAACAATTTTAACCTTCTTTACTGCTGTTTCCCTGTCTGAAAGTTCCTTAACAAAATGGGTCGGAACACCGTGCTTTTCAAGAAGCTGCATAAGATAGTTAGACATCTTATTGTTTACAACACCCTTACCTACGATAGTGCCCTTTTTAAGACCGTTGAATGCTGTTGCATCATCCTTATAATCAACGATTACGATTTCAGGGTCATCTGTTGCCCAAACCTTTTTTGCCTTGCCTTCATAAAGCTGTTCAGTCTTTTCCATATTTAAATATCTCCTTTATTTTAAAAATCCCGAGGGCAAGAAACCGTTTTCCTGCCCGTAGGGTATATAAATAATTAAAAAATCAAATTATTTCTTGTAAGCCTTTTTAATTCTTTCGATAGCCTCAACCGTTTTTTCGTCATTGCCGAATGAGGTTAAACGGAAGTAGCCTTCACCTGCAGGGCCGAAGCCTGAACCCGGTGTGCCTACTACCTGGCATTTTTCAAGAAGTTCGTCAAAGAACTCCCAAGAGGTGTAACCTTCAGGAACTCTGAGCCAAACATAAGGTGAATTTACACCGCCGTAACACTCAAAGCCTGCATCGCAAAGTCCGTCATAAATAACTCTTGCATTCTTTTGATAATAAGCAAGTGTTTCTTTAATTTCTTTCTGTCCTTCTTCTGTATAAATAGCCTCTGCAGCTCTTTGAGTGATATATGATACACCATTGAACTTAGTAGCCTGACGTCTTGCCCAAAGCGGATTAAGGCTCGTGCCGTTAAATACAAGTTCCTTAGGAACTACCGTATATCCGCAACGCATACCCGTAAAGCCGGCTGTCTTAGAAAAAGAACGAAGTTCGATAGCACAGGTCTTTGCGCCTTCAATTTCATAAATTGACTTTGGAATACCCTCCTCAACAACAAATGCCTCATAAGCAGAGTCAAAAAGGATAAGAGAATGATGCTCGTTTGCATAATCAACCCACTTCTTAAGCTGCTCCTTAGTAGCAACCATACCCGTAGGGTTATTAGGGAAGCAAAGATAAATTACATCTGGAACTTCCTTAGGAAGATCAGGTGTAAAATTATTTTCAGCGGTGCATGGCATATAGATAATATTTGACCAAAGTCCGTTTTCATCTTTATCTCCGCTTCTGCCTGCCATAACGTTTGTATCAACATACACAGGATAAACAGGGTCGCAAATAGCAACCTTATTGTCAATAGCAAAGATATCTCCGATATTGCCGCAGTCGCTCTTAGCGCCGTCTGAAAGGAAAATTTCGTCCTTGGCAATGTCAATTCCTCTGCCTGTATAATCATGCTTTTGAATAGCGTCAAGAATAAAATCATAACCGTACTCAGGTGGATAGCCCCTGAATGTAGCCTCGTCTGCCATTTCGTCAACTGCCTTGTGCATAGCTTTAATAACAGCAGGAGCAAGCGGCTTTGTTACATCACCGATTGAAAGACGAATAACGTCTGCCTCAGGGTGAGCAGCTTGATACTCTCTCTGCTTCTTGGCAACAGTTGAGAAAAGATAGCTTGACTCAATCTTCAAAAAGTTCTCATTAATCTTCATATTATTTTAAACCTCCATTTAATACAAATATTTAATCAAATTTAATCAAATTTATTCAAATCGACTTCGCCCGTAAATACTTCCTTTGCAGGCCCGGTCATAAATACACTGTCGTTTACATCACCGCTCCAGCTTATATCAAGGTCGCCGCCCAAAAGGTGTATGGTAACGTCATTATCGCAAAGTCCTAAAGTGATTGCGGCAACGGCAGTAGCGCAGGAACCTGTTCCGCAAGCAAGCGTTTCGCCGGAGCCACGCTCATAAACTCGCATTTCTATATTATTCCTGTCAATTATTTTTGCAAATTCCGCATTAACTCTGTCAGGAAAAACATTCGTATTTCCCTCGCAGGCTTTGCCGTATTTTTCAAGGTCAAAATCCTTTGGATGCTCGTCAATAAACATAACGGCATGGGGATTTCCCATAGAAACGCAGGTCATTTTAAATTCCCTGTCGAGAATTTTAATCGGCTCGTCAATTGCTTTATCGCTGCTTACATTAACAGGAATGTCGCTTGCTTTAAGCGACGGCTTACCCATATCAACCTTTGCGCTTTTAACCTCGCCGTTTTCAACATTAACGTCAATATATTTAACTGCGCCCATTGACTCAATAGTAAACGTGGTTTTATCGGTAAGCTTATGGTCGTAGCAATATTTTGCAACGCATCTTATTCCGTTGCCGCACATTGCACCTCTTGAGCCGTCTGCATTATACATAACCATTTCAAAATCAGCCTTTGTGCCTTTTTTGATAAGAATTATTCCGTCGCCGCCGATACCGAAATGACGGTCAGATAAAATAATTGCCGCCTTTTCCTCATTTTCGACAAATTCTTCAGTGCAATCAATGTATATATAATCATTGCCGCAACCGTGCATCTTAGTAAATTTCATAAAATCAGTCCGTTTCAAAATTAATCGCAATAAAGCTTGCAATAAAATATGTACTACATAAAATCGTTAATTATTTCCTGAGCAAGAACTGCAATTTTCTTGCCCATTTTCATACTTTCACGCTGGAGATATTTATGCGCCTGAAGTTCGGAAAAGCCGTTGGTTTCTTTGAGAATAAGCTTAGCCTTTGATATAACGTCCTCGTCGCTGACGCTTCGCTTGGTAAAGCTTGAAACGCTGTTTACAAGTACGCCGACCGTATTTAAAAACTCCTGCCTGTCAACCGGCAGAGGAAGATAAATAAGGTTACTCATAAAGCTGTCCGTATCCCCACGTGTAAACGCAACAATATCAAACCCCGGTGGAAGATGCTCGGCAATATTACCTGCCGTCATATCCCTTAGACCTTCGGTGCAAACTATAACGCCTTCGCTCATATCCTGAGCGATACTCAACACGCTTGCTCCCGTTGCGCAAACATACGGCACGTCGTAGCCCTCACCCTCAAGAAGAGAGCGCAATTTAAGCGCAGTATCCTTTGACGGATACGCAACCAAAATCTCACGCATACTCTCCACCTCTGCTAACAAATATCTGACAAAAGCATTATACCATATATAATACTTATTATACAATAGAAAAAACTAACTTTTATTATACAAAATAGAGATATGCACAGGCGGCATTTATTGTTAAAATTGGCTGAAGATTATTTCTTGGATTATTATACATTTCTAACATTTTACACAGATTTTAAAAAAATTTAACTTTTTTTTGTAACAAAGTAACCAAAAACTGCTTGATTATTTGTTGTAAAGGTGATATGATATGCTTATATAGAAATTATAATAGCGCCAAAATATTGTTTTTGACGCTTTTCAATAAAATAAAGGAGATGAAATTTTGGCAAAATTAGACAAAGATTATGAATTCCCTTTGTATATCTTTCACAGCGGAAAAAATTATAAGGCATATGAATTTTTCGGCTGTCATAGAATTAAGGGAGATACATTTGCATTTCGTGTTTGGGCACCTCATGCTCAAAGCGTGTCAACAGTCGGTGATTTTAACGATTGGAACGAAAGCGCCGACGTTATGAAAAAAATCAGCGACGGTATTTTTGAAGCTAAAATCGACAATGTAAAGATTTACGATTGCTATAAATATGCCATTACGACGAAAGACGGCAACGTTATTATGAAAGCCGACCCTTATGCTTTCCACGCAGAAACAAGACCCGGCACGGCATCAAAGGTTTACGAAACAGGCAAATACCGCTGGAATGATTCAACTTGGAAAAAGGCAAATTCGATCAACATTCTTGAAAAGCCCGTTAATATTTACGAAATTCATTTTGGCAGCTGGAAAAGGCACGAAAACGGCGATTTCTTATCATACAGGCAAATGGCAGAGGAGCTTGTTCCTTACGTGAAAGATATGGGATACACTCATATTGAAATGATGCCGATTATGGAATATCCTTTTGACGGCTCATGGGGATATCAGGTTACGGGATACTTTGCTCCGACTTCACGTTACGGAACGCCTGACGACCTTATGTATTTTGTTGATGCTTGCCACGAAGCCGGAATCGGAGTAATACTTGACTGGGTACCGGCTCACTTCCCTAAAGACGCTTACGGTCTTTATGAATTTGACGGAGAATGCACATACGAATACTCCGATATGAGAAAAGGCGAACATAAGGAATGGGGCACAAGAGTATTTGACTACGGCAAAAACGAGGTTAAATCTTTCCTTATTTCCTCTGCAATGTATTGGGTTGACAATTTCCATTTTGATGGGCTTAGGGTTGATGCAGTTGCATCAATGCTTTATCTCGATTACGGACGTGAAGACGGCGAATGGATTCCGAATAAAAACGGCGGAAGAGAAAATCTTGAAGCGGTTGAATTTTTCAAGGAGCTTAACTGCGCAATGTTCAAAGAGCATCCTGAGGTTATGATGATTGCCGAGGAATCGACCGCTTGGCCTATGATTACAATGCCGACAAATATCGGCGGCTTAGGCTTTAATTTCAAGTGGAATATGGGCTGGATGAACGATATGCTCAGATACATTTCGCTCGACCCGCTTTTCAGAAAAGGCAACCACAACTGCATTACATTCAGCTTTTATTATGCATTCAGTGAAAACTTCATTTTGCCTATCAGCCACGACGAAGTAGTACACGGAAAATGCAGCCTTATAAACAAAATGCCCGGTGAATATGAAATGAAATTCGACGGATTAAGGCTGTTTCTTGCATATATGTTTGCTCATCCCGGCAAAAAGCTTTTGTTTATGGGCAGTGAATTCGGTCAATTTATTGAATGGAACTATAAGCAAGGGCTTGATTGGCTCCTTCTTGACTATGAAATGCACAGGAAGATGCTTGGATTTTCCAAAACGCTTAATAAACTTTATAAAGACACGCCTGCACTTTGGCAAATTGATTACAGTTGGGACGGCTTCCAATGGATTTCCAGTGAGGACAATGCAAACAGCGTAATCGCCTTTAGAAGAATTGACAAAAACGGCAATGAAATTATTGCAATATTTAATTTCACACCTAACAGCTTTGACGAATACAGAATCGGCGTTCCAAATGAAGGCAGCTACAAAGTTGTACTTGACACCTCGCTTGAGCAATTCGGCGGCTCAACAATTGCGAAGCACCCCGCATATAAGACCAAGAAAAAAGCTATGCACGGCTTTGAGCAAAGCATCGGCTTAAAGCTTGCGGGTCTTTCGGGCATTTATCTTGAAAAGGTTGCCAAAAAGCCTTCAAAATCAAAGGCTAAGGAAAACGGCACAAAGGCAAAAAAGCTTGAAAATGCAAAGCCTAAAAAGGAAGCAAAGCCCATTGCCGAAAGTAAAGATATAAAAGAAGAAAAAAAGAAAATTTCCAAGGCTGAACCTAAGGCGGAAAAGCCTAAAAATAAAAAGGATGAGCCTGTTAAAAAAGCAAAAAAGGCCGTCAAATCGGCGCTTTCTAATAAAAAGAACAAATAAAGGAGAAATGAAATGGCACAAAAAACAGAAGTTGTAGCAATGCTCCTTGCAGGAGGGCAGGGCAGCCGTCTCGGTGTACTTACAAAAAACATCGCTAAGCCTGCCGTTCCTTACGGCGGCAATTACAGAATTATTGACTTTCCTTTGTCAAACTGTGTAAACAGCGGTATCTATACCGTAGGCGTTCTTACCCAGTATCAGCCGCTTGAGCTAAATGACTATCTCGGAAACGGACAGCCTTGGGATTTAGACAGGCAAAACGGCGGTATTCACATTTTGTCACCGTACGAGGCTATCGGCGGCGCAGAATGGTACAAGGGTACTGCAAACGCAATTTACCAAAACATTAATTTTATCGAAAAATACGATCCCGAATATGTTGTAATCCTTTCCGGCGACCATATTTATAAAATGAATTACGCAAAGATGGTTGATTTCCACAAAAAGAACAATGCGGACTGCACAATCGCAGTTCTTGAAGTTCCGTGGGAGGAGGCGTCACGTTTCGGAATTCTTGCAACAAATGATGACGACAGAATTTATGAATTTGCCGAAAAGCCGAAAGAGCCAAAAAGCAACAAGGCTTCAATGGGCGTTTACGTATTCAGTTGGGATAAGCTCAAGAAATATCTTATTCAGGATGAAAACACAGAGGGTTCGGCTAACGACTTCGGTAAAAATATTATTCCTACAATGCTTGAGGCAGGCGAAAGACTTTTTGCCTTTCCGTTTTCAGGATATTGGAAAGATGTCGGAACAATTGACTCTCTTTGGGAAGCGAACCTTGATATTATCAATCCTAATGTTGACCTTGATTTGAGCGACACAAGCTGGAGGATTTACTCAAGAAATCCTATGGCGCCGCCGCATTACATAGGCAAAGATGCCGTTGTTGAAAATTCGTCCGTCAGCGAGGGATGCGAAATTGAGGGTAACGTCGATTACTCTGTTGTTTCTCCGAACTGCGTTGTTGAAGAGGGCGCAGACGTAAGATACAGTGTTATTATGCCGGGCGCTAAAATAAAAAAAGGCGCAAAGGTTTATTATTCAATAGTTGCCGAGGACGCAGGAATTGAGCCTGACGCTAAGGTCGGCGAAATCCCTGAACTTCTTGAAAAACCGGAAAATTGGGGCATTGCAGTTATCGGTTCGGGCGCAACAATAAAAACGGGAACTCACATTGCCCCCGGGGTAATGGTTAAAGCAGGAGAGGAGGTATAAGCGATGAACGGAAAATCAGTACTTGGTATGATATTTGCAAACATTCACGAGGAGGCTCTTGATTCACTTACGGCAATGAGAACTATGGGCTCTGTTCCTTTTTGCTCACGCTTTCGTTTAATCGACTTCCCTCTTTCAAACCTTGTTGAAAGCGGAGTTACCAAAATAGGCGTTGTAACAAATGCAAACTTCCGCTCTCTTATGGACCATATCGGCACAGGCAAGCCTTGGGATTTAAGCAGAAAGAGCGACGGCCTTTTCTTGCTCCCTCCGTTTTCGGCAGGAAGCACAAGCATTTGGGGAAATCGTATCGACGCCATATTCGGCAATATGAATTTTCTTCATCAATCGCATCAAACTTATGTTTTGATGACCGATTGCAACAATATTGTAAATATTGATTATTCTAAACTTTTTGATGCTCACGAAAAGAGCGAAGCAGATATCACAATCGTTGGCGTAAAAAGCAAAATGCCTAAAAACATAGGCTCTGTTCTTTGCTTTGACAAGGTAGATGAAAACGGCAAAATTACAGAAATGAGCCTTGACCGTGATGTTGACGACGAGGTGTTTTACTCGTGTAACATCATGATTATGAAGAAATATCTTCTTGAAACTCTTATTCAGACCGCTCATTCCAAAAATGAAATTTCTTTTCAAAGAAATATCGTTATGGCAAATGTTAAAAACCTTAATATTCACGCTTTTGATGCGACTGACAGCTTTGTAGGCACAATCGATTCAATTCAAAGCTACTATAAAATTTCTATGTCGCTTCTTGAAAAGGAAAACAGAGATAAGCTTTTCTCATCCCCTATTTCAACAAAAGAACGTGACGATATGCCTACCCTTTACGGCCCTGAATCTGTAACTAAAAACTCGCTTGTAGCTGACGGCTGTATTATTGACGGTCAGGTTGAAAATTGCATTATTTTCAAAGGCGTCAAGGTTGAAAAAGGCGCAGTGGTTAAAAATTCCATTCTTATGCAGGATACCGTTGTCGGCGAAAATTCAAAGGTAAACTGCGTAATTACGGATAAGAATGTAAGCATAAGAAGTTCTGCCGAGCTTTCAGGTGCCGAAACATTTCCTGTTTGCCTTGTAAAAAACACAAAGGTCTAATTTTGGAGGAATAAAAAATGAAAGTATTATATGTTGCTTCCGAAGCACTTCCGTTTATGGCTTCGGGTGGATTGGGAGATGTTGCAGGCTCACTTCCTGTAGCACTTCGCAAAAGACTTATAGGTTGCCGTGTTGTTATGCCGCTTTATGACGGAATCAAGCAGGAATTTAAAGACCAAATGAAGTTTATCACTTCTATTTCCGTTCCTGTTTCTTGGCGCCGTCAATATTGCGGAATATTTGAAGCCAAGGCTAACGGCGTCATTTACTATTTCCTTGACAACCAATATTATTTCAAACGTGACGGAATTTACGGCCATTATGACGATGCCGAACGTTTTGCATTCTTTGCAAGAGCAGTACTTGAAATTATTCCTGCTATTGATTGGAAACCCGACATCATTCACTGCAACGATTGGCAAAGTGCATTAACTCCGCTTTACTACAGTTGCTACTATGCTAACAAAATGGGATATGAAAATATCAAAACCGTTTTCACTATCCACAATATTCAATATCAGGGCAAATACGGCGACGAACTTCTTAACGACGTTCTCGGAATTGCGCCGGAGTACAGCAATCTTATTATGTATGACGGCCTTGTAAACTTTATGAAAGCCGGCATTGAATGTGCAAATAAGGTCACAACCGTTTCCCCTACGTATGCAAAGGAAATTCTTGACCCGTGGTACAGCTACGGCCTTGACCCTATTTTAAATCAGCGCAGCTGGAAGCTTTGCGGCATTTTAAACGGTATTGACACAGACAACTACAACCCTGAAACCGATAAGGATATTTGGGCTAACTACAATGCAGACGATTTTTCAAACAAAGCTAAAAACAAAGCTGAGCTTCAAAAAATGATGGGTATGAACGTTGACCCTGACGTTCCCGTTGTCGGCATTGTTACAAGACTTGTAGGTCACAAAGGTGTAGACCTTATGAAAGAAGTGCTTGAAAAGAGCCTTTTTGAGCGCAATATTCAATACGTTGTTCTTGGCAGCGGTGAATGGGAATATGAAAACTATTTCCGCTATCTCCACGATAAGTACCCTGACAAGGTTGGTATTACTATCGGCTTTGTGCCTGACCTTGCAAGAAAGATTTATGCAGGAGCAGATTTATTCCTTATGCCAAGCAAGAGCGAACCTTGCGGACTTTCGCAAATGGTTGCACTTCGCTACGGCACACTGCCTATCGTTCGTGAAACAGGCGGCCTTAAGGACTCTATCACCGACTGCGGCGACGGACAGGGCAACGGATTTACATTCAAAACATACGACGCATACGATATGCTCGGCGCTATTTACAGAGGTGTTGACGCATATAACAGCAAGGATTGGAACGTTCTTGTTAAACGTGCGCTTGAATGTGATATGAGCTGGGGCAAGAGTGCAAACGAATATATTAAAATGTATCGTTCGCTTCTTAAATAATAAATCAAAACATATGACAAAAAGCAGAAGTCAGTTGACTTCTGCTCAGACTGTCGATAAAGTGGCTAAACCGTGCCGTGCTATAAAACGAAATTCCATTC
>OGMW01001737.1_pt1 | contig 17575 bp, 12 predicted proteins | sample 1573281 | NCBI WGS metagenome assembly OGMW01 (sample SAMEA2581907, study PRJEB24529) | metagenome | biome: Human gut stool | place: China | collected 2011 | reverse complement strand
AGGTTTCGACAAATGGAGTCAATCTGTTGCAACAGATGATGCTTCCCCGTATTCAAATCCCAAGGCCAATATCGTCGTAACTCCAAGTGATCATGTGGTAATGAATGTGTCTGAATTCCAGCGCGTAATTGCCTCTTGTCTTTCATTTACGGCTGAGAGTGACGCCATTGTGACCTTGGGCATGAAACCGACAAGACCCGAAACCGGTTACGGTTACATACAGGCTGATCTGAGTATTTCATCTGCACGCAACAAGGAAGTATACAGAGTGGATTCTTTTAAGGAGAAACCGGATTTGGCGACCGCGCAGAAATATATTAAACGTAATAATTATTTTTGGAATGCAGGTATATTTATATGGAGCGTGAGCACGATTGTCAATGCATTCAGAGTATATCAGCCGGCTATTTCCAAAATATTCGAAGGTATGCAGGATGTTTATGGTACGGACAAGGAGCAGGAAGCCATCAACAGAGAGTTTCCTTTGTGCGAAAGCATATCTGTAGATTATGCCATTATGGAGAAGGTAGAGGAAATTTTTGTATTCCCGGCTGATTTCGGTTGGAGTGATCTGGGTACCTGGGGAGCATTACATGAGCGTACGATGAAGGATGCTTATGGTAACGCCTGCATTGGTCAGAATATCACTTTATATGAAACACGTAACTGCATGATTCATACCACACAGGAAAAGAAAGTCGTTGTGCAGGGACTTGACGGCTTCATCGTAGCTGAGAAAAATGATACCTTGTTGATATGCAAACTGTCAGAGGAGCAACGCATTAAACAATTCAGCGAATAGAGGTAGAACAGGTTAAAGGAAGAAGGGTGTCTTCTTTCTTCTTGCCGATAATATAAAAAAAGGATGTCCTGAAAACTTTTTCAGGACATCCTTTTTTTATAGAGGTGAAAAATTAATTCTGCTCAGCAGGTGTTATATCCGACTGCTCATCACTAATGAACTGTTCTGGATGAAGCAATACATACTGATAGAATTTTGTCGGTTCTACTTCGTTTGGAATAAAGCGTCCTATTGTAATTTCCAGATAAGGGTCATTACATTCGCATGCCAGTTTCAGGTATTTCAGAAAATCCGATGTATGATGTTGCATCATAGCGCAGAGAGACAGATAACTGAAAATCTTTCCACTGAATCCTTCTGTTTGTTTGTCATTTTCCAGAATATAACGGAAGTGGTTTTCCGCCTTGGCATACTGGCTGTTTTCCGTCAGTGAAACCCCAATGAGGAAATGGTTTTTGAGCAAAGTGTCCGGATCCTTTTCTTCCATAGCTTTGGCAAAGCAGGCATACGCTTGATCCTGCAGGCCGTTTTCGAGCAGCATATTACCTTTGCAGATGTCTACATTGTAATCAAGTGTATGTATCTGACAGGCTTTTTCGATATAGTCGAATGCCTTGTCAAGCATGCCTTTTTTGCTGTATGCCAGTGAAAGTTGCTGGTACAGATGAAAACGTTCCGTAGATTGCTCACCGGACAAACTGACACCTTGTTCCAACTGACTGATGGCTTCATCGTAAGCCTGAAGATTGAGCAGGGATACTCCGTCATACATATAACTGATTTCATCCGATTTGAATTCTTCGAAATACAATGAGTAGTAACGGTGTGCTTCTTTATAGTTGCCTTGATAAAACAGGCAGTTGGCTTTCAGTTGCAGACCATGATAGTCTTTTTCATTGATGGCCAGGGCGAAATCTACTGTCTCTATGGCTTTGGCAAAATCGTTCAGTTGCATGTATGCTTCAGTCATAGAGTGCCATGCAAAGATATTATAAGGGTTTATGTCGAGCGCCTGATTCAGAATCGCAATGGCTTCTGTCGTCTGATTCAGCCCAATCAGGACTTCAGCTTTCAATTTCAGATTCCTGTCACTTTCCGGATGGAAAGACAGCGCTTTGTCCGCCCATATCCGGGCCATATCGTAAATGTTATAGTCTAAATAGACACATGCTACATCGTAGGCGAATTCCTCCGCATCATCGTTTAAGTCTTCAGAAATTTGCGCCAGATAGTTTTCTGCTTCCTGTCTTTTATCCTGATGCAGATATAATTCAAGATTGAAAAAGATTACCTCACGATCCTGCTGATCAGTAATCTGGTTGCGTATGGCTATGGCTTCATCCAACTTGTCGGCAAACATTTTCTGTCGGGCCAGGAAAATAAGAGGGTCAACGCTCCCCGGGTGTAGCTTCAAAGCATAATGAATGCAGTCATAAGCTTTTTCCGACAATCCTTTCATCAGATAATATTCAGCAATGTCAGTCAGTTCATCTGCTTCCATATAAGCAGACGAACCGTCCTTGAGCATCGCTTCATAGATGGCGAGATTTTTTTTGAATTCTTCTTCTCCAAAGTAGGAGAGATCTTCGTATGACATTTTTATTTGTTGATCTTTTTCCAGGTGTCTTTGAGTCCGACCGTACGGTTGAATATCAAGTGTTCGCTGGTACTGTCCTTGTCCATTGTGAAATAACCGATTCGCTGGAACTGCAGATAATCAAGCGGTTTCTTGGTTGCCAGATATTTTTCTACATAACAGTTGGTCAGAACCTGCAGGGAGTCCGGATTGAGTAATTCGCGGAAATCGCGTTCGTCCGCACCCGGATTTTCTACAGTGAACAGGCGGTCATACAACCTTACTTCAGCCGGCAGACAGTGAGCGCAGCTGAGCCAGTGTATGGTGCCTTTAACCTTGCGGTCAGCTCCCGGCATGCCGCTCTTGGACTGTGGATCATATTCACAATATACTTCTGTTACGCGTCCTTCGTCATCTTTCTTGCAGCCTGTGCATTTTACGATATAGGCATTCTTCAGACGGACTTCGTTACCCGGTGTCAGGCGGAAATATTTTTTAGGTGCATTTTCCATGAAATCCTCTTCCTCGATCCAAAGTTCACGGCTGAATTCAATGGTATGGCTGCCTTCTGCCAGATTTTCCGGATTATTGATGGCTTCAAGTGTTTCGACTTGTCCTTCCGGATAATTGGTAATGATCAGCTTGATCGGGTGGAGAACAGCTGATACGCGGGTTGCGCGTGCGTTGAGATCTTCGCGTACGGCAGCCTCCAGCATGGCAAAATCGTTGAGGGCATCAAATTTGGTATAGCCGATCATATCGATGAATTTGCGGATGGCCTCCGGTGAATAACCGCGGCGGCGATATCCGCAGAGAGTCGGCATACGGGGATCGTCCCAACCGTTGACCAGGCCTTCTTTAACCAGAGCAAGAAGTTTACGTTTGCTCATAACCGTATATGTCAGATTCAGACGGTTGAACTCAATCTGGCGTGGACGGTGATCTTCCAGATCTTTACCTTCCTTAAGTTCGTCAATGAAGTGGTCGTACAACGGACGGTGAGGAACGAATTCGAGGGTACAGATAGAGTGTGTCACACCTTCAAAATAGTCACTTTGTCCATGTGCGAAATCATACATGGGGTAAGCTTTCCACTTGTTTCCGGTACGATGATGTTCCTTGTTGATTATGCGGTAGATGATCGGATCTCTGAAGTGCATGTTAGGGCTTGCCATATCCAGTTTGGCACGGAGTACCATGGAACCTTCTTCTGCTTCTCCGCTGTTCATTTTGTTAAACAGAGCCAGATTCTCTTCGATCGGACGGTCGCGGTAAGGACTGGCTACACCCGGTTGTGTCGGGGTACCCTTCTGTGCGGCAATTTCTTCACTGGTTTGTTCGTCTATGTAAGCTTTACCTTCTTTGATCAGGCGTACGGCAAAATCCCAAAGCTGTTGGAAATAATCTGAGGCATGGTAGATTTCACCCCATTTGAAGCCTAGCCATTGGATATCTTCTTTAATGGCTTCTACATATTCCGTGTCTTCCTTTACTGGGTTGGTATCATCAAGACGGAGGTTGCAGACACCACCATATTTTTGTGCAATACCGAAGTCCATGCAGATTGCTTTGGCATGACCGATATGCAGGTAACCGTTAGGTTCTGGCGGGAAACGGGTTTGCAGTCTGCCATCGTTTTTGCCGGCAGCCAGATCAGCTGATACAATTTCTTCAACGAAGTTCAGTCCTTTTTTTTCTACAGGTTCTTCATTATTTGTTGTTGCCATGATTCGAATTACATTTATGTTGTTTAATTATCTTGCAAAGATACGATTTAATTTGAATGCTTTTTATAAAATATCCCAATTTGTCGGGTCGATCAGCCTTCTTTTTTGGAAAAAACCGATTTATATGCTAAGAAACATGAAAAAATGTTTTGTTCGATGAAATGAAAGGCCGATATTTGCATCAGTTATTCTGAAAACAATCTTTTTACCTTAAAAACTAATACCTATTGAAATTAGGAGATGTGGTATGTCGTGAGACATGCCACATCTATTTTTATACCCGTGTGATTTAGTTGAAGTCTTGTTTCGTGATAATGCCATAGGGGATTTTTCGTGTCAGGTTATAATAAGGATTTTCTTGAAACCAAAAAAGGAGGAGACTGAAAAAAATATATAGTTGTTTCATTTAGCCGTCTATTATCTTTATTATTGTGGTGCATACTTTTGTGTGTAAACATTATTATCGTGTGTTTGCCTTATATTGCAAGAACATTGATTAATAAGAATTCAGCTTTGATCCGATTCTGGAAATATGACATCCGTGCGTATTTAGAGATCGGGGGGCCTTTTGGCTAATAGTTAAAGTGTCATAAATACAGGAGTATGTGTTAAACATCTCTGTCAGTAAGTAGATCTAATCAAAAACTTAAATCACAATGAGAAACAATACGAAACAGGTTTTGCTGACCGTAGGTCTTGTAGCTGCGTCCTTTGCTCAGGCGCAGGATATGAAACTGAACGAAAAGGATTATTTTGAGCGAAGAGGAGTTAATGTACTGGTATTCAGTAATAGTTTTAATGGAGGCTTTAATGACGAGAAGAATTCTGGAATAGAAATCATCCAGCATGGTGTGCGCTCCATTCAGGGAGGAGCCATCAGACTGAGCAATACACCGGAACAGTGGGATCTGGTTCCCAAAATGACAACCAGGAAAGTCGATCATGAAAAACGTAGCATTGAAGTAGGATTGCGTTATGAGGATTACGATTTTGACAGTCGTATTGTTGTGACAGCCAAAGGTAAGGCTGTAGAAATAGCGGTATGGTTAGATCGGCCGGTGCCTGAAGAACTGGTCGGCAAAGCCGGACTGAATCTGGAATTCCTTCCTTCTAAATACTGGTTAAAGACATTCAAAATGGACGGTCGCCTGAATCGGTTCCCACGTTATGCGTGCAGTCAGACTGTCACTTTGCCCAACCGTGAGAAACCCCGACAGTTTAAAGGTTTCAAGACCTATGATGACCGCGGGACAGACCGTTTTGTTGATCCTCTGCCCCTGGAGACCGGCCGGACCATTACCATGGCGATGGAAGATCCTGAACACATGATTACGGTATCCAGCCACGACTCCGATCTGCAGCTTTACGATGGCCGGATGTTGGCTCAAAACGGATGGTACGTTCTCCGCAGTCTGCTTCCGGCCGGTCAGACCGGTAAGGTCGTAAGCTGGATTGTGGAACCTCATGCCATCGAAAACTGGATCCGAAAGCCCAATATCGGTTTCTGTCAGGTTGGTTACACGCCTGATCAGCCCAAAGTCAGCGTGATAGAGTTGGACAAGAACGATACTCCGGTCTCCACGGCCAGACTGATGCAGATTCACGATGACGGAACCGTGACGCAAGCCTATGAAGGCCAACTGAAGGATTGGGGAGATTATTACAAATACCATTATGTCAAGTTCGATTTTTCTGATGTCCGGACGCCAGGAATCTATTACATACAATATGATACCGTAAAGACCAATAATTTCCTTATCGACAGTCGCGTATATGATCAGATTACGGATGCCACCACGGATGTATGGGTGCCGATCCACATGAATCACATGTTTGTCAATGAAGGATATCGTGTCTGGCATGGCGAGCCTTTTAAGGAAGGCTATCTGCAGGCACCCCCAAGCGATCATTTTGACATGCACTATCAGGGAGATACGACTGATACGAAATACAAGCCTCTGGAACTGATACCCGGATTGAATGTTGGCGGTTATTTCGATGCCGGTGATTTTGATATCGAAACAGGTGCGAATATAAGGGTTGTGGAAAATCTGATCCGTGCCTGGCAACTTTTCAAACCACAGCGTGATGAAACTTTTGTGAGCGAGCAGCAGCGCTATGTTGATCTGCATCGTCCCGACGGTATTCCCGATATTATTCAATATATTGAACATGGTGTTCTTAACCTTGTGGCACAGGCAGAACAGATCGGTCACATGGCTACGACTCTTTCAAATTCCGTACTCGATAATTATCACCACTTGGGCGATGCAGCATCCATCACCGACGGTTTGCATTATGATCCTTCGCTCAAACCTTTTGAAATCTCAGCAGACGGTAAGCGGAGCGGAAGACCGGATGACATGTGGGCTTTCACCACAAGAAATCCGCAACTCGACATGCGTGCTGCGACCATGTTTGCAGCTGCGGCACACGCACTGAAAGGCTATAACGACAGTTTGTCTGAGCGGGCGCTCAGGCAATCGGAGCGTCTTATGTCTGAAGCCGAGGAACTTCTAAGCCAGCGTGCCCAGTCAGGTAAAAAACAGCCCCGTTCCGGACGGCAGCTCGGCGTAGCAGCTGTTAACATGCAGCTATATGCGGCTACCCGTGAACAGAAGTATCTGGATGTCTTTGAAAAGGAAATATGGAAGGATTTGAAACAGAATATCCGGTTCAGCATGCAGGCCGCTCTGGACGCCATCCCCTATATGGATGAAGACTACCGTAAGAAATTGCGCCCCTACATTGAACAATATGTACAATATATCCATAGCTTCGACCAGAATAATCCCTATGGTGTACCCATCGGCTTAGGCAACTGGGCCGGCAATGAAACGTTGCTTAATTTTGGTACAACGGTGTGCTTTGCTTATTTCTACTATCCCGACATTGTGTCTAAGGAAGATATCTACCGTACAGCCAACTGGCTTTTCGGTTGCCATCCCTATCACAACTATTCGTTTGTGGCGGCCGTTGGAGCAGCGCGGCCCAAGATGGTCTTCTATGGTAATAACCGTGCGGATTTCTCGTTCATTCCCGGCAATGTGGCGCCTGGATTGCTGTTCCGTAAGCCTGACCACTTTGAGAATTTCGATGACTGGCCTTTCTTGTGGGGACAGAATGAAGGTACGATATCTGGTAATACTCAGTATATTATTTTCGGTTCGATCTTTAAGCATCTTGCCGGGGAAAGTGAGTAGGTGAGGGGAGAGGATGGGATGATTATTGTGTGCTGTAACTTCAAGTAGAAATAGCAGGAGAATGTTTTTTCTCCTGTTATTTCTACTGTATGATGGATTTAAATTAATATCGATTCTATTCTGCTAAATATTATGACATAGATAGTTTTAGTCCAAAATAAAAAAAACAAACTAAATGTACCATTTTGAATTTATAGTTTATATCTGTTCTTTCCTATTAACAGCATCTTTTTGTTAATCGTATTTTTAAGTATTGCCTTGGTTATTACGCCTCTTTTAATTGTTGCCATTGATTTTTGATGGGAAAAGGTACAAAAATGGCTCTGAAACGAGGGGGACATTATTTTGCGAAGTACTCAGTTTTCAACCAATAGGCATAAATCGGATCCTGGAACGAGATTTCACCGGCCTTATTATCCAATATATCATTCTTGATAAGGGCAGCCTTTGAACGGGATATAGAGGTCGTTGAAGAGATTTGATAGCGATGCATCACTTCGGTCGAACTAATGGCCTTTTCGCCGGCAATAAGAGCCTTGAGGTAGTTCAGTTGCTGTGTGGTCAGTGTTTCGGTGATTGTTACAAACAACAGGCTTAACTGCTCCACCAATGCCGTGTGTGCCTCACGTACGATCTCAACGGTACACACATCCTTTGTTCTGAGCCATGATAGTTGCGCCAACTGCTGTGCGTAGTATGGATGATTATCTACAAGCTTTGCAATCAAATGGCTTGCTTCATCGTCGATGCTCTTGCCGGTATCAGCGAAACGACTCTTGAAAAATTCCACAAGGCAAGGCGTCTCAATCTTATTGAGAAACATCAGGTTGCCGAACTTGTAGAAGGGTTTGGATGAGTCGGTAAACACTTCCATCATCATGTGGCGCTTGCTGCCATAGAGACAATAGGCCACACTTTGGTGCAGCTGCCAATGTGAGCGCAACTTTTTCTGGAAGTAGTCAGGGTCGGTAAATTCTGCGATATTTTGAAATTCATCTACGCAAATCACGATTTTCAGCCCTTTCTTCCTGGCAATCTTTTCGGCAAGATCGAGCACTTCATCGGGGTTACGCTTTACCTCCTCCCAATCAAAGTCGATTGAAACCTCATTGGTGGGATCCGTACCGATTGAAATCTTGGGAACAAGGCGTGAAAAGAAACTCTTTGCACTCTCTATTGCTTCCTCCCATTTTGTGGAAGTAGCGGCAATGACCTTCTGAGCGAGCAGCGAATAAAAATGCTCCTCGCTACGCACATTGAACAGGTCGATATGACAGATTCGGAGGTTACTGTCCTGCGCCATCGCTAATTTTGCGGCTTTATTTACAAGCGAACTTTTACCCCAACGGCGAGGAGATATAATAATCGTGTTGATTAACGACGTAAAGTTCTGAACCAGGTCGGCTGTTTCTCTCTCACGGTCGGTAAAATTCTTCTCGGTTGCAATCTTTCCAAATATAAACGGAGTTTCCATAACGCTCTATTTTTGATTTTCGACACAAATATAATACATAAAATGTAACTACAAAAATTGTTGTTACAAAAAGTGTATATACAATTATTGTAGTATCTTGCTGATTGACGTTGTCTATACACAAATATCAGGGTAAAAGTTGTATAATCAGAATGAGTTTACCTATATTTCCATAAACAACATATTGTTTGTTATAGGTGAAATACGAACTCTACGAATAATATTATAGTATTTAATATCTTAACGTCCAATGTTGTAGTCAAACAGATTACTGTAATAGTAAATTCGAAAAATTTACTCCTATAATGCATTATAAAATAAAGTAAAACCGATATATTTGCATATTAATATTGGGACATGACTAAAAGTACAATGGGTACCAAGTTGCCAAGAAGACTGGAGCAGAAGATGCAAATTGTGGGTGAACAAATCAGACTTGCACGATTGCGTAGAAACCTTAGTATCGCTCAGATTGCTGAACGTGCTACCTGTTCGTCTCTTACAGTTTCACGTATAGAGAAAGGTGCACCAACCGTGGCAATAGGCATTTATCTTAGGGTGCTTTATGCGCTTCAGCTGGATGACGATATTCTTCTGCTTGCAAAAGAAGATGTAATGGGAAAGGCCTTGCAGGATTTGAGCCTTAAAAAACGAAAAAGAGCATCCAAAAAAGAGTAAGTTATAAAGATATTTGTAAAGTAAGACAATTAAAACTTTTGATATGCAACTACCTCAGTCCAACATATTGACAACCAAATACCTGAACAGAGTATTCGACAAAACCGTGGCGACCTATAAATATTATTGGTTTCTCGGTATCCTTGACTTGTGTGTAAAGCATGGAAAAACGAGGATGAATGTATGGGATATTATGATTACGATGGTGGCAAACGCCTGGTATCCGGTAATCTATTTTCGTCTTTCTTTTGGAAAGTCGGAATCCCTTTATGAGGCGATATGGGCTTTGCAAAAAGAGTATAACATTCCCATCAATATCAGTATCCGCGATTTGATTGACCTGTTACATGAGCTTGTGCAAAGAACCGAGGTTCGGAAACGGCTAAACTTTCTGCAAATGAACGTTCCGTTTCGCTTTTTGCGTCCTTGGATTGATACGTCTGACGACTGCCAGACGGTGGTTCGTTCCCAATCGTTCGAAAATGGTTGCCTCTATAAATTAGAGAAACAAAACGGAATATTATGGGTTGAAATAAATCCTGTCTGGTTGGACTATCTAAAAGAAAACTATGATATTCTAAGCGCATTTGCCTATTGGGGATTGGCAGGTTTTCTACAGACAAGAAATCCGAATGTTCCAGCTATACCCACTAAGTTAGTGAAACGTGAGGAGCGCAACTCCTTATCCGCGCAACATAAATTTTGGAATACAGCCATAAAACGTGGTATGGAGGTCAGATGTCCGTATACCGGAAACCTATTAGAGGAACGTATGTATGATTTGGATCATTTTATTCCGTGGAGTTTCGTCTCTCATGACCTGCTTTGGAACTTGATGCCAGCCGACCCAAGTATCAATAGCTCCAAGAGCAATAAGCTACCCGACCTGAATCTGTATCTCTCAAAGCTGGCGATAGCCCATCAGGCTGCTTTGCGTATCAATCTGTATGAGGGAAAGCAAGAAAAGTTGTTGGAAGACTATCTTTCCTTGGGGCATACGCCACAGGAAATTGTTGCCATGGATAAAGACCATTTACTGGATTGCTTCTTCCAGACATTCACGCCGATGCATCAGATCGCTTTGAATATGGGATTTGAAATTTGGAAATATTAAATACCTATATAATGAATATTATTGATTTAGCTAAAGAGTTAGATTTATTCTACGAATTTGGAAAATCTCGAAAAGAATGTAATGCTTTAGTTCAATGTTTTGGCATCAGGTATGCCAATGTCATTAAAGAACAAGGCATTAAACCGGAAGATATTATTGAAAAATCTAGTTTGAGAGGAACCAAATATGCAACTGAATTACGTAAAGGGATGAAACTATCCAAATACGTCTGTTTAAATAAGAATTTTATGCTGTAAATTATAATTAATAATTATGAGTATTGAAAAAGTCAATCATCCTTACTTAACTGCCATTAAACGCACTGATTTGTCTGTGCCGGTTCGTTATCTTTTGCAACACAACTTATTGAAAGGGCGTATTCTGGATTTTGGTTGTGGTTTCGGGTATGATACGGATGAGTTGAAGAGGCGTGGATATGATATAGCTGGATATGATTATTATTATCGTACGGAATATCCCGAAGGTAAATTCGACACCATATTTTGTGTATATGTGTTGAATGTGCTGGAGCCGTATGCCCAGGCCGAAGTGATGATGAATGTTTCCAATCTTCTATCCCCTAAAGGTACAGCCTATTTTGCGGTACGGCGTGATTTGAAAGAAGAAGGTTTCAGGCTTCATGCTATTTATCGGGAATATACCTATCAATGCAATGTCCGTTTACCCTTTTTGAGCATAGATCGTAATCAAAGTTATGAACTTTATCAATATAATCATTTCAACAAACTTCCACGACAAGAAGGAAAGACCTGTCCTTTCTGTCGTTTATCACGCAGAGTAGAGATAATCTGCGAAACAGCAACCTGCGTTGCGTTTTATGATGGATATCCGGTTTCTCCCGGACATGCTTTGATTATCCCCAAAAGACATGTGGCATCTTATTTCGATTTGACCAATCATGAGCGTGAAGCAATGAATGTGATGCTCCAGTACGTGAAGCAAAAGGTGGACGAGCGTTATCACCCCGACGGATATAATATCGGAATCAACGTCAATGAAGCTGCTGGCCAGTCGGTGTTTCATGTCCATATGCATCTGATCCCTCGCTATAAAGGAGATGTAGAGAATCCAAAAGGAGGTGTGCGTGGAGTAATTCCAAGCAGACAGAAATATTAAGAAACAAGTAAGAATAAATTGGATGGAGTTCCAATAAGATGTATAGACCTTCTCTTTTTTTGGTATGCTTGCGCATGGACTCTGAAATTTATATTTGTGAAGTGCATCATTTGTTTATTTAGTGGTTTGATCACTCCTAAATTACAAACTTCAGGGCTGACACGCAAAGGTCAGCTCTTTTTTACTGCTTATCAGACACACTTTTTGAAACAGTATCAAACCGTGAATGACGAACTTAAAAATATAGCATAAGTGGAGTTGACGGTAGCGCTGAATCGATACCATGCGTAGCACTGTAATCGGTATCATCGTATCGCTCGAATCGGTACCGTCATGACGCTGCAAACGGTACCATATTCAGTCACGTAAAAGTTATTGCAAATGTATATTATTTTTTTCTTTCGTTGCCTCATGGATTCTCCTTTTTATGTAAAGCTTTCCATAATCAAATTGCTCCAATTGGATAACTTGTTTTGTTAAACTCATGTCTTTGATTTTTCCTGCCATATATGTGCTGTTATGAAGTCGGTTTACAGTACATAAGTTACAGAAGAATCCGAAAGAGTGAACGGATTTGCTCCGGAAAAAGTAGGCTTTTGCTCTTTTCCTAATTATTGATAACGTGTCAACTGAACGGATTTGTTCCGGAAGACGAAGCCGTTCGTACCCACATTTTCTTCTTGAACGGGTTTGCTCCGGAAAAAATTGCAATTTAGGGCTGTCTTATCCATTCTTTCTTGATATTTTATGGGTTATAGGGCATCAAGAGGGCTTATTTTAGCCTTTTTAGTGTTGGCTACACTTCCTGAATACTGAATACTGAACGGATATGCTCCGGAATATGCAAAAATATATCAGATTTTATATACTTTCGCTTTTTGAAGAGTAGATTCAAAGGACTTTTAAAAGAGGCGTATCATTACTCAATACAAAGCTTGATACGCCTTTTCTTTTAGAATGTTCAATTTTAATATAAAAAATAAATTTTGCACACTATCACGTTCCATATAATGTTGGTTAATATCTGCTCTGTTATATCTGTTTATTATATATGTGTAAAAGATAATTTTATATGTAATCGCAATGCACTGAGCGATATTTGTTGAGACATTTCTCAATTTTAGTCTTAATGCTCATTCTGTATCTATCTGGAGCTAGGACTTCAACATCAGGTCCAAAAGCTAGAATTAATTGGTCAAGTTCTCGTGTTGGTATTACTTTGATAGTAACTATGCACTTGTATTCATCAATAATTTTCTGTGAGGTGTGTAGTGGCTTTGAAACAATGTATTTAAATCGTTCTGAACTAAATTGCAACATAATTGTTTCGGCTTCCTGTACTTCATAAGGCACCGATACCCCTACAATATCATCAAAGTAAGAGTTGAAATCCACAAGGTCATTTTTACAGAATGGAACATCACTTATAGTTATCCCTTCAATTCGGTCAAGGGCTCGGTTGACAATATAATCTTTCCCATTAATACGTCCGAATATGAACCATCTGTTATTATATTGTTTCATATAATATGGATGAAGCACATTCGTTGAACTAATGCCTGCGTGTGTTGTGTAGCTTACTTCGAGGGGCTGGTGATTGATTGTTGCGTCTATGAGAGTTGAAAGGTATTCAAGCCCTTTTAAACATGAGTTACACTGAAATGAAATAAGATTTTCTCTATCCGATTTTACTCCAAAACGAAGTTCTAGATTGGAGATAACATCTTCAAGCCAAGCATTACCAGTAACTCCACGATATTTACTAAGCATTTCAATTATCGAGCGTAAAGAGTTAACCTCGGTAACCGATAGACCATTCTGGTAGATTGAATAGTTTGGCTCAGAATATCTATAGTAGCATTTCTTTCCTCCAAATGGTTTGGCATCAAGATAGATGTTATCGGGTAGCATCTTTCTTATGGCATTTAGGTCACCTCGTAACTGACGCAATTTGATGGTAGAGTCCGAACCTTCCAATTCATAAAGATGATTGTTGACTATTTCAAGGAGATCTTCGATAGTATATTTCTTATTCCAGTCACTGAAGCATCTGTCCAGCACTTGATAACGATACTGAGCGTTTCTATTTTCTGACATTGTTAGAGTTGCTTATATGAGATGGTGTAAAGTATTCCGTTTCCTATCTGCTGTTTGTTGAACAGTTCGAGATCTATATTCCAATCTTCTCTGAAATCGCGGTCGGTGCATTCAGCGTTATCTCTTCCAAATGGTGCCCATCCTTTTGCTATACCTGCGTCTGGACGTATACAGACCTCTGCATTATCCGCTTTAACCGTCAGACACCGTTCATGCTCAACATAACCTGTATCTTGAATTTCCAGTTCTATTCCGGTCAGTTCAAATATAGCATCCTTCAGGAAATGATTTCTCTTCTTACCGTTGGTAAAATCTTTTATAGCATTTACTGCCACATTTGGGTCATTAATTGAGACGATATTTGTGACGATAACTTTAATTGATACCAGAACTAAATCTGCTTCATTCTTCAGACTGGAAATCATTTTTGCCAAAAGCATACAGCCTAAGGGCGTTTTTAGGTATCTATCAGAATATTCAATAGAAACAGCCTTGCCTCGTAGGTTAGATATTATTCTATTCCAATTACCAGTTTCCGGAGCTTTCAGAGAATCAAAAAAACGACCCAACGAGCTGTGTTCTTTTATTCTATATTCAAACATAAAGGAAGAATCGTCCGATGAAAAGGCGCTCAACAGTTGCATTCTATTTATGTCGGCATAGGATAATGAATTTGGCTGTGTGGTTATGAATACATCTCCACTTCCCCAATTCTTAGAATAGGATGTATCAATATTTTTTCCAAAGTATGTTTTGACGATTCCGTCATTCATAATCACGACCATCAACGGAAATAATCCTGTCTGCAGTGTGTTTTCAAGACATTTAAAGTCGGCTTTAAATACCTCCGCAATTAAAGTTGCACTGTCTGCTGACGAGAGCGATTTTACATCTGGTATGCTTGGCAGTATAAAGGCAACGTCAACTCCTTCTAGAGATAGTTCTGTGAGAATTTTTTTAAATGGGAATGTTTCCGCATCCCATTGAGAAATGTTGTCGTTGACAAATATTCTGATACCAGAGATGTCCTTGTTCCGTGTGAGCTGATAAAACTCGGTCGTGATGTCTGATGTCACAGCATGAGAATCAGGCATTAAATAAATAATTTCCTTTGGGGCAATACGGGCTTTGACTTCCTGTCTTAACCATTCTATAGCCTTAGGCCGATTAAGATAGTTCGTATACCATTGCGATCTACGGTCTATAAGGCACTTCGTGCAAGACCGTTCACAGTCGCATCTTTCAAGAGTCTCCAAAGCCATTTTTAGGACTTCATCTTTATATTCTCGGAAGAGCAATGAATAACCTGCACCACCGAGAGCAGTATCATATATGAAAATAGAATGATTTATGCCATCATAGCCGAATTCAATCTCTCCATCGTTGACTCCGAGCAGCTCCGTGAGTTTACGGCTAAGAATCACGCCGAGAGAATAGAGTGTCTCAGTGTCTTCTACCAGATTGTTGTCCTTGTCATAAAACTTGATCTCAACAAAGTCAGTCTGGTATCTTCCGACCAACAACACATGACGTCTTACTGAAACACCGTCATTTTCGCCACCGGGACAAGAGGTCGAAGCTAAAAGATGTTTATGGTGCGACAGCATCCGCTCTGTGGAGTCTGGTGATTTTTCTGATTTCATTCTACCGCAATAAGGACAGAAAGCATATCCATACCCACTCGTTCCTTTATTATAAAAGAGAATCTCAGACCTTGGCGTTGAACAGCGGATAGACATTTTTGCAGAATTTGTCTTCAGAAGCCAGGCATCCATTTCAAGCAAAATAGGCTGAATGAAATTCATACTGCCGAGAGAGTCCATTTTTCGTGTCGGGGTCGAATCCCATGCTACGGAGAACGCAGCAGGTTCAACGACCTCTGTAAAACGCTGATCTGTCGATAGTGAGATGTCCTTTATGCCATGCATAGTTCCATGCCGACCGCACTTGGGACAATCCGTCTTAGCACTTCCATAGATAATAGTTGTATAACCACAATGAGTGCAATTCTGTATGATATACCTTGAAGTGCTGTCATCGTATTTTGTCTTCAGACGAATACCATTGGGCTCATAGACCCATTCGTTTTTCACTACTGGATTGCCGGGAGCATAAGAGGAGATGGCCTGACTTATATGCAATGTCGGTGAGTTACCGTCAACCTTTTCCTTACCGCCTAGCAGACACTCAACTAGTCCTAAGGGTAAACCTGCACTTGGCAGAAAAGAATTTTCAGCAAGATATGACAACATCGAGGTCTTTAAAAGATTTTCCTCTTGTTTCTCTATAGCTTTGATAGCATTGGTCGTTCCTGATTCATTTTTCAGAGATTCAATCGCCTTTGTCAGAGCTCCTTTATGAGCATCAAAGACATTGTAAACAGCAACTATGTCTTTCTTGACTACTTGTGCGGCATCCGCCAATGTTATCTGAGCGAGACTTGTTCCCTTGATTAATTTTGAATATGGTTCTTGAAGACGTTCAACTTTTCCGCTGATTACACTATCAATATAATTTAGAAACTTATCAAAGAAAGACATCCCTTCTGCCGTGACAAAAAAATCCCTAAGAGTTGCCGTAACCCTGATTCCCCCTTGATCTGCTACAAAGGATGCGAATACCATCGCATTAACATGACGTTGAATCAACTGACGGCTTTCCAATTTTAACAACGGAGTTTCTGTTACATGTGTAATCGGATAATCTGGATTGTTCCATGTATGAGTTCCAATAGGATTGGGAGCACAAACAGTTAAAGCCAAGGCTTTAGTTTCACTTCTTCGTCCTGCACGTCCCGTACGCTGAAGGTAATTTGACGATTTTGGCGGCACATTATTCATGACGACTTCTGTAATACCACCAATATCGACTCCCATCTCCATTGTTGTTGAGCAAGAAAGAATATTGATTTTCCCCTCATTAAACTCTCTTTCGTATCGGTCAAGATCTTCTGATGATTGCTGAGCAGAATGTTCAGCCGATATAAAAATCGGTTTTGAAGCAAATACTCTGGAGTTCATAACCCCGAACACACCAGCAGCCTTTTGTTCAAAGAAGTTCTTCTCAATCCATTCCATGACATTCTTTTCTGTCTGATCCGCAGACTTGAATGGGAAAAGCGGATTTACAAACTCCGTCTTGATTTTGAATCTATCGAAATTTTCACGACCGATGTAACCGTTCATTCTTGGGCTATAGCCACAGAACGGTGCATCTATAATAACATTGTCAACAGGACAGAGATAACCTTTTTCGATAAGTTGCAACTTAACTTTATCCCCCATGAGATCGAGCATATATCCTTGATTTTCTACATCTGTTGCTTCAAGAACATTTTGTCTCAGAAAATCCCATGCGGCATCAAGCATTGAGTTGATGTCAGCAATCTTTATCTGATTGATTTGAGAAATATCATCATAACCTAGAACTGCACATAGAAGAAGTACGAGTCTGTTCTGATTCTCATCAATACCTTTTGAACTTACATTGACTTTAAACCATTTCGATACAGGGCTACCATTCTTCCTTAGTTCTGAATTTGAAGGATATATAGGAGAACAGTACTTATTTTGTGTAAGGTAATCTTTATAAGCTCCAGAAAGCATATAATGACGACCTCCACGAATGACATAGTCCATACAAATCTTGAGAAAATTCTGCCAGTCAGTGTCTGTACATCTTTTCTGAAGGAGTACTGGGCATTTCGCTTTTTTACGTTCTGTATAAACCCCTCTTTGAACACGATGAAAAGAAAATCAATGAAATAA
>OGMW01001731.1_pt1 | contig 17633 bp, 13 predicted proteins | sample 1573281 | NCBI WGS metagenome assembly OGMW01 (sample SAMEA2581907, study PRJEB24529) | metagenome | biome: Human gut stool | place: China | collected 2011 | reverse complement strand
AGTATTAGATTTAAGGTTAACAAAGGTTGGGTCAGAGCGCTGACCCTTTTTTTATTTTTATGAAAAACTCAGCAAAAAGATAGTTCATTCCAAAAAAAAATCGTTTCTTTATAGTCAGTTTACCATATACCCCTTCTATTATGGCCCTACACAGTCAAAACTACCTGCCATACAGGCATCTGACCAACAAAGAAATAGAACAACTTCAACGTCAAGGCTGCTCAGCCAGCGACTGGTCTCTAATCGAAGTACACCCGGACATTCTAGTGGATTTTATTCATCACGTACGTTTTTCCAGCTGGAACAAAATAGGATGTTTCCATTCAGCCATCATTCTATCAGACGGTTTGTCGCTTCACAGTGGTATTTACAACGCCACATTACACCAGACCCATATAGGTAGCAATACGCTCATTTACAATAACACTGGATATATTTCCAATTACGACATAGAAGATGACTGTATCCTCATGGACACCGGAATCATCTCCACAGAAGGCCAAACATCTTTCGGACAAGGTACAGAAATTACCGTATTGAATGAGACCGGAGGCCGTGAAGTGATCATCCACGACAAGCTGTCCTCGCATGAAGCTTATCTGCAAGCCATGTACAGGCACGACAAATCGCTTACTGCACATCTAAGAACATTGGTTTCCACATACGCTGAAAGCCAAACCAGCACCAGAGGGTATATCGGTCATCACGCCACTATTATCAGATGCAGTAAAATCAGAAACACCCGTATTGACAGTTACTGCCGTCTCGAAGGATGTCAAAGTCTGGACAACGGCACAGTATGCAGTTCCAAAGAGTCACCCAGCCATATTGGAGAAAATGTAATCTGCAAAGATTTTATTATACAGGATGGTTGCCATATTTCCGACGGTTGTCAGATCACACGTTGCTATATAGGACAATCCAGCATTGTCGGACACGGTTTTTCAGTTTCCGACAGTTATATCGGCTGCAACTGTCAACTGGAGAATGGAGAAGCCTGCGCAATCTTTGCAGGTCCATATACTGTCAGCCATCATAAATCTACGTTATTAATTGGCGGCTATTTTTCATTTATGAATGCCGGCTCGGGAACCAACCAAAGCAACCACATGTATAAGCTCGGCCCCAGCCATCAGGGGATTCTGGAAAGAGGATGCAAGACTGCTTCCGGTTCTTATGTCCTGTGGCCACTGCGTGCAGGTGCCTTTTCCCTGATTATGGGACATTTCACCTCACATGTTGATACACAGGACTTCCCGTTTTCTTATTTAATCGAAGAACAAGGCCGACATTATCTCGTTCCGGCTATTGCACTACGCAATGTTGGCACAGCCAGAGATATCCGGAAATGGCCGGCCAGAGACCGTCGTAATCCACAGTATCGCCAACTCGACCAGCTTGTTCTGGAAGCTTATTCTCCCTATACCATGGGAAAGATACGTCGTGGCATCAATAACCTGAAAACGCTCCTGGCACAAGCCGGACCTGATACAGACAGAATAGAATACCAGTCTCTGACCATTAAGACAGACGCCGCCCGAAAGGGAATCTCACTCTACGAAGCCATTATGGATTTGTTTTTGGGCGAACAAGTCATCAACAAACTCAGAGAACTGAATATCCGTTCGGCAACAGAAACCGTCATCGCCATGAATGTCCCACAAATATCCCATACCGAATGGTATGATGCCGGTGGCCTCATCCTTCCACGGGAAACAATGACGGATCTGATATCCCGAATCAAGCATGAAAACGTAAAGTCTCTGGAAGAGCTTACACAAGAATGGCAAAACATAAGGTCATCTTATGACCAACAGAAATGGGAATGGACATGGACAATCCTTCATAAACAATACCCTGTCACTCATTCCGCAAGAGAGGAATTCTTTACCCCCATCCTCAACCGTTACCAGAATGCGGTATCATTACTGACACAAGCCATCATACAAGACGCCGGCAAAGAATTTGATGCCCAAACACGCATCGGATTCGGTATTGACAGCACATCCCATACCGCAGACAAAGATTTTCTTCACGTCAGAGGAGATCTGGAAAACAACACATTCGTTCGGGACCTGCAAGATGAATGTAGCAGAAAAACCGAAGAATCCGCTTATTGGCTCCATATTATCACTGAATAGATCTTAACGTTTATGCTTATGAAAGTCTTCAAATCATCAACCCACCATCAGCAAGGCCCGATCCTGTCAACTCTGACTGTTTTTTTCATTCTGACATGGACCTTCTACGCAGGCTATTACGGAGACGTTCTCTACATCGCCCAGCAATACAGCTTCTTTTCAACGGACCTGACCGTCATGGGCAACGTTTGGAATCACACTTATGGCATATTATGGATGATAGGTCGCGCATTATTACAACTTTGCTATTTCCCATGGTTAGGCGGCCTGGTTCTGGCTCTCATACTGACACTTATTTCATGGCTGTTCGGCTATGTATGCAAGCTCAGAGGATCGCTTTGTTACCTGCGATTCATCCCTTCCATCATCTATTCCTTAGTCATCGTCTTTAAAGGGTTTGATATCTATTATCAGGCAGAAACCGGTGCCATTATGGGTATACCGTTCTGTATGCTGTTTATCCTGATCTGTCAAGGTATTTTTGTCCGTTCATTCAGCAAGAAGCCGATGCCTCCTTTGTTCAGACGTCCGTCAGATGAAAAGATATGGGATAATTGGAAAGCCAATATCCTGATTGTGTTATCACTTGCCTTTCTCCTGTTTTTCAATGAATGGCAAAGGCCATACGTCAGACCGACAGCGCGCATGCAACGTCTTCTGCAGGAAAAGGACTGGAAAGGCATGCAATCGACCGCCGAGAGCAGCAATATGGGTTACAGTACCATTGCGGCATACTATGCCATAGCCAGAATGGGAGATTTCAACGATGTGCCTCAAGTCCCCATAGAAATTTTACCCAAGCCATCCCATTCCATTTATCTTCACGACAGGAATGGCAATCCTGATGCCGGCAGAAATTATTTTCTCACAGACTACTGTATTGTTTCCGGACAGAATGAAGTAGCTTACGCTCTTGCCCAATCTCACCTCAAGGCCGACGGCCCATCTGCTTATTTACTGAAAAGAATGGTCTGGCTCTGTCTCAGATTAAAAAAAGAAAAGGAAGCCAGACATTATATGAATATGCTCTGTCTGTTACCGTTCGAAAAGGACTTTATCACTGAATTTCATTCACTGGTCGATGAATAAAAAAAGAGAGCTGCTTTTAAATCTTAAATGATAAAAAAACAGCCCTCTTTATACCCAACACGACCACTCCGTTTCCATGACTCAGATTCATTTCAAATACCACAAAACGAAGAATGGTCGTATTTGTCTGATTAGTCAATATTCAAACCTGCATCATGATGACAAAGCAAGATCCTTTCGTTGTCATTTATAACCCCTGCTCCTTCACCTGAATCTGAAGTTCCGCCGGTTTCAGTCCTTTTGCAGAGGCTTTTATACGGATCTGTCCCGACCCTCCTGTCTCCGCAATAATGGCAGTCATCTGACCATTGAAAAGATGCATTTCCGGCACATGGAAAGCATCCAGACAGGTTGGATCACCATTGGCACCGGCTTTATATTTTCCCTTCCCTTTGACTGAAAAACGCACCAGATGGGAAGCGTCCGGACACAAACGGCCTTCTTTGTCCACAACCCTTACGGTTACAAACGCCAGGTCCTCATCCCGCAAAGATGAGTTCAGAACTTTCTGATCTGTCAATAGCTCCAGTTTATAAGGCTTGCCGGCTGTCTGGATCTCTGTTTCCATCCTCTTTACACCTTTTTCATCATAAGCCACCGCTTTCACGGTTCCTGGTTCATATCGGGTATCCATCCACATCAACCGGTATCTTTTCTGACGGGCCAGACTTTTCCGGGCCTCATCATTCTCTGTCGAATCCAAAGTGACAGAAAAATCCTTGGACCGTACACCCTGACTTTTCCCGTTGATAAACAGTTCTACTGTCGGATAGCTGGAATATACGAAAACAGGTGTAATCTCTCCTTCCCGACCAGGCCATGTCCAATGAGGCAGAATATGAAGGGTCTCTTTCTTTTTATTCCACAAACTCCTGTACAGGTAATACCGGTCCTTAGGCAAATAAGCCAGGTCTATTATACCGAACAACGAAGAATGGCTCGGCCAGTTACTGTAATAGGGAGTCGGTTCACCCAAGTAATCAAAACCGGTCCACACAAATTCACCCATATCATAAGGCAATGATTCATACATGATAAAATTATCTTCGGGCAAATCACTCCATGAACAATGCTCCAGATCATAAGAAGAAGCCTGATGGTCATCATACATCGCCATCGAACGGCGCTCCACAGGAAACTTATATACCCCACGCGAACTGACCGTCGATGCCGTTTCTGTTCCCAAGATGACCCTTTGCGGCAACTTCTGATAAGCCATCCTGTATTTATGCGGACGGTAATTGAATCCGGGAATATCCAGTACCGCCGCCACATGGGTGTTAATGGCCGACTCCACACGATCCATTCCCATCGTACATGGTCGCGTCGGATCTTCTCTGTGCATGATCTGCTGAATCATATAACAGAGTTTGCCTCCAATTGCCGTACCCTGATCGGGCACCTCATTACCGATACACCACATGACGACACTTGGAGAGTTACGGTACCGGCGTACCATGTTCACCAGATCCTTTTCAACCCATTCATCAAACTCTTTATGATAACCGTTTGCCATCTTGGCAGTAGCCCATTCGTCAAAAGTCTCAACCATCAGCAGCATCCCCATTTCATCACAAGCCTTGACCAGTTCCGGCGAAGGCATATTATGTGAGGTCCGGTAAGCATTGCTACCCATATCTTTAAGCATTTTCAGTCGATAGCGAATGGCCGATTCATTCACCGCAGTACCCAATGGTCCTAAATCATGGTGGTTACACGTACCGTGGAATACCAGCTTCTTCCCGTTCAGGAAGAAACCTTCATCCGGTCGGACCTCAATGGAGCGGATACCGAAAGCTGTTTGATCACAATCCGTCTGCTTACCCTGATAATAGATTTCTGTCTCCACCTGATACAGTTCAGGATGATCACAATCCCACAACCTCGGAGAAGTGACGACAAACTGCTGTTCAAACCTGGCTTCATCATATCGTGACAGAGTCTGACGCTGTTCACCGACCTTTTTCCCATCAGGATCCTTTAATATTGTTCTGATTTCCACATCAGAAGGATCAATATTTCCAAGCTCTTCCAATTCCGTACTCACACATACCTTGGCAAAATCATCCCTTACTACCGGAGTCGTGACACTAGTGCCCCAAGTCTTGACAGATACCGGCCCTGTAACAACCAGATGCACATTCCGATAAAGACCAGCTCCCGGATACCAACGGGACGATTCCGGTTTATTTTCCAGACGTACTGCCAGCAGATTGCTCTGTCCCGGCTTCAACAAGTCTGTCACATCAAAATAAAAACTGTTATAACCATACGGCCAGTATCCGGCCTTTTGGCCGTTTACAAAGACTTGTGCATGACTCATCGCACCGTCAAACACCAGTATGGCCTTTTTCCCAGATTCAAAATCCGGTGCTTCAAAACGCAATCTATACCAGCCAGTGCCTACAAACGGCAGACCTCCGGTACGGCCCGACTGGTTTTGGGCTTCTTTCTGCCCATCCTGTTCTATGGCCATAAACTGCTTGTCATTATTAGCATCAAAAGGACCGTATATGGCCCAATCATGGGGGACTGTCACCGATTCCCAAGACCGATCATCCAGTTCTGGTTGACTAAACAAGGCATTATCCTCTCTAGTAAACCGCCAGCCGTCACGCAACAAAGAAACCGAACGAGGAGCTCCGGACAAAGTTGTGACGAATATGCCCCAAAGCAGGAGTATATTCAAAAATAACCTATACATATTGATTAGATTTAAGATTATAGAAAGACAGAATACACGTTTCCATGTATTCTGCCGTGATATTGTTACATTTATTTGGTAAAGCTGTAAACCACATCCATGATTTTCTTGCCTAATTCATCAGCTGCTTCCATTGTGGATGCTTCTGAATAGACACGGATAATCGGTTCGGTATTACTCTTGCGCAAATGAACCCATTTGTCCGGAAAATCAATTTTAACGCCATCTATATCATTGACTTCTTCGTCCTTGTATATTTCCTTCACCTTCACCAGAATGGCATCCACATCTGTTTCAGGAGTCAGATCAATACGGTTCTTGGCTATATAATAAGCCGGATAAGAAGCCCTCAATTCGCTGGCTTTCACACCCTTCTTGGACAGATAGCTCAGAATCAGCGCGATACCGACCAACGCGTCACGGCCATAATGCGCTTCAGGATATATCACTCCACCATTGCCTTCGCCTCCGATCACCGCATTCATTTCTTTCATCTTGGTCACCACATTCACCTCGCCCACAGCAGAAGCATAATAATGACCGCCATACTGTCTTGTCACGTCGCGTAAAGCACGTGTTGAACTCAGATTGGAAACGGTATTACCCGGCGTATGTTGCAATACATAGTCAGCAGCAGTCACCAAAGTATATTCCTCGCCATACATGGTACCGTCCTCGCAAAACATAGCCAGACGGTCTACATCAGGGTCAACAACGAAAGCGATATCATGTTCTCCCTTCTGCATCAATGCCTTTATGGCCGTAAGGTTCTTTTCCAACGGTTCGGGATTATGCTGGAAATCACCGGTAGGTTCGGTATACAACCCCGTCACAGTCTCCACACCCAGTTGTTCAAGCAACTGCGGCAAAATAACACCTCCAACGGAATTGACACAATCGATTGCTACCTTAAAATGAGCATTCCGGATGGCCTCGGTATCAACCAGTGCCAGATTCTTGACCAGATCGATATGCTTCTGCGCATAACTGTCATTCTTGGTATAATGTCCCAGATGATCCACGTCTGCATACTCAAAATCTTCAGCCTCAGCAATACGCAACACTTCATTGCCTTCTTCGCTGTTCAGGAATTCCCCCTGTGCATTCAGCAGTTTCAAAGCATTCCACATACGCGGATTGTGTGAAGCAGTCAGAATGATACCGCCACAGGCTCCTTCCATTGTCACGGCCAGCTCTGTCGTAGGAGTTGAAGCCAAGCCGATGTCAACCACATCAAATCCCATACCCATCAGTGTACCGCAAACCACATTTCTTACCATTTCACCTGAGATGCGGGCATCACGTCCTACTACGATTTTATTACTTTCGGTCGTTCCGCGACGACGTATCAAAGTCGCATACGCAGAAGTAAACTTGACGATATCCAACGGATTCAGCGTATCCCCGGCCTTACCGCCTATCGTGCCTCGAATTCCCGATATTGATTTAATCAGTGTCATAAAACAAATTTTATCTATTTAATTAAAGCAAAGTTAAGAAAAAAGCGATTTTAAAGAGAGAAAAGACCATTTATTTTTCCATAAAAAAAGAGTGTGTTCTTATTTTTATATTACTTTTGCAGGATAAGAACAAGTTTAGCCATGAAATCAATACTTTCATTATTAATGCTTGCCCTGCTTCCAAGTCACTTACTATGGGGACAAAACCCTCCAACTTCAAATAAGACCGCAAAAGACTGGGCTACTCAAGTTGAAAAATTCGGAAAAGGACTTCCTCAGGAAAAAGTCTTTCTCCACATTGACAATACATGTTATTTCGTCGGAGACACTATCTGGTATAAAGGTTATGTAACCCGTACGGACCGCAATACGCTGACAGATTTAAGTCGTATCCTGTATGTAGAATTATTCACGCCCGACGGATACCTCGTCGAACGGCAACAGCTCAAACTTCAAAACGGAACCGCATACGGTGCCTTCAAACTTCAGGATTCACTTTATGCCGGCTACTACGAACTGCGTGCATACACACGTTGGATGCTCAATTTCGGTGTAACCGAACGCAAGCACGCCTGGTGGTCGGAAGACATGTTCTACAACAAATCCATGGCCGCCGCCTTCTTCCGCGACTATGACAAACTTTATTCCCGCGTTTTTCCGGTTTTCAACAAGCCTGAAAAAGAAGGTGAATACATCAAGAACATGACTGTCCGCCCCCTGCAACGTTATTTTAAGACCAAGGAAGGCAAACCCGAACTCAGCATCCGTTTTTATCCGGAAGGAGGCCGACTCATTGCCGGACATCCCTGCCGGGTAGCTTTTGAAGCCAACACCGCTGAAGGAGAACATCTGAAAAACATCACTCTGTCCATTGTTGAAGACAAGAAGCAAATCGTCACGACTGCTCCCGTCATCCATCGCGGACGAGGTTCCTTCATTATCCCGGAAGTCAAGGCCGGATGCAAATACAAAGCAACACTTGAATACAACGGATATCAGTATGACATCAACCTGCCTGAAACGGAGACTGAAGGCTGCAACATGCAAATCACATCCACACCGCAAACACTGGTGGCTGATATTTACGCCGGTATGCTGCCCGATACACAAAACCAGATGGGAATCCAAGTAATGCATCAGGGTATAACCGTAGCCTATCAGGACATTACGGTTGCCAATGGAGGAACCGTCCATGTTGAAATCCCCATTGACCAGCTCCCCACAGGTGTCAATCAGGTGACTTTATTCGACAACAACGGCAGAATTTATGCCGACAGGCTTTACTTTGTCAACCATCATGACTATGATGCTCCCTTGCTGACCGTAGAAGGTATCGAAAAGCAATACGAACCATTCGCACCCATCCAGCTCAAATTGCGTCTTACACCGGAAGCCACGAACCAAACCAACCTTTCACTGTCTGTCCGTGACCATGCCTCTGACGAACGTATTTATGACAACGGCAACATGCTTACGGAAATGCTCCTGTCCAGTGAACTGAAAGGATTCGTAGAGGCTCCGGCCTACTATTTCGAACGGGACGACAGCACCCACCGCGCCGCCCTCGACCTGCTCATGATGGTTCAGGGATGGCGACGTTATAACTGGCAGGAAATGGCCGGTGTGCAGAAATTCAATCTGATGTGGCTTCCTGAAAAGAACCAGACCATTGCCGGATGTGTCAATAAGACCATTTCCCTGGACGTAGATCCGGAATATGATACCGACCGCATCTGGGAAGAGCGGGACGAGATTCTTTCATCAACCCTCTCACACGAGGAACAGTCTAACAATTCAGGAAATCCCTATACGGAAAGTGAATCCGTATATCAGCCAGCCAACCAAAGCAAGAATCCAGACATTCCGAATCCCAACAGCAGAAAAGGAGCACAGACATTGCAGGAACGCTACGGCACCCAGATAGGCAACCTGAAAAAGGAAGTCAACGTCCTGGCTACATACACTCAAAACACGGATATCGTTGAACGCATGCAAAAGACCCTGAATGGTACATTCTATATGGAAACACCCGTATTCTACGATAAATGTATTCTTTTTCTGTCGGCTGCAGATACGACTCTGACCGTAGAGGAAATCGCCAAGCGCCAACAAAAGGACTTTCAGGACGAGGAAAGTTATCCGGACTATTATGTCAAACTTAACCGATTTTACCCGGTTTTCGTACAACCATACAGTTTCTACCACGATGCCATGCCACTCATTTCGGATGAAAATCCGAACATGAACAGCAGTAACACATTCTCCGACAGAGTGTTGAACAATGTAACCATCGGCAACAAGCGTCATGGTTTGAGAGCCGTAGACTTCAGCAAGCCTGCCATGGTCATTGATGCGTACGAAGCATTCAACCTTACCGCAGACTACGGACTGAACGCCGGTACTTATGACTGGCAAAACTTCTCACGCCAGTTTGCCATGGCATTCGTAAGCGATATGGGAATGGACCGGCAATATTTCATCCAGGACCGTTACAACGGCAAAGCCGTCAACTTCAGGAATTCGTCTACCACATCCAACAAACATCAGGATGGAATCAATATCGAAACCATCAAGATTCCGGAAGTCCTTAAAGGTGGCAAAGCATATATTGACGCATTCCATAAACTGAAAAACCTGGACGTCATAAAACTATATACCTCATACGCACCACGTGAACACGGCAGCAAGCAATACAGCCAAAGCAACCAGCCTGATATCATCATCGACTACCAGCGATTCGCAGACGACGCTTATCAGCCGACCTACCGTGACCGTCGTTATATCCTTAAAGGATTCAATGTATGCGAGGATTTCTACAATCCGGACTATAGTCAAAAACCACTTCCGGACACCAAGGACTACCGACGTACCCTGTATTGGAACCCGAACGTGCAGTTCAACGAAAACGGAGAGGCTGACATCCTGTTCTATAACAATGCCAAGAAAACGGTAATCAGTCTGAATGCAGAAGGACTGACCCCGGACGGACACCCCGTTACTGCAGAATATAATGATTTCCATCCTTAATCAATCACCTTAAAAAATCCTTTTCCATGAGAAACTATGCTTTCCTTAGTATGCTCAAGAAGTATATCAATTCCAGCGTCATACTTGTTGTAGTGACTGTAGCTGCCCTGATCGTTGCAAACAGCCCATGGGGAGACAGCTATCGCGACTTATGGGAATTACCGGTCAACGTATCTGTCGGTAAATTCAATCTTTTCAGCCATAGCGCACAGGAACTTTCCTTACTGGATTTCATCAATGATTTCCTTATGGCCATTTTCTTTTTCTCCATCGGTCTGGAAATCAAACGCGAGATTCTGGTCGGCGAACTGTCCAGTTTGAGAAAGGCCCTTTTGCCTATTATTGGAGCTTGTGGCGGTATGTTGATACCAGTGGTGATATTCTTCGTTTTATGTCCTGACGATGCTTTCATGCTGCGCGGAACAGCCATTCCTATGGCTACTGATATCGCATTCTCTCTAGGCGTTCTGGCTATATTCGGGCAAAGGGTTCCTGCCAGCCTGAAAATATTCCTGGCGACACTTGCTGTTGCAGACGATCTGGGAGGCATTATCGTCATTGCCCTGTTCTACTCCACCAACCTTCATCTGCATTATCTGGGCTACGCAGCCATACTTATTCTTATTCTGCTTATTGGCAATTGGCTGCATCTACGTTCCAAGACATTCTATATCGGTGTGGGTATATTCGTTTGGTATATGTTCCTCAATTCCGGAATCCATGCGACCATTGCAGGAGTTGTCGTAGCCTTCTGCGTCCCGGCCCGCCCCAATGCCAGTGCACTCTACTTCGTGGCCAGTATCCGCCGTAAACTTAAACGCTTTCCGACAGAAGAGGCCGTACAAGACCGACATGGCATCAGTATCCTGTCCAACAACCAGATTTATCTTCTCAAAAGCATAGAGTCTGCTTCCGACAGAATAATCAGTCCGCTTCAGTCACTTGAGGATGCACTACAGAATCCCATCAATTACTTTGTAGTACCTCTGTTTGCCTTTGCCAATGCCGGTATCGACATGAATGGCATGAGCATCGACAATCTTTTCAGCGGCATCAGTCTGGCTGTATTTATGGGATTGGCAATCGGAAAATTTGCAGGAATATTCTCTTTCTCATGGCTTGCAATAAAATGCAAACTGGTCAGTTTGCCTGAAGGATGTTCATGGAAAAGCTTTGCCAGCGTATGCATGCTGGGAGGAATAGGCTTTACCGTATCCATGTTTATTGCGGACCTGTCGTATTACCCGCTCGGCGAGATTGGAAAGATCTATCTCAACAATGCCAAAATCGGTATTCTGGCCGGTTCTGTTGCAAGCAGTCTGATCAGCATCATTCTGCTTAACCATACACTGCCACGTGTATCTTCTCCAAGCATCTCATCCGACACTCCAGAAAAAGAAAACAAGAAACAGGTTTCTTCCCCGGCTGCCAATTAATTCACCGGAATCCGAATATCAGCTGTCATCCTGATACAAGACATCTCCCTGTCCGTACTTTATTTTCCGGGACAGGGAGATGTCTTATTTTAATTGAAAAGTCATATACGTCTTCTTATCTTGAAACCGGGCACAGATGCACGCCACAAGATATGAAAGCCTACAGGAATTCGATCTGATCCTTACGGTCCTTGTAACTCAATGCAGCTCCCAAGGCCGTCCGATATTCAGCATACGGCGGAATGTGGTATCTCACTCCATAAAGCACTTCCATATTATCAAATACGGTTCTGCATTGCGGAAGCTGTGACAAATTTCCAATCAGCACAAAATCCTTGATGCCACAACTCAACCCTGCCAGACGAGCCGCACTTCCGATGGCCTGCAATACCATATAGACGATTCCTACCGCCACATCTTCTTCTGTGGCATTACTCTCTGCCTTACCAAAATTCGAGGCAGTAGCATCCATAGGCAAGTCCGGAAGCGGATGATTGCAGATATCCTTGATCTGTAAATTAATATGAGATATATCACCGGCCTTGGCCAATTCTACAACCTGATGTATATCGTGCGACTTAAGCAGCAGACGCGACAACCCTTGCAAGGTTCCGCCACCTATACCGATACCCCCGATGTGTCTGATCAGGTCCTTCTCTATCTGAATAAAAGATGTTCCCGTTCCCATACTGACAGCCACAAGGCGTTCAAAACCACTCTCGTACTGCGCACCAAGCGCATTGCAGAGAAATTCATCCACCTTCGCCGTCGGACGTCCGTAAAGGGGCGTATTGATATAGGCACTGCCTACACCCGTCAGCATCACCTGTTCGATATCCTCCAGCTCTATCTGGTTGTCATACATATATTTTCCGAAAGCACCGAACAAGGAAGTCACAGGATCGGCTGCCGTAATAAACAAAGGAGACTTGATCTTGCCATCCTCTACACCGATTATTTTCGTGGTACTGCCGCCCACGTCTATTCCCACTATCATGGACATTGTCTTGTATTTTTTAGATGCAAAGATAAAGAGATTTTTTGAATCGCTATTATATAGCTTACATTATTCCTTCATAGCCATTGCAACCGGCCCTACAAAACACATTATCACGGTTTAAAACCAAAGGATAATCCGCTTAAAGGACTTCGGTTTGAATCCTTTCCGGCCTACCCATGATTTTCTTTCCACTTACTGATCAGTTCTGCCACATTACGGGCTTCATATTTATCCAGAAGCCTTCGTCTGTATGTCTGAATCGTATTGACACTCAAAAAAAGCCTGTCTGCAATTTCGGTAGTACTCAACCCCTTCGAAAGCAACACGATCACCTCATTCTCACGGTTGGACAATTTTGGAAAACCAATATCACTTCCGGACTTCTGGCCGGTCAGAGTCAGAAAGGCATCACTGAAATATTCTCCGCCTTCCCGTATCTTCTGAATAGCCTGGCGCAATTCATCAATATGTACGGATTTGGAAACCGCACCACTCACATACGTGCTTATCCCTTCCTGAACCAGCCGCGCCACATACCAGACCTCATCATGCATGGTATAAATAAGTATCTTGCAACACGGCATCTGTCGATGTAGCAGACGGATCAGTTCCAGTCCATTCACATTAGGCATCTCCAGATCCATCACGCATAAATCGAATGAGGCTTTTCCGGATTCCAACCAGCTTTTCAACAGCCCGCCATCGCTCACTTCCGTACACTCCACCGAATCCAGCGAAGACACCACCTGCCTGATACCTTGTGCCACAATAGGATGATCGTCTACAATCAACACCTTATAGTTAATTTTCATGCTATATTTTTCAAATTAAAGATCAATTTAAACTCACTGTTCTTCTTCTCGTAACGGGTTTCCATGCTTGCCTGTATCGCCCTGACACGATGAGCCACAGTTCTGAACCCGATTCCGCTTTCACGCATTGAATTCACATCCGGAAGTTTCTCTCCATCATCCGTAATACGCAAACAATAAGATCCGTCCGGTTCGAGAGACATACTGACCACAACCTGGGTAGCTTCCGCGAATTTTAATATGTTCATAAGCACTTCCTGAGTGACTCTGTACAATTCATAAGCTACACGCTGTGGTATCGGATAGGCTTCATCCCGCTCTACAGACAATCCCTCATAAACAATCTCCACAGATGTACTCTCCGCCAGTCTTTTAACATAGGACGCCAATATCTGGTCCAGATTAAGATATTCAAACTCCGGCGGCATCAATTCATGCGAAATGGCACGTACATTACAAAGAAGCCTGCCTACAGCAGATGCCCATTCCTTATTTCCCTCAAGTTCAGCCTTCATCTGCAAAGCCAACAGGTCATTGGCAATCCCGTCATGAAGTTCCTTTGCAAAATAACGGCATTCTTCTTCCAAACCATCAATGTAGCAACGTGTAGCCTCCAGCTCTTTTTCCTGCTTAAGCTGCCGAATTCTGCGCCGGGCTTTTTTCTGCTTGTTGATCTGTCTCCATACCAGTATGAACACCGCAATCAGGATACACAATAGCAATATACTGATTTCAAATAAATTGACCCGTTTCTGAAGGATCTCTTGCTGCAAGCCTGCAATTCGAAGATTCTGCTGCTGCATCGCATATTTGACATTAAACTTGGCCATTTGCAAGGTCACTTCTTTCTTGGCCTGCGAATCTGTGTACTGATACGCACTATCCATATAAACATAAGCCTTTTCATCCTGTCCTATATGGTGATAACAGTCTGCTATCATTTTATACAACTGGCTTTTCTCCGTTCTCCTTCTCAAAAGCCCCGAGCCAAGCATATCTTTCAAAGCCTCCACATAATGGGCACGTTCATAACTGACCAGAGCTCTGGCCAGTATAAAACCGTCTGTCGTTACCATATCTGATTTCTCGGATAACACAGCAAGCAGCTGATTACCGACTTTCAGATAATGATCAACAGAATCTGACTCGCCTTTTTCCAAATAATAATATAGAAAACCCGGAATACAATGTAGTCGCCATTCATCATTGCCATACTGACTGCCCGCAATCTGCCAGGCCGACTTTACCGAACGTAAAGATTCCTCCCATTTTCCCACCCTGGCCTTAATTACAGCACGTAACTGCCAGGCCATCATTATCATTCGGATGTCTCTATGCATATAGACATAATGCAGCGCTATATCTATATGTTTTTCCGCATCCGCATAACGTTTTACCTTAAAACAAAACGCAGCCAGATGCATATTCAGGCAAGCCAGCCAACTTGGCTCATTACGATGCAAGACCACATCCAGCAGTTTTTTGTAATATGACACTGTTGAATCCTGCAAACTATGCAAATGACAACCAAGTTTGGAATGATCAGGTTCTTCCAATTCAAATATCTGCAATAAATAAGGAAACGAATCCCGTCTCTCCTCCTCTGCTATCGCCAATTCCCCTAAAGCCGACAAAGAGATATTTTGTCCACAAACAGGAGCTGAACAAACAATTCTTTCCAGACTGTCATCGGGAAACATGAATTTGTTAAAATTAAAATATGCTGTATCATCAGTCTCCCTGTCTTCCAGATTCGTGCATTCCACACAGCAACCTGTCCGCAGTGCATTACCGGAAACATCCGCATAACACCTTGACACTTCACCCAGAAATACAATGAGCAACAACAAAAAAAGCCGACGGCTATACATCCATTATAACTATTTACTGCAAACGGATACAAAAATACATTTTTTACTTTAATTTGACCTATTTTCTGTTTACACATCTTGCTCTTAATTGGCACTTTGAACGAAAAATCACTGTTTTAGGTGACAACCAATTTAATAAAAAAGACTTAAATTTGCATACAAACATTAAATACACAAACAGCTACACCTATAATCTCATTAAATACACCTATACCAAAGAATAATAAGCCCTCCTGTTCATTCTTCAAAATAACCATCCATATAAAAATCACAAAGAAAAAATCAACATCCACTATCTTAAGAGCATATTTTGTAGATTTCCCTCCATATGAGAATGGCATGTCGTATTTATTATTTTTCGCATGTCATTCTTTCTTTATACCATATCATTATCTGATTTCTAAAAATGTAATTCACTGATCACTCCGATAATACGCCATAAAAGCATTTCAGGAATCAGTCCGTCAGACTTGGATATATAAAAAACAGGACAAACTCATTCATTCTTCACACATCTCCAGACCTGTCCTTCTGACCAAGCACTTTAGACAGACTAAAAGAATCTATCTTCAGAACAGATAACTGTCTGACCTTAAATGTAAAAAAACACATTAAGCTATTCCGGCAGAGCAGACGAGCCACGCTATTATGACATGCTCTGATAACTCCATTCTGCCTATATCGCATTAAAAGAAACCGGGTCCAAACATCGTCTTCACATACCATCAACAAGACGTTTTTTATCTCTGTCCAGTCATTCAAAATTAATCACACATTCCCATTGAAAAGAATACTGTTTATCTCTACATCACTCCTCAACCTGTTATAGCCACAAACTCCTTCACCCCTTCACCGCCCTTTATTTATAAGGGTTGCAGGATGAACAAGTCCTTCACCACCCCTTCACCTGCCCCTTCGTCAACAGAATCCGGCAATTTTAAAGCCAACCCCATGGATTGAAAAAAGAAGACATTTTCAAAAAAGTAAAGCTTACTTTCGGAAAAGTAAACCTTACTTTTTTGAAAGTAAGCTTTACTTTTTCCAAAAGATACCGAAGCATAATCATCCAAAAAGTCAATTTTACCAACAAATTAACATTCCAAACCTGATACAGACATAAAGAGTTGGTGAAGGACTAACGTTCATTTGCAATAAACTGATTATCAATATACTAATAAACAAAATGAAGAGGTGAATAATTTTTATCCATATCCTCTATGGGAGATGTGTTGTTTTCTCAAATCAATTCGGCTTAGAACTCGTAATTTCTGCCATTTTTCTCCTGCAAAAAACCAATTTGAGGAAAAACCTAGGGACCAAAATTACGAAAAATTCATCATGCAAAATTAAAGTATGTCCATATTACAAACATAAATTATATTACAAATCGCCATCAGTTATTAGTTTAATGATAGCGTTTTTGCTTCATGCTTGAAGCATGCAAGAATTATCCCTCTTCAATATAAAGATAAATATAATATTTGCGTCATGTTACAGGACATTCCAAATAAATGGTGCAAAAATGCAATTCTGTGGTGCAAAATTCGTATATTTGTACTACATCATAATGGCAATACTAATGAAAGGACCAACCATATTCAGAAGAACCACCAAATCGGAAGGAATAATCAAATTAAGATTCCGCTTAAGAATTGGTCATGACATCTTCATCCAGAAAACTATATTGCTGTAACCAAAAAAGAAACACTATTGGAAAGGTTTGACAAGTTAAAAATGTTTCTATTTGAATTATATAAATATCCATCTTTTTATGAGGAAATCAAAAAAACATTGCATTACACCCAAAGAACATTATACAAAATACAGTTGCCACTAAATTAAGAATGCTTCAAGCATTTTATACAGAACAGAAAGACCGTTTCATTCTGGTGTGCACAACTTATGAGCAACCCTTAAGTATCTTACATGATAAAACAGCAATAAGTGAACAACAGATTTAACGATACAAATGTGGTGCAACCACACAAAGCAAAAATCGCAACCATCTATTATTCTGATGATTGCGATTTTTATTTTAGTACTCGAAGCGGGACTTGAACCCGCACAGCCGCAATGGCCAAGGGATTTTAAGT
>OGMW01001729.1_pt1 | contig 17643 bp, 11 predicted proteins | sample 1573281 | NCBI WGS metagenome assembly OGMW01 (sample SAMEA2581907, study PRJEB24529) | metagenome | biome: Human gut stool | place: China | collected 2011 | reverse complement strand
ATTTGCAGGTGAATATGGCAAAATTTGTAAAGGTAATATTGTTTCTGTTGCTGACTGTTGCTTTTCATAGCATAGCAGGCAATGTTTCTACTGCGAAAGTGGTGGATGAACAGGAGCGTGCTATTACATATGCAATGAGACAGCATGGGGAAATCAGCGCACCGGATCTTCCTGGTAAGCCAGTGGCTGAACTGAACAACTTGCAAAGCCATCAGATATCTGTAACACGTATTCAACGTGTACAACTTGGAGAATATTTCTTTTCTTTAAAAAATGCGCTACAATGTTGTGCTGATCGTGATAACTCACTTTCACAACACTGGGGGCGGATTTATGGTACAACAACTTCCTATTATTGCCAGCCATCAAGTGAATACTATGTATATACTTTGAGGCGTATAATTATTTAGTAGTCTATTTATTGGTATTGTTTATTTTGTGGTTACTGGTATCTTCTGTAATACCGGTGACTATATCCTTTTTATCTTTATATTTTTACTAATAATTTAAACTTTAAATATTATGGCAACTACTCAAACGATTGATGCTACTATCTTCGCATCTTCACACCCCGATATCGCAAAACGTACAAGTGTTTCAGGAGTTTTAATTTCTTCTGTAATGTTATTGGTCGGTATTTTAGCTTTTGTTTCCACTTTCGAATTGGATGATAAGTCTTCTACGGTTAGTATGGCTTTGATGGTTCTGGGAACAGGTTTATTCCTTATGGGGATTTTCCGTCTCTTCTGGAAATCAAAAGAAGTTATTTATTTGCCAACCAAAAGTGTGGCTAAAGAGCATAGTATATTCTTTGATTTGAAACACATGGATGCTTTGAGGAATCTTGTGAATTCGGGTTCATTCTCAGCAGGTTCGAATATAAAGAGTGAGGCTAGTGGTAATATACGTATGGATGTGATACTTTCTGCTGATAAAAAGTTTGCAGCTGTACAGTTATTCCAGTTTATACCTTATACATATCAGCCAATAACGTCAGTGCAGTATTTCACTGATGAACAAGCTTCAGCGGTAATAGCGTTTCTGACAAAAAGTAAAATGCAGTAAAAGTATCTCTACAAAATCTGTTTGACTTAGTTTTTTCCGACACATTAAAACAGGTAGCTTGAAGTTTTATATTCAGTTTGCTGCTACTAAATAAAGCAGGTTTTGGATGTTACTACAATAGAAAACTTTGATTTTTATACAAGGAATGGGGATTAGTCGTTAATGACGGCGATCCCCATTTTCTTCATTAAGAAGCAGGCATTCATATTTTGCGCAACTCCGTTTCTCATTTGGTAAGAGAAGGTGAGTTCGTTGTTCGTAATGTCAGCTTCGAAACAGTAATTCCGGATATTTTGTGGGAAGGAGTCCACTAAAGTTCCTAGCAACAAGTCATGAGTGGCGATGATGCCATTGGTATTCATGTGCATGAATTGTTTGATGAGGGCGAAAGAACCTTTCTGTTTATCCATAGAGTTTGTACCTTTCAATATTTCATCAAGGATGATGAAAAGTTCTTCTCCTGCTTCAAGCTTATCTATGATTAATTTAAGTCGCTTGAGTTCGGCAAAAAAATAAGATTCGTTGTCGGTTAAGGAGTCACTGGTCCGAAGGCTGGTGACGAGGCGAGCCGGATATATTTCCATCCGCTTTGCCCAAACGGGAGCCCCTATACATGCTAGTAGATAGTTCACTCCTACAGTACGTAAATACGTGCTTTTTCCTGCCATATTGGCTCCTGTGATAATAATAAAGAAAGGACGTCTTTCAATGTCTATTCCGTTGCGTACACATTTGTTGCGATCCATTAAAGGATGCCCCAAAGCTTCAGCCTGCAGATGGAAAGATTGAGCAGCAATGGTAGGATAGATGTAATCCGGATGATTATATGCGAATGTTGCCAGAGAACAATAAGCGTCAATTTCTCCGATGGTTTCTATCCAGCGGGGAAGGTCAGATGCGTGGATTTCTTTCCACTTCTCGATTCGCATCACTTGGCGCAGCTCCCAGAATATCAGTCCATTGAGTATCGTGCTTATTAGCAGATTGCTTCGTTGATCGAGCGCGTTCATCAGTTTTGAAAGCTGGCGTACTGCTTGAGAAGCGGTTTGATTCTGACTTGTAAGTTCCGTTTTTAACTTTTGCAGTATATGACTTTGCATTTCTTTCTGTTCAGTGAGAAGAATCTGGTCAGCGTATGTCGAAAGAATTTGTAGCTTTTCTCCGTAGGTCGTTTGTAGTTTAGTGATTCCTTTAGAAAAAATAGTGCTGAATAATACAAAGCCAACAAACACTCCTCCTGCAATACTGGCCGAGATAATACCTAAAATGGCTAGACCTATACATAAGAAATTAATGATCGTTACCGCTGTCGGGAGGATGCGTAGAAGTGTACGCTTCCGATAATAACTTGGACTGTTTGCCCATTCTTTGATTTCGGTGGTATCGGCAGGTTTTCCTTTATAGAGTAAGCCGAGTAAGCGGATTTGTTGGCGATATTCTAAGTCTGTGGACAATTCATGTATAGCTTCCTGGCGATGTTCAATAGCTTCTTTGTTTTCCAGATGTGCATTGAACCAGTTTGCAAGATGCAGTTTGCCAATAGGCGTTGCAGTGCGGTTGATGTATTGGAAAAGAGAATGTTCGCCAAATACGTCTAAATCAAGAGTGTAGAGATGAGATGGATTAACAAATTCTTTTCCATCATCAAAATCAGAAAAGTCATATTGCATGGCACGTAGCTCCTGCTCATTGATTTCTATTTTCTTTTTCAGAAAGTCTTTTCGGTAGAACCAGAAATTATGGCGTTTTACCAGCCAGATGAATAAGATAAAAGGTAAGATAGCGAAAGCAGAGAGACATAGCCACCCATCAGACCAAAAGATAATGGCATTTGCTACAGCTCCTACGAATAAGATCAGGCGGAGAAGACTGATATAATAGATACGTTTCCGTGCATTCTGTAACTCCAGTTCTGTTTTCTGAATGATTTGCTGATATGTAGAAACGATCTGTTCTAGTTTTTTCATGATAAATTTAGTTCTTTTGCACAAAGATAATGATAAAAACAGCAAGAAAACCATCTTTGTTTAGTGATTTCTGTAAAGTAATGCAAGTTAATTAGAAAAAAATACTATTTTTGTTCATTATAACTTTGTAAAACCTTTTAATATTTGGATAGCATGAGTCTAAGTAAAAAGAAAGATCAAATTACTGCTCTTTATTTGAAAGGGAGTAAATTGCTAATTGGTTCTGAAACCGGTCAGGTATTGAGTATGAACGTGGATGAACCTTCTAATGTATGTGAAATATTTCGAAATCCGGAGGGTATGCCCATCTCACAGATATACCATACTCGATATCAAGATGGATCAGAGGAAACTTCTATTATTGCACAAAATACTCTACAATTTGAGAATGGAGATGAAGTGATAGGCACTAAGGCTTATTTAGTACGGAATAACGAAGTGATCAGTGTAGGTGAGTGGGCTTCATGCTTACTACCTTGTTGTCTTGTACTACAATATGATGGTCAGTTCATTTCCTACTTTTCTGAACAGAAAAGAGATCTTGTTCCATTTTATTCATTGGAGCTTTTTATGGGGACTAATATTTTCGATTTTGATGGTGTTCGATATTTGGCTATCAATCGTGCTAATCAGTCTTCTACTATTTATACAATTGATTTGAAGGCTGAAAACTTAGAATATGATGTTTTTAGTTTTGAAGGACGTTATCTTTCGAACTTGGATCTGGATAATATTGAAACTGACAATAATGGTGAAGTTGGTGAAATTGGTGTATGTCCTATGGATGACCTGGATGACGAAGATTTGAGAATGCAAAAAGCATTTCATGCTCTCATAAATCCTAATTTAGTTTTAGAGGTACATCATCCGCAAACATATCTTGATTTTGTAAAAGTGGTAAGAATCTCTCCCAAGTTACTGTATGTGGTTAGTGCAGGACGTGATCATAAGGTAATTGTATCAAGTTTTTTTTCCCATTCTGTGTTTATGACAATAGAATGCGAGAGTTTGGCAAGGTGTGGGGTTTATGATCATAGACAGAATTTTTATTTTGGATGTGATAATGGGGAGATTGGTGTGATAAATCTTATAGGCTTAAGTCATTCTTTTTTTCAGTTCGGGGAAGACCGATTTGTTAAATTAATGGTTTCCGATAATGGAAAGGTATTGGCTGCACTAACTTGTTATAATGCTATTATGTGCATCGATCTTTCTGATTTTTCATTAATTTCTATCGAAGAATATGATACAAATATTAAGGATTTCTCTTTGACAGATAATCAGGTGATAGTAGTGACGGAAACAGGAGATTTATATTATCAGGCTTTCGATTAGGCAAAATTCTTGTGTTAAGGAAAAATAGGCTGATACGTTTATTCATTAGTTCTACATTTAGTGATATGGATGTAGAACGACGATTAATTCAGACAAAAATTGTCCCTGAAATGAAGGCTTATTGTGCTAAAAAAGGGTGGCAATTTGAAGTCGTAGATTTGAGATGGGGGGTAAGCTTTGAGGCTGCATCCCATCACAAAACAATGCGTATATGTATAAACGAATTGAGACATTGTCAGCAGCTATCACCCAAACCTAATTTCCTGATATTGACAGGACAGCGTTATGGCTGGATTCCTTTGCCAGAGTCTATATCAAAAGATGATGCAGAATGTCTTTTGGAGATTGCCAATATCACGGAACAAAATATATTTCATTTTTGGTATGAATTGGATAAAAATGAGATTCCATATACTTATTTTATAAAACCTGAAGAGGTTTATGATCCGGTGGTGGATAATCCTGCTTATAATTATTTCGAATCAGAAAAGATTATTTGTGATTTGTTTAATCGCTATTGGGTGCAAACACAGGACATTCGTTTTTTTGATAAATATTGTTCTTCAGCTACTGAACAGGAAATTATTGAAGGAGTTTTTAAACATCCGGAATTGAAAGAACATATTCTTTATTATGAAAGAGAATTATTGGATATTCCTATGGATAAAGAAGCTTTGTTCATTGAAAAAGATAAGCAGAATAGAATCGATATACTGAAAAATAAACTGAAAAGAGTTATTCCAGAATGCCAGATTATCAAAGAAGTAATGACATACGATTATTATCAATCAGATAGATTTGAGGAAGGTTTCGTTTTGCGTTTCAAGGAATCTTTAAGGACCATAATTGATGCTGAGATAAATAATAATGGAGACTTTACAGATGAAAAAGAAGAGGAAATAATAGGTAAAAGTTTATTAGATGAGGTCGTTTCATATTTTGAAGGAATGCAGTATGAATTACGTCAGCTTCATTCTTTTGTGGATAGTAGATTATCCAATGAAATCTGCCTTGTAAATTCACTTTCAGGTAGTGGACGCACTTCATTTTTGGCTTATTTTATTAAGGAATATGGGCCTGGGAATCTTATATATAGATTTATAGGAAAGAGTTGTAATTCATCTGACGGACTTTTTTTGTTGAAATCAATACTTAGGCAGTGTGCAGTCCCGTTCAAAGATTCTGAAAACTATATTAAACTAGCTCAAAAATGTTCACAATATTTATATGATGATCAAATACAGAGAATAATTATATTAGATGGATTGGAGATACTTCATAAGAATGATCCTTTCTTGGATTTGAGTTGGATACCGGTGCCAATACCCCCACATTTATGTGTTGTTCTCTCTAAGGTTACCGATTTTGAAATAGATGCTTTGAAAATGTTTTCAGTTAAAACTATTTCATTGGAGGGATTATCATCCGAATTCGCAGAAAAGGCAATCTGCAAATCACTTCGGCAGAAGCATAGGCAGATAAGTGCTGGACAGATGCAAACTGTGATTGATTGTTACGAAAAATTGGAATATGATCCTTTATTTCTCCGCGTGATTTTTCAGATGTGCGTGGAATGGAGATCTTCGACTTCTGTGACTCTACCCAACCACTCATTTCAACAATTGTTTAATTTCTATTTAGATCATTTATGTAAACCGGAAAACCATAATAAACATTTTGTGATTTTAGTTCTTGGGCTGTTATGTTATAGTAATAACGGATTGACTGAAGATGAAATATTAGAGCTTACAGCTTGCGATAGTGCTTATTATAATGAACTTATGAGAGATTCTTATCATAAATTAGTTACATGTGAAGGTTTTAGAAAGAGGATTCCATATGTAATTTGGACTAAATTTTATTTTGATTTTTCGCAGTTTTTAATTATGAAGAGGGTATGCAATGGGATTACAGTAACATTTTCAAATCATAGGATTGAAGAATGGGTAAATGATTATCTGATACAGTGTGCTGATAATAGAGAACATATTTATGGCTTGTTGCAGAAATACTATGAAGAAGATCATTCTTATATCAATACTCGGACATTAGAAGAATTACCCTATGCTTATGTTCGTAATAATGATGTAGATAAGATAGTGAATCTTTTGTGTGACTTAGAATTTATTCAAAGTATGAGTGCTCATAATATGCTTAGTGAATTGGAATTCTATTATTCAGAGACTTTCTCTTTATGTGTGCAGGATAAAAGAATGATGGAACGATTGACTTTCTTTCATGAGTTTGTTAGGTCCAATAAAAGCTTTTTAATCAAATTCGCCAAACTTGATAGAAATAGTGCCAAAAAGAAGTACGCGATTTTTCAAACAGAAATGGAGTTGATAAATGAAAAATGTTATCCAAGAATGTTTGTATCTTTGATGATTTCTAATACAGAGTGTTCTTCGCTAAGCGAACATTATGCATTAATTGGTTCATATCCGGAAAATTCGTATTTTGGAAATACCGTTTATAGTATTTGTTACATTTGGGATCTTTGTATGAATAGAATGTACAGACATATTAATATTCCATTATATAGGTACCAAGGAAATAATTCATATACCTTGAGTTCATTGACAAAGTCCGTGATATGTGATGATAGGCAGATTGCCTATATTTATGATGATAGTGGTGTGGTGTGGATATGGAATTTTGAAACCAACACATTACAGTCCGAACAAATAGGACAAATTCAAGACTTTTGTATTGGCAATGACCATTCATTATTTTATATAACCGATAGTTGCTTTTGTAAATATGGATTTGACGAAATAATTAATATAAAAAGTTTGAGCTCTGCTCTACATTTTACTAAACTATATGTTAATAATCTATCGCGCAGTGTTTTAGCTTTCTCTGACTATTCGGAATATGTGGAATTCAACGAAGACACCCAATCGTATATAATTAGAAATGTGACTCCCGATTCTACTGAATTAATGATTTTATTTTATTCAGCTTTTGATAATTATATTTATTACAGACCTTATGAAGAACCAGCAATGATTTGCTGTAAAAATGTAGAGGCTGATGAGAATGTTGTGCTGCTGACAAAAGATTATGTATTTAAAATGTATGCAAATCAGGATCATCAATATCTTGTATATGTCGGTGGGGATAAGTTGAGGTGTGTGGATATTGCTTCTCAAACGGAGATGTATTCTATTCAAAGTATGTATACAGATCAGATTTTAAAAATAGGTACTAATTCTCATCCAGATACTTTTTATACCGTAAATTGTAATAATTTTGTTGTGTGGAAAGTGTATTGTGCGAATAGAGGATAATGTTTTTCTTTTATCGACAAAGGTAAATCAGTCTCTTTTTTTCAATATTTCTTTTCTCATTCTTGCATTTATCCGCTAAAATTTATAACTTTCCACTCGAAAAGGCGTTAGACAGGAAAGGAGGATGCTTATGAAGAAAGGATGTATCTTATGTTTGCTGATAAGCGTGATTAGCCTTCCGTTAATTGCGCAGAATATTATTTATTCCAACCTGAAAGAGTTGCTGGCTCAACATGGTGATACAACAGCCGTGTTGCGTGTAGAAAAACGTTCCAGAAATCAGATTGTATTGACAGGAGGGGCTGATTACCGGATAACGGCCGGTGATGACGAGTCGATGTGTCGACGCTTGAAGAAGCGTTGTTTTGCCGTGCGTGACGAAAAAGGAGATTTATATTTGAATTGTCGTAAGTTGCGCTATAAAAAGTTACGCTTTGGAGCATGGTATGCCCCTGCCGTTCAATTGGGTAAAAATATCTATTTTTGTGCCATGCCTCTAGGTTCGGTTATCGGAGGAAACTTTGTAGAAGAGGATGACGTAAAACTGGGAGGGAATATTGGCGATGCTCTTGCCGCTTCAAGTTTGGTTACGAAACGCGTCTGTTATGAGCTAAATGGTGAAACAGGAAAAGTCGATTTTCTAGGAAAAGATAAAATGCTTCAATTATTGAAGAATTATCCGGAACTGAAACAGGCATATTTGAAAGATGATAGTCAGGAGGCGAAGCATACCTTTAAATATTTGTTGGAGTTGCGGAATAAACAAAAAAAGTAATTTTGTCGATCTCTGTTGGTATAGCAGAGAAAGAGTATGTTCATAATACAATCATGGTCATAGTGATATGATTAGGGTGCGGATTATGCAAATAACACAGAACTCATAGCTTTGATTTAATGGAAAAATCCGCTATCCATTTTAATAAAAGCCCTATTAGTCCGTTTGGATAAAAGACCTGCATTTGTATCTGTATAAAAGCATAAGAGACTCCTGACATTGCCTGTATCTTACCATTCTATTAAGCAGTAAATGTAATAATGCCTTTCTGATAATAAATCTGTTATTTCTCTTGTCTTTTATCTTCTTTTTTTCTATATTGCGAAGAGTTATAAGACTGTATTGCTTACAGTTTGTAATCCTTAATTCTGTTTATTATGAGAATAACTCTTGGCAACACACTACCTCCTTATCCGGATTTTGTAGAAGGTATCCGGAGAGCTCCCGACCGTGGTTATACACTTACCCCGGCGCAGACCATCACAGCTTTAAAAAACGCTTTGCGTTATATTCCCTCCGAGTGGCACGAACAACTGGCTCCTGAATTTATGGAAGAACTACGCACTCGCGGGCGGATTTACGGATACCGTTTCCGTCCTGCCGGAGACTTGAAAGCAAAGCCGATTGATGAATATCAGGGGCAATGTATTGAAGGCAAAGCCTTTCAGGTAATGATTGACAATAACCTTTGCTTCGATATAGCCTTATATCCCTACGAACTTGTTACTTATGGTGAAACCGGGCAAGTTTGCCAAAATTGGATGCAATATCGACTGATTAAGCAATATCTGGAAGAACTTACCCAGGAACAGACACTGGTTATTGAATCCGGACATCCATTGGGGCTTTTCCGCTCCCGTCCCGATGCTCCCCGCGTTATAATTACCAATTCGATGATGATCGGACAATTCGACAATCAACATGATTGGCATATTGCCGCCCAGATGGGAGTTGCCAATTACGGACAGATGACAGCTGGTGGTTGGATGTATATCGGTCCTCAAGGCATTGTGCATGGCACTTTCAACACCCTCCTGAATGCCGGACGATTGAAACTCGGCATTCCACAAGACCAAGATTTGCGGGGACACTTATTTATTTCTTCCGGTTTGGGAGGAATGAGTGGTGCACAACCTAAAGCAGCCGAAATAGCAGGAGCAGTCTCCATCATAGCCGAAGTAGATCGTTCACGCATTGAAACACGTTACCGCCAGGGATGGGTGGGGCATGTGACTGCAGATATCATAGAAGCATACCGGATGGCAGCTGAAGCAATGCGACGCCGTGAACCTTGTTCCATTGCCTATCATGGGAATATAGTAGACCTGCTCGAGTATGCCGAGCGTGAAAAGATTTTGATCGAACTATTATCCGATCAAACCTCCTGTCACGCCGTTTACGAAGGTGGATACTGCCCAGCCGGACTGACTTTCGAGGAACGCACACGCCTTCTTCACGAATCGCCGGAGGAATTCCGTCACTTGGTAGACATATCTTTGCACCGTCATTTCGAGGTCATCAAGAAATTGGTAGCCCGCGGAACTTATTTCTTTGATTATGGAAACTCTTTCATGAAAGCCATATACGATGCCGGAGTAAAAGAAATCTCCTATAATGGTGTTGATGAAAAAGACGGATTTATCTGGCCGAGTTATGTCGAAGATATTATGGGACCCCAACTCTTTGATTACGGCTACGGTCCGTTCAGGTGGGTCTGCTTGAGTGGTAAACACGAAGATCTGATAAAAACAGACCATGCGGCTATGGAGTGTATTGACGTCAATCGGCGCGGTCAGGATCTGGACAACTATAATTGGATACGGGATGCAGAAAAGAATCAACTCGTGGTGGGTACACAGGCACGTATTCTTTATCAGGATGCAGTTGGAAGAATGAAGATAGCCCTCCATTTCAATGAGATGGTCCGCCGGGGTGAAGTAGGCCCTATTATGCTGGGACGAGATCACCACGATGTCAGCGGTACGGATTCTCCTTTCCGGGAGACGTCAAATATCAAAGACGGAAGTAATGTGATGGCAGATATGGCTGTGCAATGCTTTGCCGGAAATTGTGCCCGTGGGATGAGTCTGGTAGCCTTGCATAATGGAGGTGGAGTCGGTATCGGCAAAGCAATCAATGGCGGTTTTGGTATGGTATGCGACGGTAGCGAACGGGTAGATGAAATACTCCGTTCGGCAATGCTTTGGGACGTAATGGGAGGAGTAGCCCGCCGTTCGTGGGCGCGTAATCCGCATGCGATGGAAACGAGTGAAGCATTTAATGAGTCCCATGCTGGAGATTATCAGATAACAATGCCGTATGTGGCGAACGAAGAATTAATAAAGAAGATAGTTCCATCTATTGTGGGAAAGTAGTCTCACAATATAAGAGAAAGCGTTCCCATAATGTGAAGGAATAAATTCCCACAATATATGGAACAGTTTGAACATGCTGTTATTTTGGATAAACCATGTGGCTATTTGATGTAAAACATATAGTTATTCAGTAAAGTATAACCTCTATAATAATAGATATTTGATATGAGTTGGAATAAGATTATTGAATGTGTCCCCAATTTTAGCGAGGGACGTGATTTGGAGAAAATAGATCAGATAGTAGCCCCTTTCCGTAGTAAAGCCGGAGTAAAACTGCTTGATTACAGTAATGATGAAGATCATAACCGTCTGGTTGTCACACTTGTGGGAGAGCCGGAAGCACTGTGTGAAGCAGTAGTTGAAGCCGTTGGTGTAGCTGTCCGTTTGATCGACCTGAATCAGCACACCGGGCAACATCCTCGTATGGGAGCGGTAGATGTAATTCCTTTCATCCCGATTAAGAACACCAGTATGGAAGAAGCCATCGAACTCTCTAAAAAAGTAGCGGCGAAAGTTGCGGAGCTATATAATCTTCCCGTCTTCCTGTATGAAAAGTCGGCTACTGCGCCACACCGGGAAAATCTCGCCTCCGTTCGTAAAGGCGAGTTTGAAGGAATGGCCGAAAAGATCAAACTACCCGAATGGCAACCTGACTTCGGACTTGCTGAACGGCATCCGACCGCAGGTACCGTAGCAATCGGAGCCCGTATGCCACTCGTAGCTTACAATATTAATCTAAGTACAGATAATATGGAGATAGCCACTAAGATAGCGAAAAATATCCGCCATATCAATGGAGGACTTCGTTATGTAAAAGCAATGGGAGTGGAACTGAAAGAGCGAAACATTACCCAAGTATCCATTAACATGACCGACTATACCCGTACCGCACTCTACCGTACCTTCGAATTAGTACGTATCGAAGCCCGTCGTTACGGTGTTACAATTGTAGGTAGTGAAATAATCGGTCTTGTACCGATGGAAGCTCTGATTGATACCGCTTCCTACTATCTCGGACTCGAAAACTTTACCATGCAGCAAGTTCTCGAAGCTCGTATCATGGAATAGTCAATAAGAAAATAGAATGAATCACAATTGCTTTATGGCAAACATCATTCTAAAAGAACGCGCCATTCATATCTCCATTTATTATATGAACTAATTATGATGAACTATTTATGAGTGAAAACCTAATCATATTTAACGCCCGTATCGTAACCCCCATCGGCTTTTCCGCCCGTAAAGGAGAGGAAATGTCTCAACTGCAAATCATAGAAAACGGAACCGTGGAAGTGACCAAAGGAATCATTACCTACGTTGGTGAAAACCGTGGTGAAGATCGGGATGGTTACTACCAGCACTATTGGCATTATAACGCTCGCGGGCATTGCCTTTTACCCGGTTTCGTCGACTCCCATACCCATTTTGTATTTGGCGGAGAACGTTCCGAAGAATTATCCTGGCGTCTGAAAGGCGAAAGCTATATGTCAATCATGGAGCGGGGAGGGGGAATTGCAAGTACCGTCAAAGCCACCCGGCAAATGAACTACCTTAAACTTCGTTCAGCCGCCGAAAGCTTCCTGAAGAAGATGAGCACCATGGGAGTAACCACCGTAGAAGGTAAAAGTGGCTACGGCCTGGATCGGGACACAGAATTACTACAACTAAAAGTAATGCGCAGCCTGAATAACGCCGAGCATAAACGCGTCGATATAGTCTCCACTTTCCTCGGCGCCCACGCCCTTCCCGAAGAATATGCAGGGAGAAGCGACGAATACATCGATTTCCTGATTCGTGAAATGCTTCCCCTTATCCATTCCGGTAAGTGGGCAGAATGTTGTGATGTCTTTTGCGAACAAGGCGTTTTCTCTATCGAACAATCCCGTCGCCTGCTTCAGGCAGCCAAAGAGCACGGTTTCCTGTTGAAACTCCATGCCGACGAAATCGTCTCTCTCGGCGGTGCCGAACTGGCAGCCGAACTCGGAGCACTGTCTGCCGACCATCTCCTGCATGCTTCCGATGCCGGCATTCGTGCAATGGCCGATGCCGGAGTAGTAGCCACCCTGTTACCTCTGACAGCTTTCGCCTTGAAAGAACCCTACGCGCGAGGTCGTGAAATGATTGACGCCGGTTGTGCTGTGGCACTTGCCACCGACCTGAATCCCGGCAGTTGTTTCTCCGGTTCCATCCCGCTGACCATTGCTCTGGCCTGCATCTATATGCAAATGAGCATCGAAGAAACCATCACTGCTCTCACCCTGAACGGAGCCGCCGCCCTTCAACGAGCCGACCGTATTGGAAGTATCGAAGTAGGTAAACAAGGCGATTTCGTCATTCTCAATTCCGACAACTATCATATTCTACCTTACTATATAGGCATGAATTGCGTAATCATGACTATTAAAGGCGGCATACTTTATCCCGTCGCTTAATAGTTGAAAAACTCTCATTCATTAATCACTTAAAAAACAGAATACCATGTTAGCAGATTTAACCGTAAAAGATTTCTTAGATAAAGTAGCTTGCAGTGACCCTGTGCCCGGTGGCGGTAGTATTGCCGCTTTGAATGGAGCGCTGGCTTCCTCCCTTTCTACGATGGTGGCACGGCTGACCGTAGGAAAAAAAGGATACGAAGTCAGTGAAGAAGTAATGCAGCACGCACAAACCATCACCCTCCGTTTGCTAGACGAATTTATGGCGCTTATTGACAAAGATTCAGCTGCCTACAACGAAGTATTTGCCTGCTTTAAACTACCTAAAACAACCGACGAAGAGAAAGCCGCCCGAAGTGCTGCTATCCAGAAGGCAACCAAACAAGCCGCCCTCGTTCCGTTGGAAGTAGCCCGCAAAGCACTGGATATGATGTCCGTTATAGCAGATGTTGCCCGTCTCGGTAACCGGAATGCTGTCACAGATGCCTGTGTAGCAATGATGTCCGCCCGTACCGCCGTATTGGGAGCCTTACTGAATGTCCGTATCAACCTCGGTTCGCTCAAAGACAGAGATTTTGTCCTCCAGCTGCAAACCGAAGCCGATGCCATCGAGCAAACCGCCTGTCAGAGAGAAAAAGATTTGTTGGATGCCGTAAATCAAGACCTGCGCGTATGAGTAAGAATGTATACCATATCGGTTCCGGAGCACTGACCTTCGAAATCATCGAACGAATTATAAACGAAAACCTGAAACTGGAACTAGCCCCCGAAGCCAAGTTACGCATCCAGAAATGCCGTGACTACCTCGACCAAAAAATAGCTTCTTCCGAAGAACCATTATACGGCATAACAACAGGTTTCGGCTCTCTATGCACTAAAAATATATCTCCCGATGAACTGGGAACCCTCCAGGAGAACCTGATAAAAAGCCATGCTTGCAGCGTAGGCGAAGAAATCCGCCCCGTCATCATCAAACTGATGATGCTTCTCAAAGCCCACGCCCTCTCATTGGGACATAGCGGCGTACAAGTTATCACCGTGCAACGCATCCTCGATTTTTTCAATAATGACGTCATGCCAATTGTCTACGACCGCGGTTCCCTTGGAGCCTCCGGCGACCTGGCACCGCTCGCCAATCTTTTCCTTCCTCTGATAGGTGTCGGTGATGTCTACTATAAAGGAAAAAAGTGCGAAGCCATCAGCGTACTCGACGAGTTTGGCTGGGAACCGGTCAAACTAATGAGCAAAGAAGGACTAGCCCTGCTGAACGGCACCCAATTTATGAGTGCCAACGGTGTGTTTGCTATGCTCAAAGCCTTTCGCCTCTCGAAAAAGGCCGACCTGATAGCCGCCCTTTCCCTCGAAGCCTTTGACGGCCGTATCGACCCGTTTATGGACTGCATCCAGCAAATCCGTCCCCATCAGGGACAGATTGAGACAGGCGAAACCTTCCGCAAACTACTGGCAGGCAGCGAACTAATCGAACGCCACAAGGAACATGTGCAAGATCCCTATTCCTTCCGCTGCATCCCACAAGTACATGGCGCCACCAAAGATGCCATCCGTTACGTTGCCTCCGTACTGCTGACCGAAATCAATTCCGTCACGGACAACCCCACCATCTTCCCCGATGAAGACCGGATCATCTCCGGTGGAAACTTCCACGGGCAACCGCTTGCCATCTCTTATGACTTCCTTGCCATCGCTTTGGCCGAATTGGGAAATATCTCCGAACGCCGTGTCTCCCAACTGATTATGGGACTCCGTGGACTACCTGAATTTCTCGTAGCTAACCCCGGTCTGAACTCCGGATTCATGATTCCCCAGTATGCCGCCGCCTCCATGGTCAGCCAGAATAAAATGTACTGCTATGCAGCTTCTAGCGATTCCATAGTCTCCTCCAACGGACAGGAAGACCATGTAAGCATGGGTGCCAATGCCGCCACCAAACTCTATAAAGTGATGGACAACCTGGAACATATCCTTGCCATCGAACTGATGAACGCCGCACAAGGCATCGACTTCCGCCGCCCGCAGAAAACCTCTCCCGTTCTTGAGCGTTTCCTCCATGCCTATCGGAAAGAAGTGCCTTTTGTAAAAGATGACATTGTGATGTACAAGGAAATACATAAAACAGTCGCCTTCCTGAAGAGGACACAGATTGAATACTGACAATAAATTGACCCTTTTTCGCTTTTCGTTAATAATGGTGACTGTTATTGCCGGTTAAGTGTCGATTCTTATCGATATTTATCCGGCATTTATTGGCTCCCATCTCTTCTATTAGCGATAAAACTTTACTTCCTATATTCCCTCCTTTTACCTTTCTTTTGTGTTTGTTCCAAATTTCCTATTAACACTTGTTTTCATTTCACTCTATTGAATGATAATAAATCCCAAATGGACTATAAATAGCTGGAAACTTAATTTGTTAATTGAGTTTTCTATATATCTTTGTTCCGTTTTTCCTTTGGAAATGAAAAGAAAACGAAAACTGCATTTTAATAAAATAGAAAAACGGATGATGGCAGAGCATGGAAAAGACGCTTCCCAACGGGTAGAGTTAAGAGAACGGATCATAACGGCGGCAACAGAAGCTTTTACTTCGAAAGGCATCAAGAGTATTACAATGGATGACATTGCAGCAGCATTAGGAATTTCCAAACGTACGCTCTACGAAGTCTTTTCGGATAAAGAATCGTTGTTGAAAGAATGCATACTGAAGGCACAGGCAGACAGAGACAAGTATTTGCAGAAAGTCTTTGAACAGTCGCACAATGTGTTGGAAGTGATACTTGCAGTCTTTCAGAAAAGCATTGAGATGTTTCATCAGACGAACAAACGCTTTTTTGAAGACATTAAGAAATATCCCAAAGTATATGAGATGATGAAGAATCGGCAGGACAGCGATTCGATGAAAACCATGTCCTTCTTCAAAACAGGAGTAGAGCAGGGCATCTTTCGTTCGGATGTAAACTTCGCTATTGTCAATTTGCTGGTACGTGAGCAATTTGATGTGCTTTTGAATACGGACATCTGTAATGAATACCCTTTCATTGAAGTGTACGAATCCATCATGTTTACTTATATACGCGGTATCTCCACCGAAAAAGGAGCAAGGGTACTGGAAGACTTTATACAAGAATATCGCAAGAACCGCATCGAAGACTAGAGTAAAAGTGAGGTTCTATTGACAAACAATTAAGATTAAATTAGAAATTCAGTTTATGAACAAGATGAAAAGATTGACAGGTCGGAAGATCCTTCTGGTAGCTGTGGCATTCTGTGCATTTGGTTTTGCAAAGGCGCAGGACACGCAGACGGAGAAGAATACCCTAACCTTAACCTTAGACAAAGCCTTGGAAATTGCATTGGATGAGAATCCGACAATGAAAGTGGCAGCGGAAGAAATCGCCTTAAAGAGAGTTGCCAGCAAGGAAGCCTGGCAAAGTCTGTTGCCGGAGGCCAGCATTGCCGGTTCCTTAGACCATACAATTAAAGCGGCTGAAATGAAATTGAACGATATGTCGTTCAAGATGGGGCAAGACGGTTCGAACACCGCCAATGCCGGGTTGAGTATTAACCTGCCACTCTTTGTGCCGGGTGTTTACCGTGCTATGTCAATGACAAAGACGGATATTGAACTGGCAGTAGAGAAGTCACGTGCTTCCAAACTGGATCTGGTGAATCAGGTAAGCAAGGCTTATTATCAGTTGATGCTTGCGCAGGACAGCTATGAAGTGCTTCAAGGCAGTTATAAACTGGCAGAAGATAACTACAATGTGGTGAATGCCAAATATCAGCAGGGAACTGTGAGCGAATATGACAAGATCAGTGCGGAAGTACAGATGCGCAGCATTAAGCCGAACCTGATTGCGGCAGCCAATGCGGTGACTTTGGCTAAATTACAGTTAAAAGTTCTGATGGGCATCACTGCCGATGTGGAGATAAAGATTAATGATAATCTGACCAACTATGAGACGACCATGTTTGCCAATCAGTTGAAAGAAGAGAATGTGAATCTGAACAACAATACCACCATGAAGCAGTTGGACTTGAACATGAAGTTGCTCGAAAAGAATGTAAAGTCTTTAAAGACGAACTTTATGCCGACTCTTTCCATGAGCTTCTCCTATCAATATCAGTCATTGTATAATCCGAATATCAATTTCTTCGATTATAACTGGAGCAACAGTTCCAGCCTGATGTTCAATATCAGCATACCTTTATATAAGGCAAGCAATTTTACGAAAGTGAAATCTGCCCGTATCCAGATGCGCCAGCTCGATTGGAATCGTATCGATACGGAAAGACAGTTGAATATGCAGATTGTCAGTTGTCGCAATAATATGAGTGCCAGCACAGAGCAGGTAGTCAGCAACAAGGAAAATGTGATGCAGGCAA
>OGMW01001725.1_pt1 | contig 17672 bp, 19 predicted proteins | sample 1573281 | NCBI WGS metagenome assembly OGMW01 (sample SAMEA2581907, study PRJEB24529) | metagenome | biome: Human gut stool | place: China | collected 2011 | reverse complement strand
TTCCTTTATCATATAATTCATCTATACTTCCCGTACTGATTGAATTTCCAGTTCCCTTTTTTAATTTCCAAGTTTCATTTAATAATTCGCCGAATTCATCTATATTTCTATCATTATTAGTCAATACAGCTTCCGCTTCATCGACAAGATTATACATTTTCTTTAATTTTGATCTCTTTTCTTCAGTTCCATTAACATTATTCACTTTTTGTATATCAGAAGAAAATCGCGTAAACCCTGTAAAGAACATCATCAAATTATTATTTAATTGTTTTTTTCTATTTGGTGAAATTATAATAGGAAATACTTCATAACCATCTGCTCCAAAATTAATCCTATTAAATCCACCAAAAGATGCAGCAATTTGATCCTGCCATCCTCCTGCTTCATTGCAAAGAACTCTTTCTAGATATATAGCCTCATCTGCTAACTTCTTTTTATCTGCATATTTACCTTTTAACGCATAAAAAGCATTAAGCATACCAACCGCAAATGAACTTGATGTACCAAGACCAGAACGAGCTGGTAAATCTGCTTCATACGTAAGTCTAATTTCTCTCATATCTAACATCTTCATAGCTTCTCGTATTGCTGGATGTTGAATATCCTTTACATTTGATACTCTTTCTGTTTTAGAATAAGACAACTCATTTGACCAATCAAAAAACCTTGGTAAATGTCTTACATTAACATAACAATACTTATCAAATGTAGTAGAAATAACAGCACCTCCATTCTCTTTAAAATATTCCTCTAAATCTGTTCCCCCACCAAAAAATGACATTCTGAATGGTGTCTTTGTTATAATCATCTTTTATTTCCTCTATACTTTCTCTAAGACATTATAAAAATCTTCCGCAAAATACTCGGCTGAATATTTTTTATATCCAAATTCATACGCTGCATCAGAAAAACATATTAATTGTTCTTTTGAATATTTGCTCACTTCTTTAACTTTATCCGCAAAAGCATCAACATCTTTTTCCTGAATTAAAAACCCTGTTTTTCCATCTTGTATCTGCTCTTTAATTGCCCCTACATTAAATGAAATAACTGGTCTCGCATATCTACAGGCATCTGTAATGACACCTGACTGTGTTGCATTTGAATAAGGTAATACAACCCAATCAGCATTCTTGAACTCCTCTATCATCTGAGTATCACTCACTTCGTAATCAACTAATGAAACATTATTAAAATTTCTTACATAATCAACTAAATATTGTGATTCCTTATCAGCAGCTCCTACAATTCTATATTTAATATCTGGTGTCTTTTCTATAATTTGTGCAAACAAATCAAATCCTTTATATTTTCTAATTCTTCCAAAATATAAAAAAGTATTTGAAAAAGTAAGCTCTGTTTTTTGAGGATAATCTCTCCATAACTCAAAACACGTTATCTTTTTTGAATCAATTTTGTATTTCTTTGATAATATATCTTTAAACATATAATTTCTAAGAATAACATGTTTAGCTAAATGACATGTTACAAAATTAGACAATGCCATAAGCTTATTACCATCATGTGGAATGACATCATGAACAGCAACTATTTTCGTTTTAAAAGGACACAAAAGCATAACAAATAAATTCCATATATGCTGACTTTCAAAATAAATTATATCTATATTATTTTTATCAATTATCTTTTTAATTTCAAATAGCACTTTTATATTAAACGTACCCTTTTCTACCCCAGGTCTTTCCGGACATCTTATATAAAAATTTTTTTCCGTTTTAGGAGCAATGTTTGTCTTAGGGTTAATTATACCTATTGCAAATACATCATGTTTAGGATATAGTGCATTAAACATGCTATATGTTGTATTTTGATGATCAGCATTATTCGAAAAAGTAATTAGACATATTCTTTTCTCCTTCATATATACTCCTCTGTTATCAATTTTACTTTCAATTCATCAAAATCATATTCCTACTTCAGCCCCATTCTGTCACAATCCTCAAACCAGTCCCTAAAACTTTCTTCTAACGTATAATGGAACTTATAATCAGTTGCTGCCAGTTTCTTGCCACATATATTTGTTGAAACCATAAGTTTCTTAACTCTGGCTGGGTGTATTCCTATCTTCTTGCCACCAATAGGTCCTACAATTCTTGCCACTGTCATAAGCAGACCTCCTGGGATTAACGGAATATGTCTCTTCATTCCAGTTGCCTTCTGCATTGTTGTGCATATCTGTTCTATGTTGTAAGCAGGCTCAAATGTACAGTTAAATATATCAACACCCGGATAATCATTATCTATCATTCTGTATTTGAAAAATCTGACAAGTTCTTTAACATATATACAGGCCTTGATTGTGTCTTTTCTTCCTGTATACACGAAATAATGCTTTTTCTGTCCCCAGTAGAGTCGTGTCATATTTCCATGTTCACCTTTGCCATACACAATTCCCGGACGGACTATTGTTAATTCTCTCTCTGAATTCTTTGCCTGCCATATCATATGAATCTTCTCTGCTGTAAGTTTGCTTATTCCATACGGTGTATTAGGTGTTGGAATTGTTTCTTCTGTTTTAAGTTCTTCTGCTGCACCATAAGGAGCAATTGAACTTGTGAAAAGAATTTTCTTTATATTATGTTTTTCTGCAAATGCAGTAACATTCTCTGCACCAAGTATATTCGTTTCAAAATACGCATAATCTGGATGCCCCGGTGTTCTATGCACTGCAGCGAGATTGAATATAATGTCATTGCTTGTTGGCTGAAAATCAAACTCAATCTCTTTTCTGACATCAAGTCTCACATACTCAACGCCTTCTATCTTCTCTACAACACCAGGGACAACGCCCTCTTCTCCTGGCATAACAATATCTAAGTCATATATTTTGTCACCATCTTTTATACATTCCTGTTTTAAAAGTTTAATAAGATGTGTTCCTATAAATCCTGAACCACCAAATATAATGTAATTCATCAATACACTCCCTCACGCTATCCTTCCCGCCTCATATTCACTGGCGGTTAATTTTGCTCTTACTTCCAGCCCTGCCTTTATGCTGCGGGGTTCTTTCCAAAGTTCAATTCCAAGTTCAGCGATTCGCTTGTGTCTGTCGATTCGAGTTATATAGGTCTGGCAGTTGTTAAGTGGACCTTTTTCGACTATAAGCCTGTTATCTACAATTATTCCGCATGACATTCTGATGCAGTTGTTTTCATCTATCAGCATCTTAAGGATTGCTCTTTCTTCTTCATATATAGGATTAAAGCCTCCTCCAATACGCACAGGAACAACCGTAGTTGGTATTCTCTTAAGCTGTTTTTCCAGTTCATTGGGTAAATTACTTTCGATAAACACATAACCTGGAAACAACCAGTCTTCTTCAAGATTCCACTTTCCTGAATATCTTTTAAGATACTGATATGTAGGCGCAAAAATATTGACTGCAGCATCTGTACTCAATGCATTCCTGCATTTTTCGATGGCAATCTTCTCTCTGCCTTTTCCAGCCATTACTACATACCACATACATCCTCCTACCAGAACTGATTGACTTTGGATATAATGGCACGCACTATCTGCAACATAATAAATATTATGTTGTAAATATTACAAACCATCTCATGTACTTTACCACAATTAAAATAAAAATACAACAGTTGTTGTATCTAATTTTATCGAATTTACAATTGAATTGTCGAAAAATCAATTGTAAACATTTTCTATTATCTTGTCTGATTTTTATAAAACACAGTAAATAAGCCTGTTTACACCAGCTAATATATCCAGAAAATTCATTTACAACATAATATTTATTATGTTGTACTTTTTACAAAATATTTTCTATTCACCACTTTTTAATTATATAATCACTTTTTATAACCATCTTCATACTGTCCAGCAGCTTTCTATGTTCTTCCCCTGATGATTTCACATATATACGGGTTGTCTCAATATTGCTGTGGCCAAGCACATCCGCAAGACGGGCTATGTCCTTTTTAATATTGTAGAAGCTTCGGGCAAACAGATGTCTCATATTATGCGGAAATACTTTTGATGGGTCTATTCCTGCTGCCACACTTAACTGCTTCATCATTTTCCAGATGTTGCACCTGTTTAAAGGGCTTCCGGTTCTTGTGCCATGATTACAGATTCCAAAGTTACTGCTTTAAGTTCACTTATCCTTATTCCGGTACTCCCCAGAGTCTGTATAATAAGTGCAAGCTGTTCATTTCCCATAGAAACAGCTGTATCAATAAGACATTCATATTCACCTTTCGTAAGTTCGCGTTCCTCTGTGGCAAACATATTTTTCTGTACCTTTATCATCTTCACTTTCATATCTGCACAATCCATAACTTCAAGATAATGATTAACAGATGCAAGAAATGAATTAATTCTTCTATGCTTCTCTCTGTAATAAACATTTTCTTCATTTTGTTCTCCTCATTTATCCTTATTATATGTATCTATAGAAAAAGCCCGCTGGTTAATCTCTTAACCAACGGGCTGTTACTGTTCTTTCATTATTATATTGTTATTATCTTTTATTCCTTGTCTTCTCCATTACATCAAGAGTATGCATCTTACCATATGCATCTCTCTTATGCTTCGGAACTTCTCCTGCTTCAGAATTAAATATACCGACATTCTGACCTTTATTATGCTTTGCTGCACATGCCGGACAATATCTTCCGTATCTTATCTCTGCTCCGCAGTCCTCACATTTGATATAGCTGTCCGAACCGTCAGGAATCTCTATTCTTCCTTCTCTCAGATATCTGTTAATTGTTGATACAGGAACCCCTGTTCCATCTGATATATTAGCTGCATTAGAAGGACCATGGTCTTCTATATATTTCCTCACTTTGCCAAAAGATGTCATTTCCTCTGCTCCACAGTTGTCACACTTAAACACTTCTCCAAATGCATAACGCATAAGTTCACCACACTTTGGACATATCTTGGCACGGTCATATTTAATCAGTGTATCAATCTGGCGCTTTTCCTTTTTCTGCTTTTCTCTTTCCTCAATCTGCCTTAAAGTAGGTTTCATAATCATACCTTCTTTCTTTCAAGTGTATCTCTGAATATATCTCTTCTTTCAGTTTTACCAACTTTATTAATATCTCTTTCTTTATATGTTCCGTCATTCTTAATCTGCTTTTTCTTATAATTCTTATCATCCGGTTCGTCTTCCTGTGTTGTCCTGTCTGCCCTGCCAGGTTCCTTAAGAGCTTTCTCCAGTATCTCCTTATTCTGAAATGCAGAATTGCCATGGTTCATTGATAACATCTGTCTCTGCTTCTGGCTTATATACTGTTCAAGGTTAGCATTACGCACGCCTAACCTGCATCCGTATACTATCTTGTTCTCACCGATAACAACCTTCCTCACAATAATCCCCATAAGACTATAATTCTGATTAAAGTCAGCAAATACAAGTCTTACCGGCATATTAATGACATTGTCCATATCCTCCATGCCAACAAAAGAGAATCCACTCTCACTCACATCTTTAACAATAACATCAACTGCCTTACGGTTAGTCCCTAACTGTGCAACTCCCGAGATACCTATAAACAGCCTGAAAGCCCCTCGTCTGTTAACTTCAAAGCCTTCTCCATTAGCTGTAATCTTATAAAATGTTCCATTATCTTCTCTTATTGAATTAACCGCAACGCCCTTCCATAACATTGGTGGCTTACTGTCCCTTATCATATATACACTTACCATAATACCGCCACCTGAAGAATTAAAGCTTAATATCTTTCCATTAATTCTTATTGGCTCAACCAATACGCTTTGGTTAACTTTTCTGATAACCTTCGATGGAAACTCATATTTCTGTCCATTCATACTTAATTCAATTACCAGGTTATTATCCTCGGGTATGTCCTGTAAAAGCATAGTTATTCTCCATTACACGCAATTAATGATATAATTATAACACATTTACAACAATAAAAAAAGACTCTCATGCCAAACTTGCATGAGAATCTTCTTTCATGATTAATTATTCTTCATCTTCTTCTGGTTCATTCCAGTTATGATATACATTCTGAACATCATCATCTTCATCTAAAAGTCCTAAGATTCTGTTCATCTTCTTAATATCATCCTCAGATGTAAGGTCTACAGTTGTCTGTGGAATCATAGTAACCTCTGCTGAAGCAAATGTTACTCCGGCATCAGCTAATGCCTGATTAACAGCATCAAACTCCTCTGGTGAAGTAAGGATTTCATAACAATCCTCTTCTTCATTGAAATCATCTGCACCAGCGTCAAGAGCTAACATCATAAGCTCATCAGCATCTCCGGTATATTCTTCCTTGTCTACAATCATCTGTCCCTTGTTATCAAACATGAATGATACACAGCCTGGGGTACCAACATTACCGCCACCCTTAGTGAATGCACTACGGATATTAGAAGCTGCTCTGTTTCTGTTATCAGTAAGAGCCTCTACGATAATAGCTGTTCCGTTAGGACCATATCCTTCATATGTAACTGATTCATAGTTAGACATATCATTACTTGCAGCCTTCTTAATAGCTCTGTCAATTGTATCATTAGGCATATTAGCTGCTTTACACTTAGCAACAACCTGTCTTAACTTACTGTTATTATTAACATCCGGACCGCCTTCTTTAACAGCTATCATAAGCTCCTTACCAAGTCTTGTAAAGATTTTACCCTTAGCTGCATCATTGGCTGCCTTCTTATGCGCGATATTCGCAAATTTTGAATGTCCTGACATAAAAATACCTCATTTCAAATTATTGTTGTAACTATTCAGAGCCAGCCTCCAAAATGCTTCGCATTTTGGAGGTGTGGCGTATCCGCCAGATAGAATTTCAAAATCAGATATAGAAATGCAAGCATTTCTAATCTGATTTATGAAATTCTGCCTGGCTCTGAACAGTTACATATTAGCTTTAATCTTCTCAATCATCTCTGCATATTCAGCATCTGTAAGATACTTCTTATCTGGGTTCATAAGGAATACGCCACCCCATTCGAACTCGTCCTTATACTTAGGACAGAGATGGAAATGAAGGTGATGACCTGTATCACCATATGCACCATAGTTAACCTTATCTGGGTGGAAAGCAGCCATGATAGCTCTTGCTACTCTTGCAACATCCTCAAAGTAAGCAGCTCTCTCTTCTGCAGTTAACTCGTTCATATCACCAACATGCTTCTTATGTGCTACGATACATCTTCCAGGATGACTCTGCTCCTTGAACAGATATACCTTTGATGTCTCAAGCTCACATATCTTAATACCAAACTTAGCTACGAGGTCACCCTCTACACAATATGCACAATTCTGATCTACCATAATCGTATCCTCTTTTCTATAACCAAATATAACTCATGCTTCTATATTGCCGGGTTTGAACAGATACAATCTGTTCAAACCCGTATGTAACCGGCATGTTCTCATGCCAATTACATTATTACATTGCATCCTTAATTGAGAAGCTGATTCTTCCCATCTTATCCTTACCCATACACTTGCACTTTACATGATCGCCAAGTGTAAGAACATCTTCAACATGGTTGATTCTCTCATTAGAAATCTTAGAAATGTGAACCATTCCTTCCTTGCCAGGAGCAAACTCTACGAATGCACCGAATTCCTTAATGCTTACAACCTTACCTTCATATATCTTGCCTTCTTCGAAGTCTTCTACAATAGTCTTGATATACTTCATAGCCTTATCCATTCCTGCCTGCTCAACACCACATACAGAAACGAATCCATCATCAGTAATATCAATCTTGACACCGCACTCATCAATGATTGCGTTGATTGTCTTACCACGCTGTCCAACTACTTCGCCAATCTTAGCAGGGTCAATAGATGTTTGGATAATCTTAGGCGCATACTCACCAACAGTCTTTCTAGGCTCTGCAATAGCAGGCTTCATACATGTATCCATAATGAAAAGTCTTGCTTCTCTTGTTCTTCTTATAGCCTCTTCAACGATTGGTCTTGTAAGACCGTGAATCTTAATATCCATCTGGATAGCTGTAATACCTTCTGTTGTACCTGTTACCTTGAAATCCATATCTCCAAAGAAATCTTCAAGTCCCTGGATATCAGTAAGTACAATATAATCATCATCTGTCTCGCCTGTAACAAGACCACATGAAATACCGGCTACCATTCTCTTAATAGGAACACCTGCTGCCATAAGTGACATACAAGATGCACATGTTGAAGCCATTGATGTAGAACCATTAGATTCAAATGTCTCAGAAACGGCACGGATTGCATATGGGAACTCTTCCTCTGATGGAAGAACAGGAACAAGTGCCTTCTCAGCTAATGCTCCATGTCCGATTTCACGACGTCCTGGTCCTCTTGATGGCTTAGTCTCACCTACAGAGTATGAAGGGAAATTATAGTGATGTATGTATCTCTTAGTAGTTACATTCTCATCAAGACCATCAACCTTCTGTGCCTCTGATAAAGGTGCAAGAGTAACAACATCACAGATCTGTGTCTGTCCTCTTGTAAACATTGCAGAACCATGAACTCTAGGAATAATATCAACCTCAGCTGCAAGTGGTCTGATCTGGTTAATAGCTCTTCCGTCCGGTCTCTTGTGATCCTTTAAGATCATCTTACGAACAGTCTTCTTCTGGTACTGGTAAACAGCTTCACCAAGAACTGCAAGCCATTCCTCATTATCTGCAAATGCTTCCTTCATCTTCTCAGTTACAGCATCAATATTCTTCTCTCTTGTCTGCTTGTCATCTGTGAATACAGCAACTTCCATCTCTTCTGGAGATACAACCTGCTTCATAGCCTCAAACATCTCTGCAGGAACAGCACAGCTTACATAAGAATGCTTTTCCTTGCCAACCTCAGCAACAATCTTATCAATAAATGCAATGATTGTCTGGTTGATATCATGAGCCTTATATATAGCCTCAATCATCTTGTCTTCTGGAATCTCATTAGCTCCTGCTTCAATCATAATAACCTTCTGCTTAGTTGAAGCAACTGTAAGCTGAAGATCTCCATCCTGCCACTGTGCCTGAGATGGGTTAACGATAAATTCTCCATCAATCATACCAATCTGTGTTGTAGCACATGGACCGTCAAATGGAATATCAGAAATAGATGTTGCAATAGCAGAACCAATCATAGCAAGTAATTCTGGTCTGCAATTCTCATCAACTGACATAACCATGTTATTAAGAGTAACATCATTACGATAGTCCTTAGGGAATAATGGTCTCATAGGTCTGTCGATAACTCTTGATGTAAGGATAGCATTCTCAGATGCCTTACCTTCTCTCTTGTTAAATCCACCAGGAATCTTTCCTGCTGCATACATCTTCTCTTCATATTCAACGCTTAATGGGAAGAAATCAATTCCTTCTCTTGGTTCTTTAGATGCTGTTGCTGTTGAAAGAACAACAGTATCACCATAATGCATTAATGCAGCACCGTTAGCCTGTGCACACACTCTGCCGATATCAACTCTTAAAGTTCTTCCGGCGAGTTCCATTTCATACTGTTTAAACATATGAACTCCTTCCATAAAAAATATATATTTAACAGAAGGTCCGAAACAACTGAAAAACACACCATAAACTACCGCCATGGTATACATTTCAGTGGTCTCGGGGTATCCCTTCTGCCATTAACAACGCAATAGGGCGGAGTTATACACTCCGCCCTGATTAATTACTTTCTTAAGCCTAAACGCTCAATAAGATTTCTGTAAGATTCAATATCTGTATCCTTAAGATATGCAAGTAAAGCTCTTCTCTTACCAACCATCTTAAGAAGACCTCTTCTTGAGTGGTGATCCTTCTGGTTAACCTTAAGATGTTCTGTTAACTCAGCGATTCTTTCTGTTAAGATAGCTACCTGAACTTCTGGAGAACCTGTGTCTCCTGGCTTTCTTCCATAAGTAGCAATGATTTCTGCTTTCTTTTCCTTAGATATCATGTCTAAATCCTCCTAAATATTAATCTCCTGCCACTAAGCTTCAGGTCGGAGTGTCCTACAGCTGGGTGACGGCTCATACTTGATTATTGTAACACAGGCATTAAACCTTTGCAAGTATTAATTATCCAATAAGAAACATATTTCTTGCAAAATCCGAATCTGCCGCAATCTGTCTCTTCAATCCTTCTACATCTTCAAACTTCATCTCTGGTCTTATAAAATGTATGAATTCAACATCAACCTTCTTGCCATACACATCCTTGTCAAAATCAAAAAGAAATGTCTCAACACTTATCTCTGGTGCATCACTTACTGTAGGCTTAGTTCCTAAGTTAGTAACCCCGTAGAATTTTTCACCATCAATAGTCGTCTGGGTAGCATATACTCCATTAGGTGGCAGGAGCTTATACTCCGTCGGATATATGTTAATAGTAGGGAAATCAAGCTTCCGTCCAAGCTGGTTTCCTATCGAAACCACACCTGTAACATTAAACGGTCTGTTAAGAAGAACATTTACCGTTTCCATATGGCCAACCTTTAATTCTTCTCTTATATATGTACTGCTGATTTCCTTATCCTGATATTTTTCCTTTTCAACAATAATAGTTGTAAATCCAAGTTCTTCTCCTGCTTTTGCAAGCATTGCTGCATCACCTGCCCTGTCTTTTCCAAAACGGTAATCAGTACCTACAACAACATACTTTGCATGCAGCTTATCAATAAGAATCCTGCATATAAAATCTTCAGGCTCCATATTCATGAATTCTTCCGTAAACGGATATTCAATCTCAACATCTATGCCAAAATTCTCACACAGTCTGCGTCTTTCACTGCTTGTAGATATAAAATGCTGATACTTCTGTGGACATATTGAAAGCGGCAGACTGTCAAAAGTAAACAAAACCGCAAGCAGATTCTCCTCATCTGCTTTCTGCCTTACAATCTCAATAAGCTTCTGATGTCCTGTATGAATTCCATCGAATTTTCCTAATGTAACTGCACTTTTCTTATTTAATTGAAAATCATCTGTTCCATGAATATATTCCAAAGATGATCACGCCCCTTTACTTGTTGTCTTCGTAAAATATCTTAACCGGATAAAGCACTTCATCTTGAAATTCATATACACCGATAAAGCATTTATCAGAATCGTACACTCTGTATTTCTCATTATCACTGATTGCAGCATCTGCAGGTATCTGTTCTCTTGACAGCTTATTGCCATTGTGAAGATACCGGCTGTATTCTTCTGCAAATGTTATCTCCTGATAATCACTGAATATCTTATCTATGCCAGTTATCCTGTCTTCTATTTCACCCTTTAACACAAGAGCCGATATCTGGTTAAGTGTAAGTGTATCATCAAGCATGAATTCACCTACCCGCGTTCTTGTAAGCTTCATCATACATGCGCCACACCCAAGCTTCTTACCTATATCATCACATAATGACCTGATATAAGTTCCCTTTGAGCAGTCAACAGTAATAGTAACTGTTTTCTGTTTATCTGAAAGATTGATATCATTCACCCTTAATGTATTAATATGGACAGTTCTTGGTTTCCTTTCAATCTCAATACCTTTTCTTGCAAGCTCATAAAGCTTCTGTCCATTATGCTTTAAAGCTGAATACATAGGCGGTATCTGTTCATACTCACCTATAAATTCATTACATGCTTTAAGGACATCCACTTCGCTCACATTAACCTCTGACTGGGCAACAATTTTCCCTGATATATCAAGAGTATCTGTCATTGTGCCAAGAAGCATTACAGCCTCATAAGTCTTTCCCCAGTCAGTTATAAGGTCACACAGCTTTGTAGCCTTACCGATGCACACAGGAAGCACCCCAACCGCATCAGGGTCAAGTGTGCCTGTATGACCAATTTTTTTAGTTTTAAGTATTCCCCGAAGCTTTGCAACTACATCATGAGATGTAAATCCCTGCTCCTTATATACATTTAAAACACCATTCATGCATTATCCTCATTATACTGCTGCTCAATCATTTCGCCAATCTTATTAACAATACTGTGGACATTGCCCTTAGCAGAGAATCCTGCTGCCCTCACATGTCCTCCACCGCCAAATGCTGTGGCGATTCTTGCAACATCAATCATTTTCTTTGAACGAAGACTTACTTTGTATTCGTCCTTATCTGTTTCATAAAGGAATATAGCCACTTCAACTCCGTCTGTTAAGCGTAACTGCTCAATAATTCCACCAAGTTCTTTGCCAGTGACACCATAGAAATTCATTTCTTCAATAGATACACTTGAAAATATACATCTACCATCATAAAACAACACACTTTCAAGCAAAGCTCTTCCAAGAATCTGGTTCTGGATATAACTCTTCTTATAAAAGCTGTTATCGATAATGTCAGAATAATCAATTCCCATCTCCATCATCTTTCCAGCTATATCCATTGTCCTTCTTGATGTACAGCTGTACTTAAACACACCTGTATCATGGATTATTCCTGTATATATGCACTCTGCAACATTTTTATCGACCTTATCCTCGTCAAATGTTGTATAGAGAACTTCACATGCCGAACTTGACTGTGGCTCTACATAATTAACATCAGCAAATGAATTATTGCTTATATGATGATCTATGCAGATAGTCTTATCAGCATTTTCAAAGCAGCTCATAAATGGTTCAATTCTATCCATTGAACTGCAGTCAAGTACTACGAATAAATCAAAATGCTTATCCTCGGCCTCATGCTTAATATCATTAACACCAGATAAATAATTAAATTCATCTGACGGCTTTTCAAGATAAACAGTAACCTCGCACTCAGGAAGATTCTTCCTGATATAATTATATAAACCTAATGTTGAACCAACACAGTCACCATCAGGACGGATATGTCCTGTGATACCTATAACCTTTGCATGTCCGATTTCTTCAATAATATTCATGACTAACCTCTTTATTCTGTCTCGTCTTCAACCTCAACGTGCATCTTATTATCATGTTCTGTAACTTCATCAATAAGCTTAGACATATTAATACCATACTCAATTGACTGATCAAGAATGAATCTTATTTCAGGAGTATTTCTTAAATTGACAGTTCTTGCAAGCTGTCTTCTTATATATCCTTCTGCACTCTTAAGACCTGTAATCGTATCCTTCTGTGACTTTTCATCACCAAGAACACTTATATATGCCTTACATGTCTTAAGGTCAGGAGCGACCTCAACCGCTACAACCGAAGTCATAGGGTTGATTCTAGGGTCTTTAATCTCACTTCTGATTATATTACTTAATTCTTTCAATACCTCGCCGTTAATACGGGTATTCTTCACACTATTTTTACGCATATATTCTCCAAATAAAAACTAAATCCTATCTTGGCACTTCAACCATGATATGTGCTTCAATCATATCCTCTGGCTGGATATCATTGAACTTTTCAAATACCATACCACACTCAGTACCTGCCTTGATTTCCTTAACCTCATCCTTGAAGTGCTTAAGAGATGCGATAGGTCCTTCATAAACCTTCTCACTTCCTCTTGTTATACGGACAACAGAATCTCTTGTAATTCTTCCCTCTTCAACGATACAGCCGGCAATATTACCAACTCCTGAAGCCTTGAATATCTGCATGATTCTTGCATGACCGATAATCTTTTCTTCATAGATAGGCTCAAGCATACCCTTAAGGGCTGCCTCAACATCTTCAATAGCATTGTAGATAACGCTGTAAAGTCTTAAATCGACCTTTTCCCTCTCTGCAACAATTCTTGCCTGATTATCAGGCTTAACGTTAAATGCAATGATGATAGCATTAGAAGCTGATGCAAGTACTACATCGGATTCATTAACATTACCAACACCACCATGAATTACCTTAACAACAACCTCATCATTAGAAAGTCTTACAAGACTTGACTTAACAGCCTCAACAGAACCCTGTACATCAGCCTTGATGATAATATTAAGTTCCTTCATATTACCAGCCTGAATCTGTTCAAAGAGTGCATCAAGAGATACCTTATGCTTAGTATCATCAAGAAGCTTCTTTCTTCCCTCGCTGATAAATGTCTCTGCTGTACTTCTTGCTTCCTTCTCTGAATCAGCAGCCATAATGATTTCACCTGCATTAGGAACATCATTAAGACCAAGAATCTCAACCGGAGTAGATGGTCCGGCAACCTTTACTCTGTTACCCTTATCATCAATCATGGCTCTTATCTTACCATAGCAAGAACCTGCTGATACAGCATCTCCCACATGAAGAGTACCCTTCTGTACAAGGATAGATGCTACAGGACCACGTCCTTTATCAAGCTCAGCCTCAATAACAATACCTCTTGCCTTTCTGTCAGGGTTAGCCTTAAGTTCATTAACCTCTGCTGTAAGAAGAATCATATCAAGAAGCTCATCAATACCCTGCTTAGTATGTGCTGATACTGGAACAAATGTAGTAGAACCACCCCAGTCTTCTGCAATAAGACCATACTCAGTAAGCTCCTGCTTAACCTTCTCGATATTAGCATTAGGCTTATCAATCTTATTGACAGCAACAATAATCTCAACACCTGCTGCCTTTGCATGGTTAATAGCCTCAATTGTCTGTGGCATTACACCATCATCTGCAGCTACAACAAGAATAGCAATATCTGTAGCCTGAGCACCACGCATTCTCATAGCTGTAAATGCTTCATGACCCGGAGTATCAAGGAATGTAATAAGATTACCATTTACATTTACCTGGTAAGCACCTATCTTCTGTGTGATTCCGCCTGACTCCTTAGCTGTCACATGAGTTTCTCTGATTGCATCAAGTAATGAAGTCTTACCATGGTCAACGTGTCCCATAACGCAGACAACTGGTGGTCTTGGAACAAGCTTATCCTCTGGTTCTTCATCTTCCTTAAGAAGTTCTGCAATAACATCAACCTTCTCTTCATGCTCACATATGCAGTTGAACTCGAGAGCAATCTCTTCTGCTGCATCGTAATCTATCTCTTCGTTAATAGTAACAACCTTACCCTGTAAGAACAGCTTCTTAACAAGTGCTGCAGGAGCTACCTTCATCTTATCTGCAAGTTCCTTGATAGTAAGAGTATCTGGAAGAACAAGCTGCTTGATTGTCTCTTCTTCCTTTTCCTTCTTCTCAGGCTTTGTCATAGGCTTCTTATCAAATCTGCTGTTAGCGAACTTAAGATTTTCCTTAGCCTCATTATCTCTCTTTCTGTCATTCTTCTTGCTGTCTATTCTTGAATCATGTCTTCTTGAATCTGGCTTAGCTGAAAAATCAAACTCTTCCTTAGGTGCAGAATCTCTTCTGTCATTATTTCTTCTCTGACCTCCGTTAAATCCTCCACGGTTCTGGTCATTATCCTTTCTGAAGCCGCCATTTCCAGACTGTCCGTTTCTGTCATTTCTGAAACCGCCGTTATTGTTGCGGTCATTGTTTCTATAACCGCCATTATTACGGTCATTATTTCTGTAGCCGCCGTTGTTATCGCGCTGTCCGTCTCTGTTATTATTATCTCTTCTAGGATTCTTATCCCTTGAACTGTTCTGTGGGAAATATACCTGTGAGATATGCTTCTTATCATCAGCATTACCAGACTTATTCTGTGTTCCCTGCTGTGACTGCTTTGAAGCCTGATTCTGCTGTCTGTTGTCCCTGTTATCATTCTTTACAGGCTGTGACTGCTTTGCTGGCTGTGCTGCCGGCTTATTCTCAGCCTTAGGTGCAGGCGCAAACTTCTTTCTCACGCTTGTTATTTCTGAATCTGTAAGCCCGCTTACAGGCTTATAAGTCTTCTCGCTGTTGCTAAGCATATCAGTAATATCCTTAGATGTTATATTTAATTCTTTTGCCAATTCATGTACTCTCATATTTGCCATTTAACCTCTTTTCCAAATAACAGCACTGCTGTTATTCTAAACCCTGTTCAAAATATTTTTCTATGGTCTTTGCAAATCCTTCATCAAGGACTGCCAGTGATGCGCGGAATTCCTTTCCTATCGCGTGGCCAACACTCACCTTGTCACTAAAAAAATGTATCGGAACCTTGTAATAAGTACACATATTTGTAAACATTTTCTTAGTATTATCTGAAGAATCATCTGCAACAATAACTGTGTATGCCTTTCCGGTTTTAACAGCCTTCTCTGTTGAAAACTCTCCGCTTGCAACCTTTCCGGCTTTCTGCGCAAGTCCAATCATATTAAGGATTTTCTGTTTATTTTCCAATATTATTCAGCTCCTTTGCTAACTCATCATAGACAGCAGAATCTACTGCCATCTTAAATGACCTTTCAAGTCCCTTATTCTTAAATGCTTTAGACAGGCAGTCTTCATTCGCACATATATAAGCCCCTCTGCCATTCTTCCTGCCTGTAGCATCTATAACAATTGATTCATCCTGTGTCTTCAGAATACGGATTAAGTCCTTCTTATCCTTCATCTGACCGCAGCCAATACACTGTCTTTGTGGAATCTTCTTTACTGTAGCCACTATGCATCACTCCTAATAATTATTCTTCATCAAGGCTTATTTCAGATGGTTCAACATACTCTTCTTCTAAGTTTTCTTCTTCTGTATGTTCTTCAGGTTCAGCCTCGCTCTTAATATCAATTCCATATCCTGTAAGCTTTGCAGCAAGTCTTACATTCTGTCCCTGCTTACCAATTGCTAAAGAAAGCTGCTGCTCAGAAACAACAATCTTAGCCTTCTTTTCTTCATCATCAGCTACTGCTGAAACAACCTTTGCAGGGCTTAATGCGTTAACAATAAGCTGTGCTGAATTGCTGTCCCACTCAATGATATCTATCTGCTCATTACCAAGCTCATTAACAATAGCTTTAACTCTTGCACCATTAATACCAACACATGCACCTACAGGATCTACATTAGCAACATTAGCTCTTACTGCCATCTTAGTTCTTGAGCCAGCTTCTCTTGCAATACCCATGATTTCAACAACGCCGTCTTTAATCTCTGTAACTTCTTCTTCAAAAAGCTTCTTAACAAGCTCCTGTGACTTTCTTGAAACTCTTACAACAGGGCCACCCTTTTCTCTGTTAATTACATCAACAACATATAACTTAATTCTGTCGCCTGGTGCAAACTTCTTATCCTTGAACTTGTCATCAGCCTTAAGAACTGTCTGGAGTCTTCCAAGATCAATTGTAAGATCACCATTGTCAGCAACTCTCTGCACAATACCTGTAATAAGTTCCTTCTCCTTAGAATGATACTCATTATAAAGAGCATTCTTTTCCTGCTCTCTGATAGTCTGCACAATAGTATTCTTAGCATTCTTGGCAGCCTTTCTTGAGAACTCCTCAGACTTTACTTCAACAGTAATAACATCACCAAGCTGGCAGTCAGGCTTAATCTTTCTGGCATCTTCTAATGCAATATCAGTACCTGATACATATTTTTCTTTCTTATTCTCTCTGTTCTCTGGAACAATAACTTCCTCAACAACAGTTCTGTCAGAATAAATGTGGAAATCACCTGTTCTTCTGTCTAACTCAACACGACCATTATCAGCCTTATCAAACTCAGCCTTGTACTCATCCATAAGAGATTTCTCGATAGCTGCAAACATAATCTCTTTATCGATTCCATTCTCCTTCTCAAGAGCATCAAGTGCCATAATTAATTCCTTATTCATTGCTTTTAATTTCCTCCAAAAATATATTATACTTCATCAACAAATGCCCATCTGATCATAGCCAGATTACTTCTG
>OGMW01001724.1_pt1 | contig 17674 bp, 12 predicted proteins | sample 1573281 | NCBI WGS metagenome assembly OGMW01 (sample SAMEA2581907, study PRJEB24529) | metagenome | biome: Human gut stool | place: China | collected 2011 | reverse complement strand
CGTCGGGGGCGATAGAAGTCGGGCAGATTTTTTAGCACAATCGAGCCGTAGGGCTTGTCGACCACACGGGTGTCGCAGAGCACCACCATACCGCGGTCGGTCTCACTCCGGATAAGCCGTCCCACCCCCTGCTTGAGCGCAATAATCGCCTCAGGCAGGGTGTAGGCCGCAAACGGATGACCGCCCGCCTCCCGGATCTGCCGGCAGCGGGCTTCGGTCACCGGATCGTCAGGCGGAGAGAACGGCAGCTTGTCGATCACGACGAGCGAGAGAGCATCCCCCTGCACGTCAACGCCCTCCCAGAACCCCATACTGCCCACGAGCACCGCATGCCCGTGCTCACGGAAAGCCCTCACGAGCGCGCCCTTCGGGGCACTGCCCTGAACGAGCAGTTTATAGTCGAGACCGTTGGCACTGAGCCGCTCCTCAAGACGCTGCGCGGCAATGTCAACGGCCGCGAGCGAGGTGCAGAGCACAAATGTGCGGCCCCGGGCCGCCACGATGAGCGGCCAGACGGCATCGATCACATTTTCGGTGTGCACCGCGGTGTTGTTCGCCGGGGCGGGAATCTTCGGAATATAAAGACAGCCCTGCTCCCAGTAGTTGAACGGACTCTCCCAGGAGCGCTCCACAGCCTCCCCGATTCCGAGCTCGCTCTTGAAGTGGGTGAAGTTGCCGGAGTTTGAGAGCGTTGCCGAGGTAAACACCCAGGCGCCGCCCATCTCCTCGCGCATTTTGCGAAAGTCCGCTGAGAAATTGAGCGGCGTGTTGTTAAAGCGCGCATACTGCTTGCCGGCCTCAATCCAGAGCACACTCGAGGCACGGCGCGATGCCGCGGAAGACGCCGCCCGGGGGCCCTCTTGAGCAGCTGCCTGCGTCTCACCCTCGCCCTCAGTATCCGTACCGGGTACGGCGGGTTCAAGCCCCGGCACATCAAGCGGCTCTCCGCGGACAATAGCCCGCCAGGAATTCACTTCAAACTGCAGCCCGGCAAACCATTCGCTCAGCGTATCGAGCTCATCATCACGGCCTGCATTGGCTTTGAAAACCTCTGCGTACCGGTAGCAGACCTCACTGAGCGCATCAAACGGCTCGATGAGCGTCTCGGGCTTTTCAATCTTGTCAAAGGCGAGCTTCTCCCCTTCACCGAGGCCGCTCTCGTTCACCGCTCTGATCAGCATACGCAGCGCCTGCTGCATGCTGCTTCTGAGCGCCATCCAGTTCTGCTGATCGCCCACCGTGGCTCGTGCACTCAGCACCGCCCCTTCGTCAGCCATCTTTTCAAGCTCTCTGGTGGAAAAACCACGGCCGAAAAAGTCCGACGCAATACCCGGGAGCTGGTGCGCCTCATCAATCACGGTGAGCGCCGCATCGGGGAGCAGACCGTCGATCATGTTGTTGCTCTGGTTTCTGAGCGCAAGCGAGCTCAGATACAGATGGTGGTTCACCACGATCACATCGCTCTCGAGTGCACGCTCGCGTGCCTTTCTGACAAAGCACTCATCCCAGTGCGGGCAGCGATCGCGCCCGAGGCAGTTCTCGCGGGTGCTTGTCACCATCGGCCAGAGCGGATCATCCTCGGGCACTGCGCTCAGCTCACCCTTGTCACCGGTCTCGCTCACGGCGGCAAAACGGCTGATCATACGCAGCTTGGCCCCGGAATCCTGCTCTGGCAGAAAGCTTTCACTGTTGGCAAGCTCAAGCCGGTAGTGACAGATGTAGTTCGCGCGCCCCTTGAGCACACTCGTTTTGACCCCGATACCGAGCAGTGAACGGATTGCCGGAAGGTCTTTTGTCGAGAGCTGATCCTGCAGGGATTTTCCTGCGGTCGAGACAATGGTTTTGCAGCCCGCGGCAATGGCAGGGACCAGATAGGCAAAGGTTTTCCCGGTCCCCGTGCCGGCCTCGGCAATGAGTGTGCTCTTCTCACCGATGAGCTTTGAGACCTCCACCGCAAAAGCCTTCTGCCCTTCACGAGGGTGAAAACCTTTGATTTTCTTTGCCATCAGGCCGTCTTTTGCGTACAGCGACGCCATACGGTCGGGAAAGTCCAGTCCGGGATCGAGCCAGGTTGCGGGAGATGTCATCGGGAAGTGCTCTTTGTGAAATCGTGTTTTCAGAGTATCAGAGAATTATAGGACCGCGAACCGCACGCGTGAAGGCTCTTCACAGGATCACGTCAGAGAATCAGACAGCAAAGGCCGCACAGACGGCGGCCTTTGGCAGGAATAAAGAGATGTCAGAAGTATTTCGAGAGCGAGGAGCGGTTCTGGTTCTGCTGCTCCTGATAGCGTTTTTGCGCCTGCTCACGCTCAAGGCGGGATTTCTCGAAACTCTCCTGCTGCGCCTCGCGTTCTTTGCGGCGCTCTTCGGCCTTTTCACGGGCGGCCTTCATACGTTCGGCCGCCTCGCGCTGCTTGGCTTCGTACGCTGCCACATTGTCCGCCTCAAGCGCACGTTTCTCTGCAGCCTCGGCGTTCTTTTCCCTGACGCGCTCGGCAGCCGTGTTGTCAATCACCATCGGTTCACTGGCTGCGCGGGGCTTTTTCGGGGTAAGCGGCGTCACGTCCCGGGCCTCACGCGGCGTTCTGGCCTCCGGCGTCGCAGGGGCGGGTTTTGCACTGCCCGCGGCACGCGGCTTCATCGGCGGCTCCTTGACCTCTGCGGCCGAGCGGGCACGGCGTTCCTGAATCTCACGCGTTTTGTCGGCACGGATGATCGCATCGGCCTGATTACGGACCTTGCGGATTTCACGGTCGCGCACAAAGGAGAGCTTGCGGGCATCCTCAATGCAGCTGTTGACGAAGAACCTGCCGTAGCAGACCTTCTTCATGTCACCGAGCGCCTCTTCGATGCGGGCGAGTTCGCGATCGCCCTGCTCTTTGACCTTTTCAGCCTCCGCCACGCTCGTGATCGCACCGGGCTGCGACCAGCGGCGGAAATAGCTGTCATCGTTGAGCACAGCCTGTGCCTGTTCTTCCGTCATTGCCGAGTGTGCCGGCACCAGGGCCGAAGCAAGGCTCATAACAGTGATCAGTTTTGCCCAGAGGCGCATATTTGACTCCATTGGTATTTTTTTCGAGTGCTGACAGTCTAGCAAAGCCGGTGTCTGCCGCCGGTGAGATTTTATCCGGAAGTCGTATCAAACTCCTGATTCTCGTGACAAAAAAACTCCCGGTTCCGTAAAACCGGGAGTTCAGATTTGTGTCAGCGCACAGCACCGGAGCGCTTAGAGCACCGTCACCACATCAGAGAGGGCGAGACGGGACTTCGGACGGGTGGCGTTGCCGTCGTTGTGAGCACGGTGGCCGAAACTCACAGCCACAGCCGTGCGCAGACCCTTGCCCTTGAGACCGAGCGCCTCATCGACCTTGTCGTAGTCGAGCCCTTCAAGGCAGGTGGAGTCAATACCCATGCTGGCAGCCGCGTAAAGCACAAAGCCGAGCGCAATATAGGTCTGACGCGAGGCCCAGGCGTGGAGTTCCTCAGGGCTCCCGGAGTGCAGACCGACAAAGTAGCGGCGGCCCTGATCCTGCTGCGCGGCCATTTCGGCATTGGGATAACGCCCGTCAGCGGTTTCCTTTTCAAGCACCCTGGCGAAATCCGCATCCGTGTATTCATCCTTGGCGGCCATCACCACCACAAAGTCGGCATCCATCACACGGTTCTGATTGAAGTCGAGCACGCCGGGCAGAAGCTTCTTCTTGGCTTCTTCGGAGCGGGCCACAAAGAAATGCCAGGGCTGGGAGTTCACCGAACTCGGCGACAGACGCAGCACTTCAAGCAGTGTGTTGAATTCCTCGTCCGTCAGAGGCTTGCTCGGATCATAGTGTTTTGTGGTATAGCGCTCGCGGACAACTTCTAATGGGGACATGTAACACCTCTAAAAAAGGAAAAAACAGCGGTTCGGAACGTAATCGTTTCGATGATTCTGGAAATTTGCAGATAGTTTACTCAAAAAGCCGAGTTTTGTAGTCGGGATTTTTACAAATGCACAAAATTTTCCACCCGTCGGCGCGTTTTGCTAAACTCTGTACGCATTATCAATACGGAAGCAGCAAGCCCGGCTGCCCGCACAGCACCAGCCCTGTCACCTTGCGCACAACGCAGAACGTGCGGATCGGCCTGAACCTCTTTTCCGGCATTGAAAATACATCAGCCCGCCGCCGTGACGCCGGCAAGGTGAGCGCCTCTGCAGGTCGGGCAAACACAAAGTGAGACACAAAAATGAAAACTCCCGTCCGTGTTGCTGTGACCGGGCCCGCCGGCCAGATCGGTTACTCCCTTTTGTTCCGTATCGCGTCCGGCGCCATGCTCGGCCCCGATCAGCCTGTCATCCTCTCGCTGCTTGAGAGAAACAACTCCCAGAGCCAGGGTGCGCTCAAAGGGGTGATGATGGAACTTGAAGACTGTGCGTTCCCGCTGCTCGCCGGTATGCAGGCGAGTGCGGATCCGCTCATGGCGTTCCGCGACGCAGACTATGCGCTGCTCGTCGGTGCACGTCCGCGCGGCCCCGGCATGGAGCGCAGTGATCTGCTCGAAGCCAATGCACAGATTTTCCAGGCGCAGGGCCGTGCGCTCGATGAGGCCGCGAGCCGCGACGTCAAAGTGCTGGTGGTGGGTAACCCCTGCAACACCAATGCCTATATCGCCGCCCGCAACGCCCCGGGACTTGACCCGAAATGCTTCACGGCGATGCTGCGTCTCGACCAGAACCGTGCGATGAATCAGCTTGCTGTGCGCACCGGCGCCCATGTCACCGATGTGCATCATGTCGCTGTCTGGGGTAATCACTCCCCGACGATGTACCCGGATCTCACCCGCGCCACGGTGCGTGGCGAAAATGCGCTCTCGCTTGTGAACGAGGAGTGGATCAGCAATGAGTTCATTCCCACGGTCGCCAAGCGCGGTTCGGCCATTATCGCCGCCCGCGGTGCCAGTTCGGCTGCCAGTGCCGCCGCAGCCGCCATCGATCACATGCGCGACTGGGCACTGGGTTCGAACGGTGAATGGGTCACCATGGGTGTGCCGAGCGACGGCAGCTACGGTATTCCCGAAGGGCTTGTCTTCGGTTTCCCCTGCCTCACTGACGGCAGCGGCAACTACGAAATCGTGCGCGATCTCGCGATGGCCGAAGCTCAGCAGGAGCGTCTCGCCAGAACCTGCCGCGAGCTGCTCGACGAGCGTGAAGCTGTGGCGGCGTTCCTTCCCTGAGAACCAGAGCCACCCATTCCCAGAGAGGTCCGGCCGCTACTGCCGGACCTCTTTTGTTGAAAGTAAGTACACACTAACATTTCTTCCCATGTCTCTTTCCGACGCCGTTACCGGTGCCATTGCCCGTCTTGAAGAGGCGGCTGTCTGCGCTCAGAACGCTCATACCGGACTCTCTGTTGTGCTCGACACCAATGTGCTCCTCGATCTCTACTACTGGAACGATCCGCGCAGCAGCGCACTGCTGCCGCTGATTGCCGCAGGCCGGGTCCGTGTGCTGCGCACGGCGCAAACCATGGCTGAGCTTGCCGATGTGCTCTCGCGCGAGGCTTTCTGCGGGAGTCTGGCCGCCGCCATGCCGCTTCTCGAGCGGGCTTATGCACAGAGTGTGCCCTTTGCCGGAGAGACTGCCACCGCACCGGTGCTCTGCCGGGATCCCGACGATCAGAAGTTTCTCGACCTTGCCCACACGGCCGGAGCCGCCTGGCTGGTGAGCCGTGACCGGCTTGTGCTCAAGGCCGCACGAAAACTCAGACGCTTCGGCATCGAGAGCGGCACACCCGAAGTGTTTCTCGGGGCACTCACGCGCGAAGACAGTCAAAAAAGTCTGAACCTCTAGTAACATTTCTCTATTTCAGGTGACAGACCACAAACGAGCGTCAGGTTTGCTCAAAGTATCAGCGGGTGTCGTGCCCTGATAAAAACGGAAAATCTATACTATCCATGGCGCTGACGTACGGGCGTTTTTTCCGGATTTCCGTACGCTCTGCTGTCCACTGCACAAGACCCATGGCTCCATGTGGTTCTAGCAGCGAAACCCATCTGACGGCTTCTGTCACCGTGCTGCGGCCGGCATCCGTTTTTTTTTCGCGAGTCCGTCCGCCGGAAAGGTTTCGGCTCTTGTGGTGTGTGTCCTTTTTCAAGGATTTGAAGAACTATTTGGAGAACCCCTCGTGGATCAAATCACTGTTATTGTTCAAAGCATCAACAGTATGCTCTGGGGCGTGTACTGCCTGATTCCCCTGCTCGTGGGGACGGGCATCTACTTCACGCTGAAGCTGCGCTTTGTCCAGGTTAAGCGACTTGGTCAGGCGTTTCGCCAGGTTTTTGGCGACTTTTCGATTTTCGGCAAGTCAGCCGGCAAGGACGGTATGTCCTCGTTTCAGGCCCTCGCCACGGCCATCTCCGCTCAGGTAGGCACAGGTAACCTCGCCGGTGTGGCAACCGCACTGGCAATGGGTGGTCCGGGTGCCATTTTCTGGATGTGGATTGCCGCTTTCTTCGGCATGGCCACCATCTTTGCTGAAGCGGTTCTCGCTCAGCTCTACCGCTCCCGTGACGCCAAGGGTCACATCACCGGCGGTCCGGCCTTCTACATCAGCGAAGGTCTCGGCAGCAAGGCGCTCGCCTCCTTCTTCTCCGTCACCATCATCATCGCCCTTGGTTTCGTGGGCAATATGGTGCAGGCCAACTCGATCGCCGATGCGTTCAACACGGCTTTCGACATCCCGACCTGGCTCACCGGTATTGTGATCATCGCACTGGCCGGTTTCATCTTCATCGGCGGCATCAAGCGTATCGCCAGCTTTGCCGAAAAGATGATCCCCGCAATGGCGCTTGTATACATCATCGGTTCGCTCACTATCATCCTTGGTCACTTCACCGAAATCTTCAAAGTGTTTGAAATGATTTTCGTCGGTGCCTTCGATCCGGCTGCCGCCACCGGCGGTGTGATCGGTGCCGGCATCCGTGAAGCGATCCGCTACGGTGTGGCCCGCGGTCTTTTCTCCAACGAGGCCGGTATGGGGTCGACCCCGCATGCGCATGCCGTGGCGAAAGTCAAGCACCCTGTGCAGCAGGGTCTCTTCGCCGTGGTGGGGCTTTTCTTTGACACGTTCGTGATCGTCAACATGACCGCATTTGTGATTCTCTCCACGGGTGCGCTTGACGGCACGCTCACGGGCTCGGCACTCACGCAGCGCGCCTTCACGCTCGGGCTCGGCCCGATCGGTAACGGCTTTGTGGCAGTCTGCCTGCTCTTTTTCGCCTTTACCACCATCATCGGCTGGTACTTCTTTGCCGAACAGAACGTGAAGTATCTGCTCGGACTGCGCTGGGTTTCCGCCTACCGCGTCATGGTGCTCTGCTTCCTGATGCTCGGCTCGTTCCTGCACGTCACGCTCGTCTGGGAACTCGCCGACCTCTTTAACGGTCTGATGGTGATTCCGAACGTCATCGCCCTGATCGGTCTGAGTAAGCTTGTGGAGAAAGCCCTCGCGGACTACGACACCTTCTCCTCGGGTGGTGTGCCGCTCTTCGGTGCGAAGGCGCCCGATGGCGGAAAGGCCAATATCCCGATGCGCATGCACGTGAGTGCCGATCAGCCGTTTGAAACCGAAGACGATGAGAGCGAAGTGCGCACCCGCAGCATCCGTGCACGCCGCCGCGCCCGTCTGATGAGTCTGCGTCAGCATCTGCGCCGCCGCAACCCGCCGAAGAAGTAACGCCAGGCAGGCGGCACTTCCAGCGGCAAAAGGAAAAAGGTCAGCTCAGGCTGACCTTTTTCTATGCGCTCTGCGGATTCCGCAGGCACCTCACTCAGGAGACTGTTGCGCCGTCAGCCGATCCGGTTTCATCCGTGGCCGCCGGCAGCGGGCTCGCCGAGGCCGCCTGCTCCTCCTCGAGGCTGATCGCCGGTATGCTCGCCTCAATATTGGCCATCGTCTTTTGCATGGCGTTCTGCCGGGTCTGCATGGCCGCAAGGCTTGACTGTGCCTCATTGAACTTTTTCTGCACCTTGGCAAAGCTTTCGCCAAAGCGGATGAATTCCCCCTTCACCTCGCCGAGCACCTTCCAGACTTCGCTCGAGCGCTCCTGCAGCGCCAGCGTCACAAACCCCATCTGCAGACTGTTGATCAGGGCGGCTATAACGGTGGGCCCCGCCGGGGTGATCCGGTAGTCTCGCTGGAGCCGGTCAAAGAGCCCCGGGATACGCAGCACCTCCGCATACAGCCCTTCGCTCGGCAGGAACATCACCCCGAACTCTGTTGTATAGGGCGGGCGGATATATTTCTCGCGAATCGATTTGGCCTGCGTGAGGATGGTTCTCTCGAGCGCCTTTCTCGCCTCCTGCTCCTGCGCGCGATCCCCGGCCTGCATGGCCGCGGTGAGCCGCTCGAAATCCTCCACAGGGAATTTGGAATCGATCGGCAGCCAGCAGGGTTCCTCCCCGCTTCTGCCGGGCAGCCGGATGGCAAAGTCCACCGTCGCGCTGCTGCCGGGGATCAGCTGAAACTGCTCCTCGTACTGCGCGCCGGTGAGCAGATCGGCAAGCAGATTCGAGAGCTGCGTCTCGCCAAAGGTGCCGCGCAGCTTCACGTTAGTGAGTACTCCCTTCAGATCGCGCACACTCGCCGCCATGGAGCGCATCTCGCCGAGACTGTTCTGCACGAGACCGAGTTTTTCATCCACCGTTCTGAAGCTTGCCGTGAGGCGCTCGTTGAGCGTGCGGTCGAGTTTTTCCTGAACCGTTGCCCGCATCTCCTCGAGTTTTCGCTCGTTGAGCGTACGGATTTTCTCCAGATTGGTGTCAAGCTCCGTACGCATCTCATTGATTTTGAGCTGCATCTGCTCCTGGAGCTGCCGCTCGGCAGTGGCATGACTCTGCGTGACGCGCTGGAAGCGCTCGTCAACCATCGCCTGCAGCTCGAGCAGACGCTTGTGCAGCACTGAATTGAGCTCTCCGAGGCTCTGCTGTGCGACGTCGGTGAGGGACTTCACCTGCTGGGCGTTCTTGCCCTGCTGATCGCTCACAAACGCCATCAGATTTGTAAAGGACTGACGGTGATTGCGGTCAACGTTGTGCACCTGCTCCTGCAGTTCGTAGCGCTCCGAGCGCTGTCCGGAAAGAATCGCGTCAATAATCTCATCAGCCTTGAGTTCTAGGTTCTCTCCGGCGGCACGCTCCTGATCGAGCAGTCTCCGGTACACGAGCGTCACCATGACAATCAGGGCAAGAAGGAGAACGGCCAGCAAAAGAAGCGCTATTTCAACTGTCATGCTTATTTCCTGTGCGGCGGAATCTGCCGCCGAGCGATTTCACCCAGGTGCCTGCACTGTGTGCGGTGCTGCCGGCTGCGGCCGAGAGCTTCTCCGAAGCGAGTCCCGTCCAGCCGAGAAGCCGGCCCAGGCGCCCGGGCTGTGCCTCGTCGTCAGCCTCATCACCGGCGGGCGGCGGAGTCACGTCCTCCGGATCGGGCTCGGGAGCACGCTGCTGTGTCTCCGGACGCGAAAAAGCGCGCACGAGCTCGCCGAGCAGCGCCATCAGCATCGCCTCGTTGTTCGTGAGAATGTGCGTATTGGCGTCTCTGGTCCAGTTATCGGGCAGATCATCATCGGGCACACGCACCAGCACGGGAATGTCCGGGCGCAGCTGCCGCACGTACTTGATCACCTGGCGGTTGAGAATGGTATCTTTCAACGGTAGCACAACATAGGCGGCCGAGGTGATGCGCGCCTTCACGAGAATCATCGGATCCTTGGCCTCACCCATGATCATGGTGGGCGCAAAATCGCCTTCAGGGCGCGGATCGATCTCTTTTTCAGGGGCGTTGGTGACGCAGATCACCGGAATTTTCTGCTGCTGGAGTTTATCCAGAAGCAGACGCGCCACCGTGTTGTAGCCCACCACAATCACGTGCCCCTTCTGAGGCACGGCTGCCGCCTTCGGGGCGGCGGGCATCTTCACGGGCACCTCGCGCATGGCGGCCGCACGGAAAAACGCATAGCGTGTGACCAGACGGTGACGCAGTTTCGGGGTGACGGCAAAAAGCAGCGGGTTGAGCGCAATCGAGACAATCGAAGCGGCCACAATCAGACTCATGGTCGATTCGTCGGCAAGTCCCAGACTCATCCCCTGCCCGCAGAGAATAAAGGAGAATTCACCGATCTGCGCCACACTCGCGCCGAGCGTGAGTGCCGAATCGAGCGGCCACTTGAGCAGCAGCACGAGCAGTGTGGAAATCACCGAGGTGACAAACAGAATCACCAGCAGGATGGAGAAAATCGTAAAGGGCTGGTCAATGAACACGTGCCAGTCAAGCAGGAGACCGACCGAGACGAAAAAGAGCCCGGCAAAAGCGTCCTGCAGGGGCAGAGAATTCTGTGCGGCACGGTGCGCGAGACTGCTCTCACGCATCACCATACCGGCAAAGAACGCGCCGAGCGCGTAACTCACATTAAAGAGCGCCCCGGCACCGTAGGCAATCCCGATGGCGAGCGCTAGCACACACAGCGTAAAGAGCTCCCGGCTGCCGAGGTCGGCCACTTTCTGCAGAATCCAGGGCAGTACGCGACGGCCGACAATCAGCATGGCAATCACAAAAACCGCCACACTCAGAAAGGTCTTGGAGAGTTCCTGAACAATCTCGCGGTTGCTCAGCTCGGCGCCGCCGTGGGTGACCTGCGCGAGCAGAGGCAGGCACACCATGATGAACACCGTCACCAGGTCCTGCACCACCAGCCAGCCGATGACCACCTGCCCGTTGATCATGGTGGTGAGATGCCGCAGCTCGAGCGCCTTCATCACCACCACGGTGGAGGCGCACGAGAGCGTGAGCCCGAACACGATCGCCTGAGAGACGGGCCAGTGCCAGGCGAGCATTGCAAGCAGACAGCCCGCGAATGTCGAAACCGTCATCTGGATAAGCGCACCGGTACCCGAGACGGCTTTCACGCGAAGCAGGTCGTTGAGCGAGAAATGCAGCCCCACACCGAACATCAGCAGCATCACGCCGATCTCGGCAAACTGCTCGGTGACCGTGCGGTCCACCGCAGGCAGCCCCGGTATCAGCGAGACAGCCACACCGGAGATGATATAGCCCACAAGCGCAGGCGTTTTCAGAAACCGCTCGGCAATATAGCCAAAAACCAGCGCCAGCCCGAAGGCGGTAACCAGCGTAGTGATAAGTACAAAATGATCTGTCATGACGTCTTTGCTGCGGTTTCCTGCCGGAGACTCTCAGAAAAAAGAGTAGAAAAACAACTTATTAATTTTGCCACTTTTTACCGTGGCAGCGCTCGAAATTATCCTGTTCTTCTCGCGCTGCGGCATGCGCCGGAAACATTTGCTTGTGAGCTTGAAGAAGAAATTACACTTTCCATCGCGCTCCAGAAAAAACGCCGTCCGGAAAAGGCGACTTTCCGGACGGCGTGCTCACTCATATGTTAGTGAGTGTTTACTTCTGTGTCGGCACCTTGGCTGCAACACCTTCAACGAAGTACATCATGTTCTGCAGGTCCGCATCCGATGCGGTCTTGCCGGCAGGAATCATTTCCTTGCCCTCGTTGGAGACCACGGGACCGTCAAACGGACGGAACTCACCTCTGGCCATACGGTCATAGGCGGCCTTGATATCATCAACGACCGCTTTAGGCGTATCGGCAGCGATATCGGCGAGCTCATCCATGTGTTCCTTCACACCGCCCCAGACAGGCGTGTTATCCCACTTGCCGTCGAGAACCTTCTGCACTTCCCCGGTGTAGTACTCTTCCCAGCGGTGAACCACGGCACCCTTGAGCATCGTGGGCGCCGCCTTGTGCATAGCGGAGTGATACGAGATCACCGGAACCTTGGCCTCTTCAGCGGTACTGGCAACCGCGGTGGAGTTGGTGTGGTGCGTGATCACGTCAGCACCCTGACCGATGAGCGACTTCGTCGCGTCGGCTTCCTTACCCGGGTCATACCAGGCGTTGGTCCAGACCACGCGCACGGTGGCCTTCGGGTTGACCGTGCGCGCGCCGAGCGTAAAAGCGTTGATGCCCTGGATCACTTCAGGAATAGGCACAGCGGCAACATAGCCGAGGACGTTGGACTTGGTCGTAGCACCGGCGAGCTTGCCGGCGAGGTAGCGAGCCTCGTAGAAGCGGGCCGTGTAGTTCTTCACGTTATCGGCGGTCTTGTAGCCGGTGGCGTGTTCAAACTTCACATCCGGAAAGTCCTTGGCAACTTTGAGCACGGAGTTCATATAGCCGAAGCTCGTTGCAAAAATCAGCTTGTTGCCCTGCGTGGCGAGATCGCGGATCACACGTTCCGCGTCAGCATTTTCAGGGATGTTATCAAGCATCGTCACCTTGATTTTGTCACCGAACTGCTTTTCGATGTGCTGGCGGCCGAGGTCATGCTGGCTCGACCAGCCTTCCTCGTTGGCGGGGCTCACGTACACGAAGGCGACTTTGAGCGGTTCCTTCGCAGCAGCAGGCGCTGCGCTCGTCTGAGCGGGCTTTTCAGCGGCAGGCGCCGGCTTGGGCTCATCCTTTCCGCAGGCGCTGAGCATCATCGCGGCAGCAGCTGCAACGCAGATTTTCAAGGTAAAACGTTTATTCATGGAAGTGCTCTCCAAAAAGTGAATAACAATTAACAAACTAAAGAAACTTTTTTCTCGCGGCAACCCGAAGCGCACGACAAAATCTTTTCAGTCAGTCACCGGCACTAGCGCGTCGAATGGAAAGGCTTGCCGAGCGAGGCAGGCACATTCAGACGGATCCAGGTGGGATTGCGGCTGATGAGCACGAGCACCAGAATCGTGGCCAGATAGGGCGTCATCGACATGAGCTGCGGAGCAATATCAAAACCCATCCCCTGCACCGCAAACTGCAGCATGGTCACACCGCCAAAAAGGTACGCACCGAAAAGCACGCGCGCAGGACGCCAGGTTGCAAAGGTCACCAGGGCAAGCGAAATCCATCCGCGTCCGGCAACCATCCCCTCCACCCAGAGCGGAGTGTAGACAAGCGAGAGGAAACCGCCGGCAAGACTGGCCATCGCACTGCCAAAGAGCACGGCAGCCAGCCGGATTCTGCCGACCGGGTAGCCGAGGGCATACGCCGACTCAGGCGCCTCGCCAACCGAGCGCAGGATCAGTCCCCAGCGCGATCTGAAGAGGAAATACCAGACGGCAAAAAGCAGAACGAGCGCCGCATACACCAGCCAGTGCTGGGAGAAAAACGCCTCGCCCACGAACCCGAGATCCTCCAGCACAGGAATACCCAGAGAGGCTCGCACCGGCAGGGCGGCACCCTGCATGGGCTGACCGATAAAGGCAGAGAGACCGGCACCGAAAAGCGTCATGGCAAGGCCGGCCGCATACTGGTTGGCCCGGATGCCGATCACGAAAAAGCCAAACAGCAGTCCGAGGAGCAGACCGACACCGATTGCACCGAGAAATCCGAGCGCAAAGCTGCCGGTTGTGAGCGTGACGCCGAACCCGGTCACGGCGCCCATGAGCATGATGCCCTCGATACCGAGGTTGAGCACCCCGGACTTTTCATGAATCAGAATCCCGACTGCCGCAAGCAGCAGCGGCGTTCCCGCGTTTAACGTCGAGGAGATAATGGAAGCGGCTAGACTCATTGGTTACCTCCGCGTGTCAGTCCGATCCAGCGAACGCGGTAGGTAATGAGCGTATCGCAGGCAAGAATGTAAAAGAGCAGCAGCCCCTGATAAACCCCTGTGATGGAGTTGGGCAGCCCCAGACGGCTCTGTGCGAGCTCGCCGCCGAGGTAAAAGAGCGCCATCACAAACGCGGCAGGAATACAGCCAAGCGGCGAAAGCCGTCCGACAAACACCACGATAATGGCGGCAAAACCGTAGCCCGGACTGATGGTCGGCGTGAGCTGCCCGAGCGGACCGGCGGCTTCAATACCGCCGGCAAGACCGGCAAGCGCGCCGCTGATGAGCATCGACACCCAGATCAGATGACCGGGCTGATACCCGGCATAACGGGCCGCCAGCGGTGCCATCCCGGAGATTTTGAATTCCATCCCGAGCGCCATCCGGTCCATGAGCACCCAGATACCCAGTGCGCTCAGCAGCGCAAGGATAAAACCGAAATGCAGACGCGTGCCCGAAAGCAGCACACCGAGCGTGGCAGAGGAGTCAAACAGTTCTGTCTGCGGAAAACCGAACCCCATCGGATCGCGCATCGGACCCTGCACGGCCCACTGCAGGAAAAACTGCGCCACGTAGACGAGCATCAGGGAAACCAGGATCTCGTTGGCATGGAAGCGGTGGCGCAAAAGCGCTGTCACCGCGCCCCAGAGCGCCCCGCCGAGCGCAGAGGCGGCAAGCACGGCAATCACCCACCAGTCCCCTGTCTGAGGACCGGCCATCAGCGCTACCGCCCCGCCGGCAATCGCACCGACGACGAGCTGCCCTTCCGCACCGATATTCCAGACATTGGCCCGGTAGCACACCACCAGCCCTGCCGAACACAGCAGCAGAGGCGTCATCTTGACCGCAATTTCGGTCCAGGCGCGCACAGACTCGATCGGTGCCACGAAAAAGGTATAAAGCGCAAGCAGAGGATCCTTGCCAAGAGCAAGGAAAATCAGACCGCTCGTCAAAACGGTCAGAGCCAGTGCCGCAAAGGGCGATACCCAGCGCAGAGCGCGGGCCGCCTCCATTCTGGGCTCAAGCGAAACCGGACACTGCAGAGTCATCACGCCACCTCCTTGCTCACAGCCTGACCGGCCGGACCGTCAGGCCAGAGGCCTGACATCCACTGACCGACTTTTTCCACGCTCATCGCGGATTTATCTTCCGCCGGTGACAGATGACCGCGGTACATCACCGCAATACGGTCACTGATTTCAAAGAGCTCATCGATTTCCTCTGAGACAACCACAATCGCCGCGCCGTCATCACGAAGGCGCATCAGGGAGCGGCGGATATCCGAAGCGGCGCCGACGTCAACACCCCAGGTGGGCTGATTGACCAGCAGGACCTTGGGATTCTGAAGAATCTCACGACCCATGATGAATTTCTGAAGATTGCCCCCGGACAGACTCGAGGCGAGTTTCTGCGAGGACGGGGTTTTCACATGGAAGCGTTCAATCACGAGTTCAGCAAACCGGCGGGCTTTATCGGCCAGAATAAATCCGTTTTTCACAAACTGATCCCCGGTGAGATAAGTGTTGGTCTGCAGCGTGACTTCGGGCACTGCCGCATGTCCGAGACGCTGTTCAGGTACATAGCGCAGACCGCGCAGGCGGCGCAGTTTTGTGTACAGATGCCCGACCGCTTCCCCAAAAAGCGTGACCTTTCCGGGGGCTGTGAGCGTCTCACCGCTGGCCACCGCCATCAGTCTCGCCTGTCCGTTGCCGCTGATACCGGCAATGCCGACAATCTCGCCGGCACGCACATCAAGCGAGACATTTTCAATACCGCACAGACGCAGGCTGCCGGGAACGGAAACATTATTGAGCGAAAAAACAACCTCTCCGGGCTCTCTGGTGGCCACACGCATCTTCGGCGGCTCGGCGCCGATCATCAGCTGTGCGAGCGAGGCCGCCGTCTGTTCTTTGGGGTTGACACTGGTGATGATTTCGCCGTGGCGCAGCACGACACAGCGGTCTGCGAGTTCACGGATTTCATCAAGTTTGTGGGAGATAAAGAGAATGGAGACGCCCTCTTCGGAGAGCTTGTGCAGTGTTTTGAAAAGTTTCTGCACGGCCTGAGGCACGAGAACCGAGGTTGGTTCGTCAAGAATGAGCAGTTTCGGACGGGTCATCAGGGAGCGGATAATCTCAACGCGCTGACGCTCACCCATACTGAGTTCGTAGACCACCGCTGAAGGGTCCACCTCAAGGCCGTATCGCTCACCGAGCTCGCGAACCTCTGCCGCAATACTCGCGATACTGCGCGGCTCGGAGAGTCCGAGCGCCACATTTTCAGCAACGGTTAGCGTATCAAAGAGAGCGAAGTGCTGATGCACCATGGCAATCCCTTTTGCACGCGCTTCGGAGGGGCTGCTGAGTTCAATAGACTCACCATCGAACTCGACGGTACCTTCATCCGGACGCACTGCACCGTAGATGATTTTCATCAGGGTGGATTTGCCCGCGCCGTTCTCGCCCAGAATGGCCAGAATCTCACCGGGGTTGACATCCAGAGAAATATTGCTGTTGGCCACTATGTTCGGATAGCGCTTGGTTATGTTTTTTAAACTGAGACGTGGATTCATTGGTTTAGCCATGCCACCGTCGCGGCAGGCGGAAAGCAAAAACAGAAAACCTGTGTCTGGCGAAGGGACCGGTAAAACGAATTCAACCGCTGCAGGGCAAGCCCGCCTGCGGGTCTGTCTGGCGGGAACTCCAGTTCTCCGGCCTCAGCCACTCAAGCGATGTGCTCTGGCTGTGCAAAACGCTGTAATTAGCCCGCATTTTAACGATCTTTACATCAGCATGCCCGTCCTGCGTCTTTATTTTGCTCACCTCTAGGTAATATCACCTAAATTCCACAGAACCGGCTCCTTCCAGAGAGCTGAAAAAATCCCAATTTTTAGGTATCCGGACTGTTTTTTTGCTTTTTGCTTTTAAACGTGCTATTCTTTCGTTCTCATCAGTTTTGGCTGATGACCGATCGGCGGAGAGGTGGCAGAGTGGTCGAATGCACACCCCTGCTAAGGGTGCAGGTCTGAATAAGGGCCTCGGGGGTTCGAATCCCCCCCTCTCCGCCAAAACCCCCTTCTCATAGCTTCTCAATTCTTCTCACGCTTCCCTACTCTCACAAGCCTTTTAGGGCAAATTCTCTTCTCATAGCTTCTCAATTCTTCTCATAACTTCTCAGTAAAGCGCACCGCTGATTAGTACACACAACAGTACACAAACTGCTATGCCGAAATTATAAGTAAGCACAGTCTCTGATAATTATTAATCGAACTCTGTAGGAAGGTGGCATTGCAATTGAAAAAGCCCATGGCGTAGAGAGAGGTTAAGACGTGCTCTCGAATCGTAGGCCGTCCTCCATGGAACTTACTGTCAGTATAGAAAAATCGCGGTCCCGTTCAACTGTCACAATGCCGCCGGCAGCCCGGAAAGTGAAACCGTTGCCGAAAGGCAAAACTTCCAGCAGCCAGCTGCAACCGTCTTTGCCGGATCCGGGAAATCCGGACAGCGCAAAAAAGAAAACAGGTAAAACCCTGAACGCAGCTCAGCTCTCTTTAATTCCACGGGACTCCTGCCAGATCTGCCACTTGCCGGCAGGACGGGCGCGCCAGAGACTGACTTGTACAGATGCCGCAGAAAAAAATTATTTTCCCATCACATTTACCAGAAACCTGATAAATAAGCGGTTTTCTTTCTCTTTTTCACATTACCAGCAATAAACAGTTACATCCATCAACACACAACCTGCCCCTCTCTTACCCAATCCTTACTGACACTTCCTTGAGTTTTTTCAAGGTTTTAATAAAACTTATCTATATCATCTACTTAGCAAACAATACTCTTCTGAAACACTCATCCTGGCGAAGATTTTTTCTTCAGAACGGATCCAGTTATAGTTCTAACGACCTAGTTCTAAATACCCACGTAATCTAGTTCCATCAAATTAATTTTAATACATAAAATATTGGCTCTTGAGGCATACATGTGGAAGAAAATTCTGATTGAGAATTCCTAACCA
>OGMW01001721.1_pt1 | contig 17701 bp, 13 predicted proteins | sample 1573281 | NCBI WGS metagenome assembly OGMW01 (sample SAMEA2581907, study PRJEB24529) | metagenome | biome: Human gut stool | place: China | collected 2011 | reverse complement strand
ATCGGAATGTTAAAACTAAACTATTTTCTTGCGGACATTTTTATTTTATCGGCTGAAAAACAGCCGATAAAATTGTCGTAGCGGAAAATAGAATGGTTACGGATACAGCGTCTTTCCGTCTAAAATGATATAAAGCAGCCGCCGCTCGTTACAGTATTCCTGAAAAGTACGGTAGTTCACCCGTAAGAGGTCAGTCACTTCCTTATCCGTTAGCTATATTTCTCTGTCAAGTGACAGACGGTAGCTTTCCAGAAACACACTTCCGCTATCTTGAGTTTTTTATCATTTTCTGTAAAATGGAAGTGACCTTTTCATCTTCCATCGTGATAATTTCATTGTTCTCGTTTATTTTATTTCGGATTTAGTGGTTACAGATTCAGGCCTATCATCTTTATATGCTATCTTATTGGGGGAACATTTACTGAATATTCCAAATTTCCGTAGTATTGAAGGATAATACATTGTGACAATATTTCTCTAATTTTGCTTAGCAGACGTTATTCCATCTAATTTTTTGATGAAGATGAACACTTGCATCCCGTCTTCACGGGTGAAGTTGGTCAACTGTTCCAATTTTTTAACATATCCTACAGAGTTTTCGCGAATGTTTTCTATAATTTCAGAATCTGTACTTCCGTTCGATTTTTCCGATGTACGGATAATCATGTCCTGCGTGATGTTCGAGCCGTTGAAATAGCGTGAAGCCTGTGCCATGGCTTTGACTGATGCAACTCTATTCAAAACATACTCTGTCTTATATTTCGTTTTGTCCAATGTCAAGACGGAAATAAGATACGCATGGTCGTAATCATCCACAGCACGTACACCTTCAAAAGGGGCGTTGTTATACATGCGCACCAAAAAGTTGGTAAACGATACTTTGTCACTGTTGTAGCTTTGGGCATTCATGCCCAAAGCTACAATAAATAAAATACTATTTAGAATGATTCTTTTCATTTTCCTTTTCTTCCTTTATATATTTTATAAAATAAGCTCCTTCCCAAACCAAATATGAGACCTTACTCTGTAGCTTATACCAAACAAATGGCAGTGTGATTAAAAGCACTGTAATGACAATAACAATATCACAAGAGGCACAAATACCTCTTAGTCTATCCACTAATGGACAAGATGAGCACAATGCCACCAAATAAAAAAGCAATACAATCCATATATTCCGAATAAAGGCAATATGAGCCTCCAAAACAGGAATATTCATCAAACAGTTATTTTGGACCACTAAATAATAAGCGTATAAATAATTTTTCTCACTACTATCGGGCATGGGGCGTTCATTTATAACTCTTTCAACTGCATCATAAGCGTTCTTTCTTATCTTAGAACAGTTACGGATGATTTTCCCGATGGAACATTCCATTAGCTGATGATAAACCAAACCTATTAAGAAGGAAATAGCAGAGATATAAATCCAACTTATACCATTTCCTACTGGCTCATAAAATAGATTCAGCCATAAAAATCCTGTCACCAATATGTTCAGGAAATCGTAGAATGACAACTTTGAGGATAGGGATTCCATATGTTATTTTACCTGGTAAATTTATTATCTATATCTAATAATTCGTCAGAATCATCTATTGTAATATTTTCAACAGAAACAGGCTCAATCTTAAAATTAGAATACTTACTGATTTCATCTTTAGGAAATAAAATAAACGCTTGAAAAAAAATTCTATTCCCAAAATAAGAATTATCAAAAAGATTTACACCTCTCCCATTTATATAATAAAGTTCGGAAGTTGAAGGATGTCTTTCTTTCTTTTCTTCTTTAGAGTAATTGGCAAAAGCTGAAAGAAGATTTGTTCCGGATGTCGCATAAAGTGAAACACTATTGCCATTTGCCCAACAACTTTTCCAAGATGTAATTTTAGAAATATTACCTAAGTTATCTACAATCTGGAAGCTATTTAGTATTCTGATAATTTTATTATTTATCTTGGAAGATAGCAGGCTAAAAGTATTAGAGCGAAACTCAAACCTTGGCGTACTATTGTGGTAGATCATGTATTTATTTTCATCACAGATACTATCAATCGTATTTCGTTTATTCTTGTCAAGTGTACTACCATGAAATATAAAAGACGCATGCGTTTTTAAATTCAGGTTTTCAAACTCTTTTCTTTCCTCTCGTGACAAGGCCAATGAATTCACTGTAGTTAATATAAGTTCTACTATACTTTTCATTTGTTGATTAGGTTCGATACCTACTGCAACAGTAGAAACATAATAGTCCTCATAAGTACCAGGTAATCCAAGAGTAGACCAAACATCTGGCATATAAAGGGAAACATTACGTGGGGAATTGCCAGGTTCACCATAAGACACACTTCCTCCTCCCGGAATTAATTTAGGTTCACTTACTGTTAAGCTGTAAGAAAAAGCCGATGGATATAGTGCAATGACTTGATCTGCCAAATTATTTAACGCTATTTTCTCATTTTTCTTATTCAGTTCTTTCATCTTCATGTTCATTCCGAACGTAGAACCAGCAAACTCAGTCTCAGCTCCTTTGCTCTGTGCATAACTTACCAATTTTGAGATACTCACAGTAGCTTTTAACGTTACGAAAAACTTACCGTCAGGCATAGTATTAGATGACATCTCGGAATAGTTTTTAATATTCCCACTTGAAATGGTTACAATTTCATCCTTTACCAGCTCATCGTTCAGAATAGTTGTGTTGGCAGAAACAAATGTACCATAAGCCTGTTCGATAGCACTACGAAGAGCTATCTTTGTGGCTTCATCTTTTGTTGGTCCGTCAGCGGAAACAATCAAAGTAACAATATTTTGATGTTCTAAACTTTCACTTTCAGACTTCCTGGATTCGCCATTATTCAAAGATTTCTGTGTAATATTGTTTCTCTCTGATTTTACCTTTTTAAATGATTCTTTGGTTTCTTTTACTGTTTTTACTATTTCCAACAAGCTTTGAGAGTAACCTATACCTGCACACATAAATGCCATCAAAAGAAAAAAAACTACCGTTTTGATATTCTTAAAATATTTCATAAATTCTGCAATTTTAAACGATTACCACTTATTTACTATATTTCTTGTTACATTTTTCGGTTGTCCGTTACCGAAAGCTACTCCAACAGCCTTGCAGGCATCGATAATACTGCGTTTAAAAACCTGTTTGTCTTCATATTGTTTCATCCGAAAGTCCCATTCCTTTTTGGCATCCGCTTCTAATTTAGACGAGATTTCTTCACGAAAAGCCGCCACCTCGTTATAATTCTTTGCCTGAGGGTTTATTTGGCTGATAATGCCAGCTACAATCTGTGCTCCAGTAGCAGCAGGATGACTCATCCACTCTGCCTTGGCCTGATTCAGTAATGCAACGGCCTCACTGTCTATCTTTCGGGAATAAATGGTAGAAGCAGTGCCTTGACATTTTTGGTAACATTCTGCACAGACGTTTGGCACAGACATCAAACGAAAGATGGCCTCATCATACTTTTGCATATTGGCCAAAGTTTGAGCATTATGCACGATTTCGTCGCAATGGTCAATATAGAATGCCACAATTTTCTGACGAGCTTCCAACAGCATAGCTTGCAGTTCTTTATGATTGGGATTAACTTTCGAGAAAGCGGAAATAAACGCCTTGGTTTCATTAGTACCAATACCCGTCAATGATACGGAACAGGTAGAATATACCTTATTTTCTATCACATCACCTACCATAAAAGTAATATCTAACTTTTGAGATATACGAGCCGGCGTGGATGGTACCACATCCTTTGATAGAATATCCACCTTAGCAGCCAACACAAAGCGATCGCTGTAACCGTTGTCAGCGTAACCATTAGCAACAATAGTACGTGTGAGTCTGTTTTCCAAATTACGGCAAGCCTCGGAGGGAATATCTTCATCAGCCACTACAGCATTCAGCGAGATACGGCCTTCATCAGATAAAGTTTGCGAGAATAAGGCAGCGGAACAGTAGAATGCCATTATCCACGATAATATTATACGTACTTTCATAACTTTCTATTTTTCTCCTAATACAATAATAACTTCTCCTAATCCTCTCATCATTACTTTTGATGTAATGTTATAGGGTGGCTTCTGTAGATATTTCCTCAGTTCTGTAGCAAAAGAACGGGCATCCATTGCCCTGCCACGTTCATCAAACAACGGAATGCGTACCTGTTCGAATTGGGCAAAAGTTTCCGTACCGTCACTCAAATTATAGGTAGCATTTACCGTATGTTGCGCCAGCCAATCCTGTATGCAGTCAGTCAATTCGTTACCACCATATTCCGTTTCCAGATCATTTTCCCAATTATCCCAACAACGCACAGTCAGGACGATTTCCCGTCCGTTTTTCTTTTGTTCGTCATACCAACGCGACATTTGTTCGTCAAACGGCCTGATATTTTCTTTCACGGCCTGTTCCAAAAGTACAGGAATGATCTCTTTAGATGTTTTGGTGGTACCGGTAGAGGTAGCTATGCGCTTATTGGTATAGGCATCAAAGGCTTCGAGAGTAAAGGATGCAGAATGCCCTTTTGAATCCCGATTCAGTTGCCACCATATTTGAATTACAATATCAGACTTTACCCGACGCTTCAGTACATCCAGTGGGGTTTCGTTGAGCGCGGCACCACTTGTCTTACTGGAAGTCACATTATCCTCAGCTGTTTTTGTGGCAATACTCTTTATTTCCTGTTCAGCATCTTTCAAGCTATATCCCAATTCGGTAAGTACGCCTCCCACCTTGCTGATGACTTGTGGCAGCTCAGTGTCTTCCATAAAGGCTTGTTGGTAATTAGGAACTTTAACCGTACTTCCCTGATTTGAAAATGATGTCATGAAATAACGCTGATTGCACCAGTTGTCGCTGGGAAGAATCATTATGGTAGGCTTTTTCTGGGCAAATGCACAAAACGAAAAGAAGAATGCAAAACCAATGAGCCAAAATTTCACTTTCATAGTATGATATTATGATGCCTCACGGCTCCAATGAAGCATGTTGATTACTATGTTTTCATAAACATAAAAAACGTGGAGCCAGTCTGTCACCCGTTCCACGTGTTAAGGCCTTCGCATTGCCCGGTAAGTCGAAACGAGCAACGCTGAAAGCCCCACGCCAGTGTATGTATATAGTAATCCCTTTTGTTCCAATACCACAGGCATGGATACAATGAGGGTATATATAGTACACCCCATAAGGCGTTCCCGTTGCTTTGTCCTTGACTTACCGTTGAAGTTGCGAAGTTCTAACACGTCAAAACCAAAGCGTACAGTTACGCATTTTATGTATATGTGTCATACCCACCTATGCCCTTTGGGGCTTCCAGCAAATATTGACTTCGCAAATATAAGCATTTTCACCAATTAATGTTAGAAAATGTTTGTATTTTAATAAGAATATTCGAATGATCAACAGCAAATGCATATAAAATCACATATTATATTCAAATTCAACAGTTCGTTAATAAATAACCAAACCTAAGTAGCTTTGACAAGTTTATCGTTACGAGTGATGCATTAACGTGAAATGCAATTTTCCTGAAATCCGTAGAATATCAATTTATTATTTCGGTATATTATTGGGTATTGCGAAAGAGGTTATGAGAAGCTATACATAAGGCTCAGTTGTCGGACAAACGGGATTGTCAATTGGACTGTAAGAAAGTTAATATGAAGGGGAATATATTCTTGCCCTATAAGTTTGAAATCTGATTTATAATTAATACATTTGTTGAGTTCGAAAAAAAGAAGGATATGATGAAAAAAGTAACTGTTTTTGCCCTGTTTGCGATCATGTGTCTAGTTGTCCCGTCATGGGGGCAGAACCGTGCGGAGGACCAGTTGAAGGAAGCCCGTGAGAATCTGGAAAAACAAGAATATACCAGAGCCCGGTATTTCTTTGTCCAGGCCAGTCAGTCTTTTATGAAAGCCGGCCGTCTGGAAGAAGCGGTCAGCAGCGGAGTCAAAGCAGGGGAACTTTATCATCAGGAGAAACTGTATACGGAAGCCTTTGATTTCCTGTTGAAAGTGGAGCAGGACATATTGTCTGCTTTGCCTTCGGATGCAGCAAGGGTCAGTGCCCTTCGTTATCCTATCGTCAAGGAACGCATGCGGATGTATATTGACATGAAACGGGCTCCCAAGGTCTTTGAACAGTTGAAGCGGCTTGAAGAGACTGCTGCGGCATCGAAAAACGATTCACTTGCCAGCGATTTGCTTTATACGCAGGCCATTTGCTATTATACCTTCGGGATGGTACCTGAGGGCGACAAGGCGTTACATACCTTGATAGGACAATATAGCGGACTGGATAATTACGATCAGGTGAAGGACTGTTATCAGGCATTGATTGATGTCGGTCGGAAAGCCAACAGTGCGCGTATGGTAGCCAGAGCTTATGCCAGTTTCGTAAACTGGAATGATTCGGTGAAAACATTGGCTGCAGATAAAAAATACAAGGAGCTTGACAGAAAATATACTGATTTGCAAAAAACTGTGGCTGAGAAAGACAGTACGCTCACAACCCGGCAGTATTTTATTGTGGCATTGTGGGTTGTGATTGCCATACTGGCCGCTGCATTGGTATTGGTTGGCCTGGTGCTGTTGCGCTTCATCCTGTTTTCGCGCAAGCAGAAGGCTGAGATCGTGACTTTGAATGAACATAATGCCCAGAAAACCCGTTTCATTCAGAATATATCATCTCAGATGCAACCGGCGTTGCAGCATCTGGATTCTCAAATGCCTGCTGTCAGAGCCATATCGGTTTATCTGGAGCATATACAGGAAATGGCGGTATTGGAAAATTCACTGGCGGAGATGTACGAGATGAAGGAAGTGAATATGGCTGTGTTCTGTGAGCAAGTGATGGATACGGTCCGTCAGACTGTGAAACCGGATGTAACGCTTGTTGTCAATGCACCTAAGTTGAGTGTGGCGGTCAATGCAGACCAGCTTAAACGTTTGCTTTCCCATTTGCTGGTCAATGCGGCCCGACATACACCCGCCGGAGGAAAAATTACGTTGGAATTCAAGAAACGCAGTGCACATAGCCATCAGATTGTCGTCAGTGATACAGGAGACGGTATACCCGAGGAAAAACGGGCACAACTTTTTATTCCGTTTGCTGAGCCTAAGGATCTTATGAAAGGTGACGGACTGGGTTTGCCAATATGTGCTTTGATTGCCCGTAAAATGAACGGTTCGCTCACATTGGATACGGGATATACAAAAGGAACCCGTTTTGTCGTGGAGTTACATGTATAGCTGTTTGCCGGGTAGCCGGTAAGAAGAGAATGGGTGTGCAGTGTCTGAAAATTGCAACCGGATTGCATTGTTTTCTATCTACTTTTGTCGTGTCAAAGAATAGATTAAAATACATGAAGATATGAAAACTCATTTCGATTCAGTTAAGATCAATGGCATGGCTGCTGAATGCGGATCTTGTTGCAGTCAACATGCCCATCATGAAGATTGTGGTTGCGGTCATCATCATGCACATGATCATTCCGGTTCGGTTATGATCCGTCCACTTCTTTCTTTCTGTATGCTTGTAGCCGGTATGGTGATGAAGCAAGCAGGAATAGTGTGGTTTCAGCACGGTATCGTTCCTATTCTGTGGTATCTGTTTTCCTTTCTACCAGTTGGTTGGCCTGTCATCAAAGAGGCGGTTGAGGCCATACGGAACCGTGACTGTTTTAATGAATTCACGCTGATGGTACTGGCTGCGGTCGGTGCGTTCTGCATAGGAGAGTATCCGGAGGCTGTAGCCGTAATGCTTTTTTATACGATAGGCGAGACGTTCCAGCACAGGGCTGTGGCCCGGGCCCGCCGCCATATCAGTTCTTTGCTTGATGTCCGTCCGGAACAGGCATCCGTATGGCGGAACGGACAATATGTGGTGGTTTCACCAAAGGAAATTAGTGCAGGTGAACAGATCGAACTCAAACCGGGGGAACGTGTACCGCTTGATGGTTATCTTGTGGAAGAACAGGCTCTGTTTGATACTTCTGCTCTCACGGGTGAAAGTATGCCGCGTACGGTCGGTCGTGATGGCGAAGTCCTGTCCGGAACCATCGTGATTGGGCAGACGGTTCATCTGAAGGTATCCCGGCCTTATGAGCAGAGCGCATTGTCCCGGATCCTGAAATTGGTGGAAGACGCTTCTGAACGCAAGGCTCCTGCAGAACTTTTTATCCGTCGTTTCGCCAGGATTTATACTCCTGTAGTCATGGTTCTGGCTGCTCTGATAACCGCAGTGCCGGCATTGGTCGCTCTGTTTGTACCTGCATTTACGTATGTATTTTCCGACTGGCTGTACCGAGGTCTGGTCTTTTTGGTAATCTCCTGTCCCTGTGCGCTGGTTATCAGCGTGCCGTTAGGGTATTTTGCCGGAATCGGGGCTGCATCCCGTTTGGGAATCTTGTTTAAGGGAGGTAACTATCTGGATGCGATTACACGGATCAATGCCGTGGCCTTTGACAAGACCGGTACGCTGACAACAGGCCGTTTTGAGGTGAAGAAAATATTTTGCAATGGATTCCGGGAAGAGGAACTTCTGAGCCTGATCGTTACGCTGGAACAAGGCAGTACGCATCCGCTGGCTCGTACGGTGGTGAATTATGCGCAAGAAAGGAAAATCAGTCCTCTTACGGAAGTTGCCGTGAAGGAAATATCCGGTCAAGGTGTAGAGGCCGTAATAGAGGGCAGGAGAGTGCTGGTCGGCAACAACCGTCTGATGGAACACAATCATGTGAAACTGCCGGTTTCCTGGGACGAGGAAGGCGGAACCGTCATAGCTTGTGCCGTGGATGGGGCTTTGGCCGGTGGATTGGTATTGGCGGACAGTTTGAAAGAAGATGCGGTACAAACCATTGCAGATCTTAAGACCATGGGTATTGATGATTTGACGCTATTGTCAGGTGACAGGACAGCCATTGTGGAAAAATATGCCAGTGATCTTCATATAGAGAATGCTTATGGTGACCTGTTGCCGGAAGATAAGGCCGAATACGTGGAACAAATCTCTGTACGGCCGGATAAGTCGGTGGCATTTGTTGGAGACGGTATGAATGATGCACCGGTCCTGGCGCTGAGTGATATTGGAATTGCCATGGGCGGATTGGGATCGGATGCCGCAATTGAAAGTGCGGATCTGGTTATACAGAACGATCAGCCTTCAAAAATAGTAACCGCAATCCGGATAGGCCGTTATACACGACGTATAGTCCGTCAGAACATTATTGGTGCTATATCCGTGAAGGTTATTGTACTGTTGGCCGGAGCTGCAGGATTTGCTTCACTTTGGGGAGCTGTTTTTGCAGATGTAGGCGTGGCATTGCTGGCCGTATTGAATTCAATGCGTATATTTGCGAAGAAAATGGAATGATTGGAATAGATAAGATGGATATAGAAAGATATAGCAGAATATTGGAAAAGAAAGGACTGAAGCCGACGGCCAACCGGCTTATGATTCTGAAGGCGATGCTTTCGGAAGTGCATCCGGTTTCGGTGACAGATCTGGAAAATATTCTGATCACTGTGGACAAGTCGAGTATATTCCGTGTGCTGAGTCTTTTTGTCAGTCATCATGTGGCTCATGCCATAGAAGACGGAAGTGGAGTACTGAAATATGAGATATGCAGCGGAGAAGAAGAGTGTACGATTGATGACATGCACACACATTTCTACTGTGAATCTTGTCATCAGACTTTCTGTTTCAAGACAATCCATGTACCGACCGTTGAACTGCCTGAAGGGTTTGTCATGCATTCCATCAATTATATGGTGAAGGGAATCTGTCCGAAATGTATGGCTAAAAAGTCAAACCAGTAAGCAAATTTAGGTTTCTGAAGTAAGGATGTGGCAACGAACGGGGATTCTTGATGTTGGATTTAATAATAAGTAAATAATGGAAGAATTATCGGAAAAGACAACATTGTCCTGTACGGACTGTGGTACGCAGAACTGTAAATGGAAAGACCGCACTTATCCGGATTTCTGTCTGACGATGCATTTGCTGAAGGAAGACATGGATTGGGCGCTTGAACGTTATGAGGAAAAACGTAATCATGAGATCATGGTTGCCAGTGCGGAGGTGGAATATGAGGGATATTGCCAATGGACGCGTGTACAGGAGATTATGGAATTTGCCCGTAAAATCGGTGCCCGTAGAATCGGTATTGCCAATTGTATCGGTTTGATTCGCGAAGCCCGGATTTTTGCCCGGATATTGCGTGCCAATGGTTTTGAACCTTATGCCGTGATTTGCAAGGTGGCCGGTAAGGCCAAGTCTTCGATAGGTATTCCTGGTGAATGTGAATCTATAGGTGCTGCCATGTGTAATCCTATCCTGCAGGCGCGTCTGTTGAATGAAGCACATACGGATCTGAATGTGGTAATCGGTCTGTGTGTAGGGCATGACAGTCTGTTCTATAAATATTCCGAGGCTTATGTGACGACATTGGTTACCAAAGACCGTGTGACGGGAAATAATCCGGCAGCAGCACTCTATACGGCAGAATCGTATTATAAGAAGAAATTCAAATTAGACAAGTGACTTATGGCTCAATACAGACACGGACAGAACTTTCCGACAGTTCTGTCCGTGTAGCCTTTCTACGCTAAGAGAGGTGCAATTGAGATTAAGGTAAGGTGAATGGATCCCGGCTACGTAACCTACCCTAATTATAAACCTATAAACACCTTTTACCGGGATCCTCCACCTAGAGCATTATAGAGAGAAATCATTGCCTGGCATTGTGTAAAAGTATCCTGGACTACATTCAGCTGTGCCGACAATAAACTCTGTCGGGCGGTAAGCAACTCCAGATAAGTGGCATTGCCTGTGCGGTAAAGCGTTTCGGCACTTTGTACGGTCCGTTGGAGTTCGCTGCATTGTTTTTGATGATTGTCGAGTGTTGTTCTGACAGATTTGACACTGTAGAGCGCATCATTCACTTCCTGTCCGGCATCAAGTAAAGCTTGTTTGTAGTTGAGCAGGGCAATTTGCTCCTCATCTTTGGATACCCGTAAATTGGAAATCAGTTTTCCACGATTGAATATCGGCTGTGCCAGAGAAGCTACAGCTGAAAGAATCCATCCTCCAGGATTGGTTACGGCTTCTCCCAACGAGTTGGTCCATCCTGCACTGCCGGAAAGGGTCAGGTTCGGATAGAATGCGGATCTGGCCTGGTTGGTCGTGTAGTATGCGTTGGCCAGAGTCATTTCTGCCTGTACTACATCCGGACGGCGTGACAGCAGGCGTAATGGTACTCCAGTCTGGATGTCTTGGGGGAAGGATAGTTCTTTCAGGCTGCTCCGTTTGACGGGGCGGTAGGTTGTACCGAGTAACGTGCACAGCGTGTTTTCTGTTTCTCTTTGTTGGCGGATCAGGTCATTATGACTGGCCTTCAGTTCGTAAAGGCTTGCCTTGGCCTGTGTGACTGCATTTTCGTTTTCTTCGCCTACTTTCAGTCGAAGTTCCATGGTACGGACCTGTTCCTGCCAGACGTCGAGCGTGGATTCACTGATGCGGATCTGCTCATCCAGCATGAGTAAAGTGAAATAATCGTTGGCTATAGTGGCAATCAGTTCTGAACGTATGGCCTGCTGGTAGGCTTCCTGGCTGAGCAAAGTCGTTTTCGAAGCTTGTTTGGCATTGCGCAGATTGCCGAAAAGGTCTACTTCCCAACTGGCCTGTATGGGCAATTCATACGTTTTGATGGTCTTGTTGCCGTCTGTACTTGTCAGTGTACCTTGTGGCGATAAGGTCAGTGAAGGCAAGAATGAAAGACGGGCTGCCTGCAGTTGGGCTTTAGCCTGATCAACTCTTAGTAAAGCTGTCTGCATGTCTGTGTTATGTTCAAGACCGAAACTGATAAGGTCTTGCAACAAAGGATCACGGAACATGTCTTGCCAGGGAAGATCACCCAGTGAGGTAGTATCATTGCTGTTGGCCGGTTCACGATAGAGACTGTCAGTAGGCAGATCATCCGGTCTCTGATAGTTTCGGTAGATGTGACAGCTGCTAAGCAGAAATGTGCACATCGCTATGTAAATCATTCTTTTTATCATTTTCTATCTTCTTTACGTTTACCCATAACCCGTTCTTCAATGTATTGGAACACGATGAAGAGTGCGGGTGTAACAAACAGTAAGGCTATTGTGCCGATAAGCATGCCTCCTACGGCACCGACACCCAGCGAGCGGTTGCCGTTTGCACCGACACCTGAAGCGAACATTAGCGGTAACAGGCCAAAGATCATGGTGAGGGCTGTCATCAGGATTGGTCGCAGGCGGACAGAAGCTGCACTCATGGCTGCCTGTGAGAGGGATAATCCCAGTTTACGGCGTTCGGTAGCATATTCTGTGAGCAGAATGGCTGTTTTGGAAAGTAGTCCGATTAGCATGATTAATCCAGTTTGCAGATAGATATTGTTTTCTATGCCCCAAAGACGTGCAAAGAAGAAACTACCCATCAGACCGAATGGTACGGACAGGATGACGGCCATCGGGACAAACAGACTTTCATACAATGCACAGAGAATCAAGTAGATAAATAAGATACAAACACCATAAATGATGACTGTGTCGTGGGAGTTGGCCATTTGCTCTTCTTCACGGGTCATGCCGGAGAATTCGTAACCGTATCCGGTAGGAAGAGTTTGTTGTGCCACTTCTTTGACAGCCTGGATTACATCGCCTGAACTGTAGCCTTCAGCAGGCATACCCTGTACGTTGATAGAGGTAAACATGTTGAATCGTGTTAAAGACTCTGCACCGTATGTTTTGGTCAGCTTGACAAATTGGCTGACAGGAGTCATGCCGCCATTGGTCTTGATGTAGATATTGTCGAGGGATTGCATGTTTTTTCGTTCATCAGACGGCGCTTGTATGATGACCCGGTAAAGTTTGGTGAAACGGTTGAAATTGGAAGCGTAAATACTGCCAAAATAACCGGCAAGTACATTAAGTACCTCTTCTGTGGTCGTTCCTGCCCGTTGGCATTGAGCTTCATCTACATCAACGCGGTATTGTGGGAATTGTGCACTGAATGACGTAAAGGCCATCTGAATCTCAGGACGTTGGTTGAGAGCTGCAATGAAATCATTAGTGACTTTACTCAATTCGTCTATACCTTTTCCACTGCGGTCCTGCAGATAGAGCTCAAAACTGTTTCCTGTGCCGTAACCGGAAATCATAGGTGGGGAGAATACGAATATGCTGGCGTTCTTGATATGTGCCGTTCGTTGGTAAATCTCCTCAGATATGGCGTCTACGCTGTTTTCTTTGCCCGGACGTTCGTCCCAGTGTTTCAGCTTGATGATGAACATACCGTGCGAGGCACCGCTTCCGGACCCCATGCCGAATCCGGCAACTTTGTTGAAACTTTCAATTTGTGGGATTTCCTGAAGTTCTTTTTCTACCTTGCCCATGATTCCTGCCGTTTCTGCCAGTGTGCTTCCTGCCGGAGCATCAAGACTGACGAAAATGGATCCTGTGTCTTCTGAAGGTACAAGACTGGTTTTGGTGGTGCTCATCAGATAGCAGAGCAGGAACACGGCCAGACCTAAAGAAGCCCAGGCCAGCCATTTGTGCTTGATGAAAATTTTTACACCGGACTTGTATTTGGAGATCAGGCGTTTGAAAGCAGAGTCGAAAGCCATACGGAAGCGGGTGGAAAATTCAGGCTTCCGTCCTTCAACAAGAATTTCGTTAGGTCTGAGGATCAGTGCACAAAGTGCCGGCGAGAGTGTCAAGGCATTGATGGCGGATATACCGACAGCCACCGCCATAGTGATTCCGAATTGGGTATAGAATACACCGGATGTGCCGCCCATGAAAGAGACAGGTACGAATACGGCCATGAATACTAATGTAGAGGTCACAATGGCGGAAGTAATACCGCTCATGGCATCCACTGAGGCTTTGTAAGGTGAACGGTAACCTTCATCGAAACGGGTCTGTACGGCCTCTACCACAATAATGGCATCATCCACAATCGTTCCGATGGCCAGAACCAGAGCAAAAAGGGTTAGCAGGTTAATACTGAAACCTGCCAGATAAAGGGCAGCAAACGTACCGATCAGAGATACAAAAATACTGATGGTCGGGATTAAAGTGGATCGTGGATTCTGCAGGAAAACGTATACCACTAATACGACCAGGATAATGGCTTCTATTAAGGTCTTGATTACTTCGTCAATAGATGCGTCAAGGAAGTTCTTGGTACTCATCAGTTCCACCAGTTCCATGTCTTCCGGCAGATTCTGACGAAGTTCATCAAGATAGGCGTTGATGTCTGTAATGATTTCATTGGCATTCGTACCGGCAATTTGGTTGATCATACATGTCGTTCCCGGAGCACCGTTTACTGTTCCGGTATAGGAGTAGCTTTGAGCTCCCAGTTCAATGGTGGCAATATCCTTAAGGCGCAACACGCGGCCGTCATCAAATGACTTGATCACTATTTCTTCAAATTCCTCTTCTGTTTCCAGACGGCCGCGATATTTCAATGTATATTGGTATACGTTTTTTGAATCTTCACCGATAGAACCTGTTGAGGCTTCAATATTCTGGCTTGAAAGTGCGGCTTCTACGTCTGAGGGTTCCAGTTCATATTGAGCCATAACATCAGGTTTTAACCAGATACGCATGGCATAGTCTCCGCCCATGACATTGACTTCGCCGACTCCGGCAATACGTTGTATTTGAGGTTTGACATTGATGGTCAGATAATTAGTAAGAAATGTTTCGTCATAAGTGCCGTTCGGACTATACAGACCAAAGATCATCAATGTACTGCTCTGGCGCTTTGTTGTAGTTACTCCCACTTTTGTAACCTCGGCAGGCAACAGGGAAGTGGCGGTAGAGACTTTATTCTGGACATTGACGGCAGCCATGTCCGGATCACTGCCTTGTTTGAAATAGACCGTAATTTCTGCGCTGCCGGTATTGCTGGCTGTAGATGTCATGTAGGTCATGTTTTCTACACCGTTGATGGCTTCTTCCAAAGGTACGATCACACTCTTCTGAACAGCTTCTGCGTTGGCGCCGCTATATGTGGTAGATACTCTGATGGTAGGCGGGGCAATGTCGGGGTACTGTTCTACGGACAAGGCATAAAGTCCGATCAGTCCGGCTACCAGAATAACGACTGAGATAACGATAGACAGGATGGGGCGGTCAATAAAATGTTGAAGTTTCATGGACATTCCTCCTTATTTCTGATTAGTAACTTCTTCTTTTGTTGTGTCCTTGCTATTGCCTGTGACTGTTGTTCCTGCTTTCAGCAAACCGGCTCCTTCTGATACAATCACGTCACCGGCATGAAGTCCGGATTCTACAATATACTCCTTGCCATCGTTGATTTTAAATACTTCGATAGGCGTGGATACGGCTTTGCCGTCAACGACTTTATAGGCAAAAATCCGGTCTTGTATTTCGTAAGTGGCTCCTTGTGGAATGACAAGGCATTGTTTACGTTCATAAGGTACGACGATATTGGCTTGTCCGCCGCTCATCAGTCTTTTGTCTTTGTTGTTGAATACAGCACGGAGACTGACTGTTCCAGTGGTTTTGTCTACGATGCCACTGATTACATCGACTTGTCCTTTTAATTCATAGGTCGTTCCATTATTCAGTTCCAGTGATACCTCCGGAAAAGATTCCAGAGCTGAGTCCAGAGAGCCGTATTGTTCAGTCAAAGACAGAACCTGTTTTTCGGATAATGAGAAATAGGCGTACATTTCCGAATTGTCAGAAACGGTGATAAGCGGTTCCGTCATTGACGAACTGACCAGTGCACCGATACGGAAAGAGGTCATACCGGCATAGCCGTCTACCGGGCTTTTGACTTCCGTATATGAAAGGTTATTGAGCGCATCGGTCAGTTCTGCCTTGGCTTGCATGAGAGAGGCCTGGGCGCTTTTATATTCATTTTGTGCCGTGCGAAGCTCGAAATCAGATACGACCTTTTCATTATACAACATTTGTTTTCCTTCAAGTGTCTGCTTGGCGGTTGCTTCGTTGGCTTCTGCAGTGGCTACAGAGGCTTGGGCTTTTTGTACGGCTGCTTTATATGGAATCTGATCAATAACAAATAGCACTTGTCCTTTATGGACTTTTGCACCTTCGTCTACACAAACTTGTGTAATGGTACCTGATACTTGAGGACGAATCTCAACATCCTGTTTACCTTCAATGACAGCTGAATAGGTTATGGACAGCTGTCTGTCTTCCTGTTTGAGAGTCATGAGCGGATAATTGCTGTCTCCGTCTTTTTGCGGGGCTTTGGGCTGACAGGCTGTCAAAAGACATATACAGCATACGCTTGATACTAAAAAAGTTTTCATTCTCATTTTATGCTTGTTTTGTAATAGTTTGGCGCAAAAGTATGGTCTCTCGGTCGTGATTTGTTTGTCTGAATAGCTCAAACATTTGTCCAGAAGGAATGTCGTTAGGAATTGTTAGCATATTGTATGTCTAATTATCTTATAGATTTGTTTGAAATAGACATTTATTCTATAATTTTGTTGCGTAAAACGGATTTATATTTATAGTTTGTCAAATGAATCAAGATGAATTGTCATTGCGCCTTCCTGTCGGTTGTTCTTTGAATCATCAGGTATTGCTTGTTTCTCCTGTTGATTTTTACAGATTAGGAGGAATTCTTATAGATCATAGCCGTATCTTTTTAATGGTAAGCGAAGGTTGTTTGGATGTAAGGGTAAATGGAAAAACTTATTCTTTAAACAAGCCTGTATTTCTTGATTTGTTGGATACGGTTACTTTGGAAATAGGAACTGTGAGGACTGATTTGAAAGCCTGGTTACTTTTGTCTACTTTTGATTTTGCCAGTGCCTCACTTAAAAATCTGCGGCCTGGTCCGAAAATGCATCCGTTGGAGCGGATGAATAAACCGATTTATGGCTTTACAGAAAAATCGGTCAGGCTTATTGTTCAGCAGCTTCAGTTGCTTAAAGAAATACTGGCGGATACGTCACATTGTTACCGGCAGGAATTAGCCGAACTTTATTTCAAAAGTTTTAATTTGGAAATGGGAAATGCATTATTTTCCTGCCAGGCGCAGAATATGGTGGAGTCCAAGTATATCGGTAGAAGTGATTTTGTGACGCTGAATTTTTTCAAATTGGTATCCCAGTATTTTGCGGAACATCACCATGTTGATTTTTATGCCAATGAATTATGTATCACATCCAAGCATTTGTCCAGAATAATTAAGGATGTGACTGGAAAAACGCCTTATAATGTGATATGTGATGAAATTATTCATCATGCTTTGGCTTTTTTGGAAGATGATAAAATGTCTGTGGGGCAGATAGCAGAGCAACTCCATTTTTCGGATCAGGCTGCTTTTTGCAAATTCTTTAAAAAGCAGATGAATATGTCTCCTATGACATACAGAAGGAAAAAGATAGTGGAATAATAGGATTCCTATCAATTTATTTTAGGATAATGAATAATATAAAGTTTAAATATTTCAAATTGATCGTGTCCTATAATAATGCTGAATCTTTTATTCTAATAAATCATTTAAAATGAACCTGTTGAGACTCCACTTAATTTTCAAGACATTGATATATAAAAAAACAGTTTCATTTCTTTTATAGAATGAAACTGTCTTGTTCTTGAGCGGAAAACGGGGCTCAAACCCGCGACCCCCAGCTTGGAAGGCTAG